>ERZ772945.1064-NODE-1064-length-20333-cov-12.236907_pt1 | contig 20333 bp, 14 predicted proteins | sample MGYA00511681_ERZ772945 | MGnify/ENA primary metagenome ERZ772945 (study PRJEB29015, sample SAMEA2737943) | human oral metagenome | biome: human oral; feature: human-associated habitat; material: dental | place: China | collected 2143 ...
GCCCGAAGCCCGAACCTCCCATCACAACCACGGTCGAGGTCCACACCAATGAGTACTCATCATACTCCCCCCTGGGCGGATGCGGGCGCGCTCCTGCGCGAAGAGGACGGCGCCTGGAGCCCGGTCGACGAGAAGACCCTCGCCGGCGAGCACACCTCCGCCGACATGATGTTCGTCCTCGCCCGCATAGGCGGCATCCGTCCGCCCCTGGGCCAGTCCCTCTTCACCGGCGTGCTCCACCGCGTCCCCGGAACGGCTCTGACCGACGGGACCGTTGTGCCCCTGGCGCCGGAGCGGTACCGCACCGAGGCCCGCGGCCTCGAGCAGGCGGAGAACGTCCTCGCCGAGACCCTGCTTCGGCACGGCGCCGCTGGCGGCATCCTCCCGGCGTTCCCCGTCGACGAGATCATCACCCGCTACCTCGACGACCTCACCTCATCCGATGACTCGGGCCCGGCCCCCGAGCCCGGCCGGGGCACCCCCATTGACGCCCGCGGGCTCCGCGACCTCGTGGGCGCCATCGAGGCCGAAGCGGGTGGGAATGCGGATGGGAGCGCCGCCGATGAACAGCCCCGGCACGGGTTCCTCCACCGACTCCTCACGCGAAGGGGTGGAAGACCCGGGCGGCCGGAGGACCCGGTTCACGACGAGCACCAGGTCGTGACCGCTCCGCGGTGGCTCACCGTCGACGCCCTTAAGATGATCGATGTTGCCCGGATCGTCTCGCTCTCCTCCTGGGAAGAGGCCCTGCGGGGACTCCCGCCGCGGGTCTGCCAGCTGCTGTGGACCGCGGCCGACGACCCCGCCGCCTCGCCCGGCGGCCCCTACCGGCCCGCCCACGACCCCGACGTCATCGCCGCCTTCGCGGCCGTGCCCTACGAGGAGCGCGCGGCCGCGATCCGTCCCGGCGTGCGCACCCATGACGCCGTCCTGTGCCGCCGTTACGGGCGGGACCCCGTTGACGATCACGCCGCCGCCCGGCTCCGGGCGGTGCGCGAGGCCGCCGGGGCCTGGGACGCCTGGCAGGAGGAGCTCGCCGACGGCGCCCTCGCCGCGCGCGGGCTCATCAACGCCGAGGGCCTGGCCGCCATCGGCCGGGACCCGTTCCTGCGGCAGAGGTACGCCTACGACATCAAGAGGACCGTTGAAACGGAAAGGTGGGTGACATCGTGGCTGGACGCTGGCGGCTCGCTGACGGACTGAGCCTGACGCACCTGGAGAACGGGGGCTGGACGGTAGCGGACCTGCGCCGACTATCCGTCTACGAGCTGGACGAGGACAAGGGCGCCCTCATCCACCACGCGCTGAAGGACTCGCCCCCGCCCTCCCCCGACCTTCAGGCCGCCGTGGAGGCCGGACTGCTCGTCGGCCCCGCGGCCGATCCCGCACCCGGCCCGGAACACGACGGCGAGACCGACGAGAACACGTAAGGAGACGCAACCATGACACCTCTGCTCATCACCCTGCTCATCGGCGCGTCCGCGGGAATCCTCCTGGGGACCGCGGGCGCCAAGATCCAGGCGGCCGCGCACACGCGCCTGGCCTGGCCCCAGGGGGCGAACTTCCTCCGCCTCCACCTGTCGAGCGGATTCGTCATCGCCGTCGAGATCGTCACCGCCGCCATTGCGCTCGCGCTGCCGAGCGCCCGCCCGGCCTGCCTCGTCCTGGCCCTCGTCTACGCCGCCTTCGTGGTCGGGGCCACGACGCTCAGGGGGCAGGAGTGCGGCTGCTTCGGCATTGACGGCATGACGGTGGGCCCCGTCCACATCGGCGGCTGCGCCCTCGCCTCCGCGCTCCTCGCGCTGGTCGCCCTGGTGGGCGGCAGCGCGGCCGCGCCCCGTCCGGGGCGCATCGCCCTGGCCGTCCTGCTGGCGGCGGCCATCGTGCTCGCCGCGCAGCTGTGGGGCAATCGGCGTGCGGCGCACGCGACACGGGCCGGCGAGGGCGAGGACTACGACCGCCTCCTCGTCGTGCTCTCCCCGACCTGCAGCGCCTGCTCCGCGCTCAAGATCATGGAGAAGCACGAGGTCGACGACGCCGAGTTCGATGGCGCCATCCAATGGGTCGACCGCGACTCCGCGCAGGCCGCCTCCCTGCGCGAGGCGGGCGTCGAGATCTCCGGCTACCCCGCCGTCGTCTCCGTCGCCACCGGCGACCCGACCGGCGCGCGGGTCGAGTCCGGACTGCGCGAATGCAGGGAGGTGCTCCAGTCATGGCGGACCCGTCGCCTCGCCCCCCGGCCATGACGGTGCGCGGCCTCCTGCCGTCCAGCACCGGACGGGCGCTGCGCGCCACGGCCCCCGCCATTGTCGTCGTCTCCCTCCTGTACGCCGCGCAGGCCGGTCTGACCGCCGTCTCGCCGCTCATGCTCCAGCGCATTATCGACGGCGCGGGGCCCGGCGCCTCGACGTCGGCCATCGTCATCCCGGGTCTCCTGGCAGCGGCGGCGGCCCTCGCCGGTGCGGCGGTCGGCGTGGCGGTGCAGCAGATGACCGTCTCCACCGGTCAGCGCTTCCAGGAGCGCCTCCGGGTCCTCATGCTCGGCAAGCTCACCCGGCTCCCGTCGTCCGCCGTCGGCTCCGCTCCGGGCGGCGCCATGCTCTCGCGCATCACCAATGACACCGCGCAGGCCCAGTCCTTCGTCTCGAGCGTCCTGCCCCAGAGCTTCGGGCTCGTCGTCCGCCTGGGCGTCCTCGTCGGCGTCATGTGGACCCGGTCCTACGTCATCACCCTGACCGTGCTGGGCCTCGCCCTGCTCCTCGTCCTGCCCACCGAGAAAGTCTCCCGGCGTCTCAATGCGGCCACCGACCGCATGCTCGAAGCCATGTCCGACTTCAGCGGCACCGTCGTCGAGCGCGTCGGCGTGACCGGCCACCTCTTCTCTCGCACGGCCGCGGACATCGCCTCGGACCAGCGCCGTGCGGAGCGGACGGCCGCCGAGGTCAGCCGCTCCTACACCCGCATGATCACCATCAACAGCATCTTCTCCTCCTCGCTGAGCCTCATCGGGGCGCTGGGAACCGTCGTCATCCTCGTCGTCGGCGGGTACTACGTCATCGAGGGGAGGATGACGGTGGGCGCCCTGGCGGCCCTCGCCGCCCTGGCCCCCCAGCTCTACGAGCCGCTCCTGGGCGCCTCGGGCATGCGCACGGGCCTGGCCACGTCCTGGGCGGCGCTGTCCCGGGTCCACGAGTTCCTCGAGTCGGACGAGGAGTGGTACGAGCAGCCGCGCGTGCCCGCCGACATCCTCATCGGCGGGGCGCTCATCGTCCGGGACGTCGACTACAGGGTTCCCTCCCAGACGGGCGAGGCCACGCTGCTCCATTCGGTCAACCTCACCGCCCGCTCCGGGGAGATCGTCGCCGTCGTGGGCCCGTCCGGCTCCGGGAAGTCGACCCTGCTCAGCCTCATCGCGGGGGCGAACCGCCCCACGGGCGGCCGCATCACCTTCGGCGGAATATCCCCCGCCGACACCGGCACGGCGACGTGGAACGGAATCGTCCAGCTCTGCCCCCAGGACGCCTTCTTCCGCTCCGGGACGCTGCTGGAGAACTTCGAGCTCGTCAGACCGGGTATCGACGAGGCCCGGGTCGAGGAGCTCTGCGAGAGGGTGGGCCTCGATCTGTCGCAGCTCGGGGAGTGCTCGGGGACGAGCACCATGCTCGGCGAGCACGGCATGCGCATCAGCGGCGGGGAGCGCGCCCGCCTGGCGATCGCGCGCATGCTCGCCCTCGACCCGTGCGTCCTCCTTTTCGACGAGCCCACCGCCGCGCTCGACGACGAGTCGTCCGATCGGCTCATTGCGATCCTGAACGACCTGCGGCGCGACCACTGCATTGTGCTCACGACCCATGACGCGCGGCTCGTCCCGGTCATCGACCGCAGCTATCGCATGGAGGACGGCCGGCTCACGCCCATGCGCTCCCTCCGCTCCTCCCGATTCCTCCGGTCGCCGCGGCCTCCCCGGTCCCCCGCCCTGGCCGGGGCGGAAGGACGGCCGTCATGACGCAAGAGCTCCGGACGGTCCGGGAGACCCAGGCGGCGGACCCCTCGCCCCGGCGGCTGCGAAGCGGCCTGAACGCCATGAATGTCCGTATGTTCGTGCACCCCGGCAGCGGCGCGCGGGCCGTGCTCGAGGCACCCGTGTACCGCACCTTCCCCCGGGCCCGCATGGACCTGCTCAGGTACCGGGCAGTCGCCTACGACCGCCTCGTCGGCGACATCGTCCCCTCCGTGGTGCCGTTCGGATACCTGGGGGTTGTCGAGGACGGGGATCCCGTTCTCCTCACGGATCGCGCCGCCGGTCCGCCCGTTCCCCGCGGAGCGCGCGGCTGGGTCTTCGCCCATGTGGAGGACGACGGCCGCGTCGCCGTCGACTCGTGCCGGGCGGCCGGTGCTGACCGGACGCGGTGGGGGACGAGCACGCGGTCCCTGCTCGGACTCCGACCGGATCCCCTTGAAGGCGCTCGCCTGTGGTCGCTCGGAGACCGCGCGGTGTGGCTCCGCCAGGAGCACGGGCACCGCCGCACCGTCCCCCTGCGCCGCGACGACGCCGAGCCGTGGCCGCGGGCCCTGGTGGAGGACCTCTTCTTCTCCGCCCTGTGCACCCTCATGCTCGATGACGCGCCCGTTCCCGGCCTGCCCCCCGGCGCCGTCGTCCACCTCGACGCGGGGGAGTCGCTCATCGTCGGCCTGGCGGCGACGCCGGAGGAGCTCGCCGCCTTCCTCCGCGAGGACCACGTCGCCCACCACCTGCTCGCCCCGGCCGGTGCGCAGGCCCCCCCGCGGGTCTCGAAGGTGGGCGACCTTCCACGGGGCTCGGTCGCCCACCGGGTGCTCGACGGGCGCTCCACGCCGGTGTACACCGAGCGGCTGGCGGACAGGACCACCTCCTACGCGGTCGAGGACGGATCGGTCATCGCCGTCGTCGACGACGGCGTCGATCACTACACGGGCGTGCCCGGCCGGAGCGGCGCGTGGGTGGAGCGCGGGCGGCCGCGCCTCCTGCGGTGGGAGGGCGGCTCGTGGGAGGCCGACGGCGTCATCGAGAGCCTTCGCCCCGGTGGCGACGCGGGCGGCGTCGTGGTCATCACCGCCGCCGGTCCCGCGGCGGTCCCCCTCGCCGAGGCTCCCCCCGGCCCCGAGCCCGATCCCGATTCCGAGCCCGATCCCGATTCCGACCCCGCCGCCGATGCGTCCCGCCCCCAGGACCGCGTCCTCTGGTGCCCGACGGCGGACGACCCCGTCTCCGGGCGATCCGCCTTCACCGCCACCCGGGTTCTTTCGGGGCATGTCGTCGAACTCGTCCTCACCGAGTCGGTGCTGGGCGCCGTCCCGCTGGTCTGGTTCGATTCCTCCCGGACGCTGCCGATTCAACTCATCGGGTTGGCCGGCGTCGACCTCGGATCCCGCTGCCCCGGCGGTGTCGAGTGGTGCCACGCGGCCTCGCGCCCGGTGGTGCGGGTCGGCATCGATTACGAGGCGCTGTCGCACGCGGATGTCGAGGGGCTCCTCGCGCAGCTGCACCGGGCGTGGAACACCGCTCTGGATGTCATCGCCGAAGAGCTTCCGGAGTCGTCCGCCGCGCCCTTCCTCGGCGGGCACAGCTTCGGGGCGGCGCTGGCCGCCGTGGCCGTGCTCCGCCGCGCGGCCTCGCCGACCGGGGTGCTGCTGCGGAGCGGGGCGTATGACAGGTACACCACGCCGGGGGGATTCGAGCACGACAATCGCACCGTGGCCTCCGCCCCCGATCTGTACAGCGCCATGACCGTTCTCCCCCAGGCCCATGCGCATCGGGGGATCCCGTTCCTGATCACGTGCGGGGATTCCGATGAGAACTCCGCCACGACGCCGCAGCAGTCGCTGACCCTCTACGAGAACCTCGTGCTGTGCGGCGCGGACGCCACCTTGGCGGTCTTCCCCGGCGAGGGGCATTCCTTCGAGTCACGGCGGGCGATCCTGGAGCGTCGCGACCTTGAGGACGAGTGGATGTTCGCGCGGAGCGGAGGTGGGATGAAAAGGTGATGATGAACGTTTGATGAATTAAATATAACAATTTCACCGATTCGCGTCTCTCCAGAAAGTTCGGGTCATGTCAATCTCAACCTTTTCTCCTGTTATTCTTCATGAAGCATCCTATGTCGACGAGGTGACGCGGTTCGTCGCTCACCGGTACGCCACCAGCGGGTACAAGAAGGTCGACGATGCTGACGCCCTCCTGCAAGCGCTTGAGAATGAAGACAGGCTATTGGCCCCATTGTCGACGATTGCCACCATGAATGATGACTCCGGGCGCCTGCTGTGCACCGCCCGTGTCATCATTCGGACAAACGCGGAGCATGTCCTTCTCCCTGTTGAACGGGTTTTCGGTTATCGTGCCCCTCTGTCCGACGGGAGCAGATTGATTGAGATCGCGAGACTGGCCTCCGTGGCGGGCGGCGGGTTCCTCTCGATGCAGGAACTGATGATCGCCTTATACGAGCATGTTGATCCTGACTCGACGAAGGATGTTGTCGTCGCCTGCCTGGATCACTCCCTGTACAAGAAGATCAGTATGGCGGGGTGGCCCGTGCGCGCGATCGGGGAGCCGTTGTTCTATTTCGGTTCTGAAACCATTCCAGTAAGGGTCGACCTGAACTCCTTCGAGTCGCTTGTGTTCGAATCGAAACAGGTGAGGTTCGCGATGAAGTAACAGAATTGCTCGACGGTTGCGTGCCGGACATGCAATTGATTTGCGATCCGACGAGAAGTAGTTAACGATTCCTCTTCTGTAGATTAAGGACACGATCATGAACCGCTCCATGCGCAGCGACCTCAGGAAATCGGTGCGAACCGTCCTGTCCTCCCGCGAGGGAGGGATGGATGAGTGGATCTCGCGCCGAGTGGAACCGGACTCCCGGGAGTCCGACGAGCAGGTCGAGGCCGTGCTGCTTCAGCTGCGCGGTCTGCTGGCCAAGGAGGGGGACGCCCTCACCGGCGATGTGGAGAAGGACGCCGCCGTTGTCCTGGCCGCCCGACGCCGGGGGCACTGCGTCGACCTGGTCGTCGGCAGGGAGCGGGCGCCCTACGGCGAGGAGGCCGGCTTCCTGTCCTGGGTCGAGCACAACGGCTCGGTCCTGCTGACAACGGCGCCCGTGCGCCGGCTCTACGAGGAGGTGGCGCGGTGGTGAGGACCTGGGGCCCCGAGGATCCCAGGACCGCCCGCGGACGGTCGACTCCCCCGGTCGTCGCGGTCGTGCTCGCGCTGGCTCTGACGTTCCTCGCGCCCCCGACGGCCGCGGCCGCCGACACGTCCCCGGGCCCGGACCCCCTCGGGCCCCAGCAGTGGTACCTGTCCTGGAAGGAGGGCGGCACCTCGCCGGAGGACGGGAGGGGAACGGTCGTGGGGGTCATCGATACCGGGATCGACTCCACCCATCCCGATCTGGATGACGCCTACGACGCCGCCCTCAGCCGCTCGTTCGTCGAGGACCGGTGCAGCCGGGACCCGTACTGCACCGATCCCGGCCGCGACCTGCTCGGTCACGGCACCGCGGTCGCGGGCATTATCGCGGCGGCGCTCGACGGTCACGGCATCGGCGGGGCGGCGCCCGGCGCGGACCTCGTCAGCCTGAAGGCCGGCGACGCCTCCGGCTACTTCTCCGCCGACGCGGTCAGCCGGGCGATCCGGTACGGCGCCGACGCCGGCCTGGACGTCCTCGTCATGAGCTTCACGGTCGATCCGTGGTTCCGCTACTGCGACAACGCCCCGAGGGACACCGATGAGGAGCGGGCCCGGCAGCGGGAGGATCGCGCGAAGGTCGAGTCGGCCCTGCAGTACGCCTCCGACAGGGGCGTGGTCATGGTCGCGGCGGCCGGGAACGAGAGCTACGACCTCGACGGCGGCACGACGGACGGTTACAGCGCGGGCCACGCGAGAAGCAGTGGGCGGAGCGTCAACGGCAGCTGCGTCACTCTGCCGGCGCAGTCGGAGCACGTCATCACGGTCGGGTCGCTGGACGCGTCCGGCGTCCGCGCCGACTACTCGAACGTCGGAACCGCCATTGACATCGCGGCCCCCGGCGGCGAGCCCGTCTGGTACGACCAGGGCAATGCTCCCCACGGCCTCGATTCCGCAATACTCACAACAGTCCCCGCAGAGCTCCTTCGAGATTTCGGGATGCTCGCCGATGACGGGACCCCCCTGGCCCCCGGAATCCAGTCGGACTGCTCCGAGGGCGTCGATCTGTGCCGGTACTACTGGTACGAGAGCGGGACATCGTACGCGGCCCCGCAGGTGGCGGCCGCCGCCGCGATCCTTCTGGCCCGGGGCGTGCCCCCCAGTCGGGTGGGGCAGGAGCTGACGGCACTCGCGTCCCCCGTCCAGTGCCCCGCTGAGAACGCGAAACTCCCCTGTGCGACGACGTCGACGGGGACGAACACCTGGTACGGTCACGGGGCGCTCAGGCTCCCGCGCGGATGATGCCGATCCGTCCGTCGTATGCCCTGGCGGGGCCGGGCCGGTTACGGATGTGACTATGACGCCCTGAAATCTGCTGCTCCTGCTCCGACTCGTCAGCCCGTGCCCGCACTGATGGATGAACGGAGGTGGGTGTGGATGTTGTTCTTCCGTCGTAGAAGAGAGCCGAAGCATCATCTTCCGTCGTATTCCCTCTGATTCGGATCCGTCACTACAATAAAGGTCATCAGGCCCCATCATCTTTTCAACGCGGTCCCACGGCTCACCCGCCGCGCCGCCCGCATCATCCCCTCGTCGTCCTGATCGGCGAGAGGACCGGCCTCAAGCGGGCCGAACGCGGGCGGCGCCGGGCCACCGGGGTCATCAACGCCGTCTCCGCCTCTCAGACTCGATCCGTCTGAGAACATGAACTGCCGTTACCGAGGTTATTCCGGTGGCTACTGCGCCCTTTCCGTCTGATGCGCTCTTTCAACCTCCGCTACGCTCCTTTTTCTCGTGCAGTGGAGGGTCAAGAGGCGTAGCAGAGTGAAAAGGGCGTAGTAGACGCGGGTGCGGGCGGACCTGTGGGCGGCGTGGTCCGGCGACTCGGAAAGGCGGCCGGCGCGCATCTTCCCCTTCCGCCCCGCGGCCCTCATCATCATCGCACTCCAGCACGAACCCTGATGAGGAAGACTCGGTGCTCGGGTTCGGCTCCGCATGCCGCATCAGTGCGGGGCCGCCCCCTTCTCCTCCTCATCGAGACGTGCACTTCGCAATCGAAGACAATGGTCAGAACTGGCCGATCGAGAGCGAAGTGCACGTCTCGGTGTCGAGGACGCGCCCCTGGCAGGCGCTAGGGTCAGGAGGGTCCCCCTTGCTTATAGACCATGACGACGAGTTCGAGGCGGGAGGATGCTCCGTACTTCTTCAGAAGGTGCGACACGTGGACTTTGACCGTGGATTCCGAGACGGTGAGGGATGCGGCTATATCAGCATTGGACAGGCCGTCGCACAGCAGGTTCAGGACTTTCTCCTCCGTCTCGGTCAGGTCTGATCCGGCGCCGCTCCGCGGCGGACGCAGGTGCTGGGAGATCAGACGCGAGGCGGAGACCGGTGAGATCGTGGTTCCACCCCTGTGAGCGGCGATGACGGCACGGACCACTTCGTCGGGTGAGGCGTCCTTGAGGAGGAAGCCGCTGGCGTGCTGCGCGAGGGCGTTCAGCATTGTGGAGTCGTCATCGAATGAGGTCAGTACGATCACGGCGACGTCAGGCGATTCCTTCTTCACCCGGGTGAGAAGCTCGAGTCCGTTCATGCCGGGCATGCGCATATCTGTAATCAGTACGTCGTGCCGCATTCGTCTGAGGAACGGAAGCACATCCGAAGCCGATGTGAATGTGCTGAGCACCTCGATCCGCGGTGAAGAATCCAGGTAGGATCTCAGCATGCGCAAGGCGAATGGGTCATCGTCGACAATGGACACGCGAATAGGGCGCTCATCCGCTCCGTCAGGGGGGAGGTCGGTATCGAGAGGCATAAGAGCAATCCTAGCGGGTCCGGTTGCGCGGGGACACTGGGACGATGGAGTGGTCATCTGATCTCGGCCCGGTTGGGACCGTGCGCCTCGGCGGCGGCTGGGACTTTGGTCCACCTTCACCGTTCCGCGTGGAGTGGGGTACTCTACTGACCACCGGGGGCGCTCAGTCGGTCCGCGAGGGCGGGGCCGCCCTGGGCCCGAGGCTGGAGTCGCCCCCACTGACGTTACGTCACTCGCCCTGCCGCTTCAGCGAGAGCCGCTGTCATGTTCCTCAACCTCCTCAACCGTTTCCACGTCGCTTCCCGCGCCAGCACCTTCAAGACATGGGTGCCGACTCGTCGCACGCACCTGCTGCACGTCGGCGTCGCCCTGTTCCTGGGCTTCATCTCATTCACCAGCACGTCGACTCCGCGGGAGGCGCCCGCGGTCATTGCGACCGCACTCGCCCTGGTGTGCCTCCCCCTCACCTCCTTCCTGCCGATTGCCGGTGCGATCGCGAGTTTCATTGTCGCGTGGGGTGCGCAACTCGTTCCGTATGATGTGGGTGCGATCGCTCCGTCCGCCTGCTGGGGTGTGGTAGCGATTCTCCTGACTCGCGGCCTGCCCCGTTATGTGGTGTACTCATTCTCCTGCGCAGTGCTGCTGCTCGGATTATATGATTCCACCTGGATCGTTGCTTTGACTTGGCCCGTATTAGTGGGATCGCCCTGTATGGTGCTCGGCGAAGCGATCCGTTACCATCGTGAGCAGACGGATTCCCTTCTGCGGCAACGCGAGCAGAACTTCGAGCGTCAGCGCCGTCTCATCACTTCGGAGCTTCACGACACCGTGGTGCGGGATCTCACCCATGCGGTCATGGCCGCTCAGTACGCGAAGACCGCTCACTCGGACAACGGGGTTTCGGTTCACGAGTTTGACGCTATTATCACCCAGGTGCGCAGATCGGTTGGACAACTGCGAAGGGCTCTGATCATGATCGGCGAATCCAATGGCGATGAGGGGATTCCCCTCCGTATTTCCGAGCCGCGACCGGTTCAGGAGGTTGTCGAAGAGGCCCGCCGCTCACTCGAGGAGCGAGGGAGTCGGATTCAGGTGGAGGGTATAGACGTTCTTGCGGGGGAGGATATTATTGCGGGGACGCGCCAGCAGGCTATCAGAGTCTTCGAAGAGCTCATCGGCAATGCGGTCAAGTACGTCTCCGTCCCGGGGGATGTTACGGTTTTCCTGGAGATCGATGCCGCCGTGCTCCGCTGCCTGATCACCAACTCGATCGATGACGACCCTCCGGCGGCGGATACGGCGCTCAGTTCGGGAATGGGGCTGAAGGGCGTGCGCCGTCGGATCGAATTGCTGGGCGGATCCTTCATGTCAAGACGGAAGGACAACAGGTGGATATCGATTTTCACCATACCGCTTCAGGAGCGGACGGCCGAACAGTCCGTCCCAGAAGTGCCCTGAGGCGCCTCATCTCGCCCCTCGGAGGACGTAGGCGATTCTATACTTTCGTCGGATACCCCTTCTACCCGGCGCGGTGCATGATTGTCAGTGGTTGGAACCTCATCGAAGGAGAATCATGGTCCTCCCGCCCCGCTCATCGGCGCTGCTCCTGTGCGGCGCCCTGCTCCTGTGTCTGATGCCCGCCCCGGCGTCGCCGCCCGTCGCCGAGCACCGGGCCGCCCTGGTCGCGCATCAGTTGCCGGCACGGCGGTCTCCGTGCTTCAATTACGGCGGTCTACTTATAGGGGTGTGTTGGTAGAGTCGTGCGCGCCCCCGCGGCGATCGGCGCCGTCGGAGAGCATCCTCCACCCGGGCGCTTCGCGCGCCCCCCCGCCCTCGCCGGGAGGGGCGGCGCGCGGCGCCCGGCCGGCCCGTGACAGGATGGGCGCATGAGCGAAACCCCCGTCCACAGGCCCGACCGTCAGCGGACCCAGGGTGAGACGATCACCCTGACGGTGGCGGCGATCGTCATCGGCTGCGCGGGCATCTACATGCTGCACGATCTTCTGGCCCCCGCCTTCTTCGCCCTCACGCTCGTCATCACCGTGCGCCCGATCGTGGCCCTGGCCTCGCGCCACCACGTGCCCCGGCCCGTCTCCGCCGTCGGGGCCATCATCCTCATCTACGCCTTCGTCATCGGCCTGTTCGTGGCCCTGGGCGTGGCCATCGCCCAGCTCGTCGAGACCCTCCCGGACTACAGCGGGAAATTCGAGGCCATCTGGACGCAGCTCCAGACGCTGCTGGGCCGCTTCGGGGTCGACCAGTCCACGCTCATGAGCCAGGTCTCCAGGATGCTCGACACCTCCAGGATCGTGATGCTGGCCCAGGGGATGCTCTCCCAGGTGACCTCCTTCGGGTCGGTCCTCATGATCATGGCGCTGACCGTCGTCTTCCTCATGTTCGACATGTCCCGCATCGAGCTGCGCGCCCGGGCCCTGACGGCCCTCAAGCCGGAGATCGCCGCGGCGCTGGCGGGCTTCGCCAGGGCGGTGCGCTCCTACTGGCTGGTCTCCACCATCTTCGGCCTCATCGTCGCGGTCCTGGACGTCGTCGCGCTGGGGATCCTGGGGGTGCCGATGGCGGTGACCTGGGGGGTGCTGTCCTTCATCACGAACTACATCCCCAATATCGGCTTCTTCATCGGCCTCATCCCGCCGGCCCTGCTGGCCCTGGTGGACAGCGGGCCGTGGACCGCGCTGTGGGTCGTCGTCGCCTACGCGGCCCTCAACTTCGTCATCCAGACCCTCATCCAGCCCAAGTTCACGGGGGACGCCGTGGGGCTGAACACGACGACGACCTTCCTGTCCCTCCTGTTCTGGGCCGAGGTCATCGGCGCCCTGGGCACCATCCTCGCCATCCCGCTCACCCTGTTCGTCAAGGCCCTGCTCATCGACTCCGACCCGCGCTCGCGCTGGGTGAGCATCTTCCTGTCGGCCGGCGACACCCCGGTGCGCGCGCCGGACGAGATCGAGCCCGAGGTCCTCGAGGAGATGGATCTGGACGGCGACGGCGTGGGCGCGGCCGATCCCGAGCACGACGTGCGCGCCGTGGAGGACGCGGGGCACCGAGGTTGAGGCCGCCACTGACGCGATGGCGGCCCCGCGGGCGGCCGGGGCCCGGAGTGCGGGCCGCTGAGGCCGCGGCGCGGCCGAAGGGTTGCGAAACTGTGACCTGGACCGGGTAACGGCGCAATACCGGGGTTTTCCGGGCCTTGACGGAGGTTCTTGTCTCAATTGTGAGACAGGGACGATTGTTGCCGAATCGTCGGGCGGCTGCGATCATGACTGCGTCTCCAACCCAGGAGACGACCCGCATCTCAACCATCACGGTGTCCCCGCACCGGTTGGACCCTCGTCAGGAGCTGCCCGTGCGCCTGTTCTCCATGCGTACCGCCGTCAGCGGTCTCGCCGGGCTGCTCTCGGTGACCGCCATGGTGCTGGCGCTCATCCACCCGGGCGTGGTGACGCAGGAGGTCGACCTCAACGACGGCGGGGTCTGGGTCACCAACGAGAACCTCCACATCATCGCCCACCTCAACTACCCCGCCCAGACCCTCGACGGCTACATCCGCGCCGGCAGCGCCCAGTTCGACGTCGACCAGAGCGCCGGGACGGTCTTCGTCTCCGACACCCCCTCCGACACCTACACGCGGATCGACGTCGCGCAGTACTCCATGCTCACCCCCCTCAGCGCGGCCTCCGCCATGGAGCTGGGCGGCGACCGCGTGGGCGTGGTCGACCCCGAGGCCGGCAGCGTGTGGGCCATGGCGGCCGAGGACTACGGCGCCTTCTCCGCCCAGACCACCAGGCCCGTCCTCCGGGACGAGAAGGGCGCGGTCCTGGCCATGGGCACCGACGGCTCGGTCCACGTCGCCTCGGCCGCCACCGGGCGCATGACCACCGTGACGCGCGCCGGCGGCATGGACGACGCCGTCACCACCGAGCTGCCCGCGCTCGGCGACGCCCCCGACCTGCAGGTCTCGGCGGTCGGGGACAAGACGGTCGTCCTCGACCGGGCCTCCGGCACCCTCGTGCTCCCCGACGGCTCCCCCGTCGCCCTGAGCGGCCGGCAGCTGAACCTCCAGGTCCCCGGGCCCGAGGCCGACGAGGTCCTGGTCGCCTCCGCCGACGCCCTGCTGCGCGTGAGCCTGCGCGGGCAGGTGACCGAAGTGGCGAAGAAGACCCCCGGCGGGGCCCCGTCCCGGCCCGCCCAGCACGCCGGCTGCGCCTACGCGGCGTGGAGCGGCGCCGGCGGCTACCTCATCGACTGCGCCGACGCCTCCCGGGACGTCAACGAGGACTTCCCGGCCCTCGACTCCGCCTCCAGGGCCGTGTTCCGCATCAACCGCAAGGTCATCGTCCTCAACAACCCGGAGGACGGCGGCCTGTGGCTGCCCGACGAGGACATGGTCCAGGTGGACAACTGGGACCAGATCAACTCCGACCTGGAGAAGGAGGAGACGGAGGAGGACGACACCACCAGGAACGCCGACGAGACCCAGGCCGAGCGCTCCGAGAACAACACCCCGCCCGACGCCGTCGACGACTCCTTCGGGGTGCGCCCCGGCCGCTCCGCCTCGCTGCCCGTCATCGCCAACGACACCGATCCGGACGGGGACGTCCTCGTGGCCTCCCCGACCTCGCAGCCCGACCTGGGCGAGGTCGTGGCGGTCGGCGACGGCGCCGCCCTCCAGGTCAGGATCCGCGACGGCGCCGCCGGCTCGTCCACCTTCACCTACGAGCTCGACGACGGCACCGCCACGGACACGGCCGGCGTCACGCTCACCGTGCACCCGTGGGAGACCAACGCCGGCCCCGAGCAGCTGCGCACCTCGACCCTCATCCTCGGCCAGGGCGCCCGCTCCACCCTCAACGTCTCCGGCGACTGGCACGACCCCGACGGCGACTCGGTCTACCTGGAGTCGGTGGCCTTCCCCGCCGGGCTCGACGTCACCTGGCGCGCCGACGGCACGATCGCCGTCCAGGACCTCGGCCAGGGCGCCGGGGTCCAGGAGCTGGCCGTCACCTACTCCGACGGCCGGGAGTCCACCGAGGGGGTCCTGCGCGTGGACGTGCGCGGGGCGGAGAACATCGCGCCGGTGGCGGGCGGCGACCACGTCGTCGTCCCGGAGGGGCAGACCGTCCAGATCGACCCGCGCGTCAACGACACCGACGCCAACGGGGACTCGCTGCGCGTGTCCGCCATCGGCGAGGTCCCCTCCGGCATCGGCGCCGAGCTCGACCCCGGCTCGTCGGTGGTCTCCGTGACCGGCCGGACCGCCGGCACCTCCTACCTGGAGTACACGCTCACCGACGGACCCGCCTCGGTCACCGGCGTCATCCGGGCCGACGTCATCGCCGCGGACTCCACGAGCCCGCCGGTCGCCCAGGACGACGTCGCCACCCTGCCGGCCGGCGGGGAGGCCCTCGTCAACGTCCTGGACAACGACGACGACCCCGGCGGCGGGGTCCTGGTGGTCCAGTCGGTGCGCACGGGCGAGGGGTCGCCGCTCGTCGTCGCCCTGCTCGAGCACCACATCCTGCGCATCACCGCGCCCGGCGGCCTGACGGCGACGGAGGAGATCACCTACACGGTGGCCAATGCGACCGGCACCGCCGAGGGGCGCGTCACCGTCATCCCGGCGCCCGCCACCTCCACCTCCGACCCGCCGGTGCTCGCCGACGACACGCTCGTCGTGCGCGCCGGCGACGTCGGCGGCGTGCGCGTCCTGGGCAACGACCGCTCCCCGGCCGGGCTGAGCATGACGGTGGACGACCGCCTCCAGCACGAGATGGACCCCGCCACCGCCACGCCCTTCGTCTCCGACGACGTCGTGCGCGTGCGCGCCGGCGACCGGCCCGGCTCCGGCACCCTGGTCTACACGGTGCACGACGCCGCCGGGAACGTCGCCTCGGCGAGCGTGGCGGTCAACGTCGTCGCCCTGGACGAGACCACGAACACGGCCCCCCACCCCCAGGACCTGACCGGCTGGACGGTGGCGGGGCAGAAGACGACGATCGCGGTGCCGCTGGACGGCATCGACGCGGAGGGCGACTCGGTGACCCTCGTCGGCCCGGGCTCCTCCCCCCGCCTGGGCACCGTCGAGACGGGCCCGAGCGCGCTGACCTACACGGCCGGCGCCGACGCCTCGGGCACCGACGTCTTCACCTACACGGTCCGCGACCGCCTGGGCAAGACGGCCACGGCGACGGTGCGGGTGGGCGTGGCCCCCGCCGCGACCTCGAACCAGCGGCCCGTGGCCGTGCCCGACCAGGTCAACATCCGCCCGGGCACGCTCGTGTCCATCCCCGTGCTGGACAACGACGTCGACCCCGACGGCGACGACCTCGACCTCGTCGCCGACATGGTGGGCGCCGTCGACCCCGCCATCGAGGTGGAGTCCAAGGGCTCCAGGATCCGGCTGCGCACCCCCGAGACCGAGGGCACCTACACCGTCGAGTACGGGGTGAGCGACTCGCGCTCCGACCCCGTCACCGGCCTGGCCACGGTGGTCGTCTCCGCCGCGGCGCCGCTGCAGGCGCCCATCGCCCGCGACGACGCCGTGCCCGCCGCCGAGGCCCTGGACCACTCGAGCGCGAGCGTCGACGTCCTGGACAACGACTCCGACCCCGACGGCGACGTCGACTCCGACACCGTGACGAGCCAGGACCCCGGGGTGAGGGTCGGCGACGACGGCGAGCTGACCGTCGACGTCTCCGAGTCGCCCCGCTACGTCCTGTACACGCTGACCGACCCCGACGGCCTGACCTCCTCCGCGGTGGTGCGCGTGCCCGGATCCGTGCTCGCCGAGCCCGAGGTCGACCCGAGCGCGGCCGGCTCCCTGCAGGTCAGGGCCGGCCAGACCCTGACCATCCCCATCAACGACTACGTGCGCACCCGCCCCGGGCGCACCGTCCAGATCACCGACGCCGCCAGGGCCTCGGCCTCCCTGGGCTGGGACGGGTCGGCGCTGGTGCACGACCCGACGACGCTCACCTTCGGGGCCGCGGCCGACTACTCCGGCCCCAGCTCGGTGACCTTCGAGGTGACCGACGGGACGGACCTGAACGACTCCGAGGGCCGCGTGGCGACCCTGACCCTGCCGATCACCGTGCTGCCCGGCGCGAACCGGCCGCCGACCCTGACCCCCACGGAGATCGAGGTGGCCGCCGGCGAGAAGGCCGTGGACGTGGACCTGGCCCGGTGGGTGAGCGACCCCGACGGCGACGACCCCTCCGCCATGACCTACTCGGCCGCCCCGAGCCTGACGGGGGTCTCGGCCTCCGTGAGCGGCTCGCGCCTGTCCGTGTCGGCGCAGGCGGGCACGGCGTCGGGGGCGGCCGGCCAGGTGGAGGTCACGGTGACCGACCCCTCCGGCGCCACCGCCACGGCCGCGGTGGCGGTGAGGGTCGTGACCTCCACGCGCGAGCGCATCCAGATCGCGCCCATCTCCGTGTCGACCGGCGCCGGGCGGGCGGTGAGCGTGGACCTGGCCTCCTACGCCACCAACCCCTTCCCGGACGAGCCACTGCACGTGGTGGGCGCGCCGTCGGCCTCCGACTCCGCCTCGGTGAGCGTGTCGGGGACGACCCTGACCATCACCCCGCCGGCGGGCGTCAGCGGCACGAGCACCGTGTCCTTCCGCCTGGGCGACAAGACCAACGACGCCTCCCGGGAGGTCGAGGGGACCGTCCAGGTCGCCGTCAAGGACCGCCCGGCGCCGCCCACCGGCGTGTCCGCCGCCTCCAACAGCGCCTCGACGGCGTCGGTGTCGTGGACCGCCGGCCCGGCCAACGGCGACCCCGTCACGGGCTTCACCGTGGTCGACGAGACCCAGGGCGACTCCAAGAGCTGCGGGCTGGTGACGACCTGCCTGTTCGAGGGCCGCACGAACGGCGTGGACCACACCTTCCACGTGGTGGCGACCAACGGGGTGGGGGACTCGGCGGCCTCCGCCTCGGCGACGACGAATATCGACGTCGTCCCCGGGCAGGTGCCCCAGCCCACGGGCTCGCCGGGCAACGGGGAGGCGACCTTCACCTGGTCCGCCCCCGCCAACGAGGGCTCCGCCATCACCGGCTACACCGTCTACCTGTCGGGCCCGGGCGGCTCCCAGCAGCAGACGGTGACGGGCACGAGCGCGACCTTCAGGGGCCTGTCCAACGGCGGCGCCTACACGGCCACGGTCGTGGCGGCCAATGCGAAGGGCAGTTCGCAGTCCCAGTCCGCGCCCTCGGCGCCGGTGGTGCCCTACGGCGCGCCGGGGGCCGTGACCATCACCGATGTGAGCCAGGCCAACCGCGGCGCCTCCGGCAGCAGCGACTCGGTGCGCGTGAGCTGGACCCCCGGCGACGACAACGGCCGGGCGGTGGAGTACTACACGGTCACGGTCGGCGGCGCCTCCAAGCGGGTGAGCGCCGCCGAGGGGACCTCGACGGTCATGGAGTCGGTGGCCACCTCCAACTCCATGGTCCCGGTCTCCGTGACGGCGGTCAATGACTCGGCCAGCCCCTCGGGGCACACCTCACCGGCCGCGTCGTCCTCCCTGTGGGTCCTGGGCAAGCCGGTGACGCCCACCGGAACCCTGTCGCTGCGGGCGACGGGCGCCTCGGGCGAGTTCACGATCTCCGGGCTGTCGACGGTCGAGGGCAACGGGTGGCCGACCTCCTCCCAGAGCCTCCAGTGGAGCACGGACCAGATATCGTGGTCCTCGACCTCCGGCGCGCAGAACCTCGGGGCGAACGGCCAGACGACGATCTACGTGCGCTCCGCGGCCTCCAAGGGCGACGGCACGACCGCCTACTCCGACATGGTCTCCGGAGCCGTGGCGCCCTTCGGACCGCCGACGGCGCCCACCGTGAGCTGCGCGGCGAACGGGACGAGGGTGACGTGCACGTGGCAGGGCGGCGCGTCGGGCGGCCGCGACACGACCTTCAGCCTGACCGGCCAGGAGAACATCGACGTCGCCGACCACGGCGAGCGCTCCTGGGACGTCGGCGAGGGGGCGACCGTGGGGGTCTGCACCAAGGCGGTCCAGCACTCCGCGGAGATCGGCGACCGCGGGGCGGGGGGCAACTGCGTGTCGGTCACGACGGTGCGCTACGAGCGCAGGCACGCGACCTCGCGCTCGGACTCCACATTCAAGTGCACGATCGGATCGTGCACGGGACAGATCGTCTACCGCCCGGCCTTCACGCTGACCGGCTGGCCGCCCAACGCCAATGTCCAGTGCCGGGGCGACTTCGACGGGAAGCCGGTCGAGGGGCGCTTCACCGTGGACGGGGCGGGGAACTGGAGCGGCGTTCCCGACAAGTGGAACTGGAATGGCAGCAATACGCCCATTGGGGCGGTCTACGACTACAACAACTGGGGCGGAATGCTCGAAGAAATGACCTGCAGCCAGTACTGACCGATCCCGCTCCCCGACCACGACTCCGAGAAAGGCCCATGCCATGCCCATGACCCAGGAGAATGCGACCTGGTTCGCCGACACCTTCTCCAAGATCGTCGAGAACGTCGGCCTGGCCCTGCTGGGCAAGGAGGAGGTCATCCGCCTGGCGCTGACGGCCATGCTGGCCGAGGGGCATCTGCTGCTGGAGGACGCGCCGGGAACGGGCAAGACGGCGCTGGCCCGGGCGCTGGCGGCCAGCGTGCAGGGCACGCACTCGCGCATCCAGTTCACCCCGGACCTGCTTCCCAGCGACATCACCGGGGTGACCGTGTTCGACCAGAAGACCGGGTCGTGGGAGTTCCACCCCGGACCCGTCTTCGCCTCGATCGTCCTGGCCGATGAGATCAACCGGGCCAGTCCCAAGACGCAGTCGGCGCTGCTGGAGGTCATGGAGGAGTCCAAGGTGACCGTCGACGGCGTGCGCCACGAGGCCGGACGCCCCTTCATGGTCATCGCCACCCAGAACCCGGTGGAGCAGGCCGGCACCTACCGGCTGCCCGAGGCCCAGCTCGACCGCTTCCTCATGAAGACATCCGTGGGCTACCCGGACCGCGCCGCCCTGACCCGGATACTGGGCGGCTCGGCCAAGCCGGACCGCTCGGCCGGCCTGTCCGCCGTCATCACCTCCGACGCCGTGTCCTCCATGGCGGGGCTCGCCGCCGGCAACCACGTGGAGGCCTCGGTGCTGGACTACATCGGCGCCCTGGTCGAGGCCACCCGCGACTCCCCCGACACGCGCCTGGGGGTGTCCACCCGCGGCGCCATCGCCATGACCCGGGCGGTGCGGGTGTGGGCGGCCGCGCAGGGGCGCACCTACGTCCTGCCCGACGACGTCAAGGAGCTCGCCGAGGTGGTCTGGGCCCACCGCCTGGTCATGGACCCCGACGCCGAGTTCACCGGCGCCACCGCCT
>ERZ772945.1066-NODE-1066-length-20324-cov-6.675810_pt1 | contig 20324 bp, 17 predicted proteins | sample MGYA00511681_ERZ772945 | MGnify/ENA primary metagenome ERZ772945 (study PRJEB29015, sample SAMEA2737943) | human oral metagenome | biome: human oral; feature: human-associated habitat; material: dental | place: China | collected 2143 ...
AAAAATAAAAATTAAAGAGTAGAAAAAATTCTACTCTTTATTATTAAATAACCATTTTTTATAATTTAAAAAGATAATTTTTGAAATAATGAAATTAAAATAAATTAATATTAAAATTTAAAAAGTAAATAAATATAAGATAATGAAAAAAATCTAAATTTAATTTTAAAGCTCTCGATAAAAAACTGAATAAATATAAAGAAAAAAATTCTAGATTTTTTTTAGATTTATTGAATTACCAAAAAAAATATGTTATTATTTAATTAAGAAAAATTTTTGGAATGAAAATAAAAAATAGGAGAAAAAGATGAAAAAAGATATTATTTCAATGAATGATATGACAAAAGAAGAGATAATGGAAATTTTAAAATTGGCAAAAAGAATTGAAAATACTTCAGAAGAAGAAAAATTAAAAATTTTAAGTGGTAAAATTGTTTCCACTCTTTTTTTTGAACCGAGCACACGGACAAAGATGTCTTTTGAGTCGGCAGCTTATAGATTGGGAGCAAATGTTTTGCAGTTACCACCAGCAGAATATTCTTCACTAAAAAAAGGAGAATCATTTTCGGATACAATAAAAATGGTGGAAAGCTATTCCGATGTAATTGTTGTAAGACACCCATTTGACGGAGCGGCAAGACTTGCTTCAGTCACTTCAAAAAAACCTGTCATAAATGCAGGAGATGGATCAAACCAGCATCCAAGTCAAACTTTGTTAGATTTATACACAATTTTAGAAGAAAAAGGGACGCTTGAAAATTTGTCAATTGCGTTTGTTGGAGATTTAAAATATGGAAGAACAGTTCATTCGCTTATGAGAGCACTAACTCACTTTAATCCAACGGTTTATTTTGTGGCACCGCAGATTTTACAGATGCCAGATTATTTGCTGGAAGATTTGCGTAAAAATAACATAAAATATGAAATTTTATCTGATTTCAGAGATTGTCTTGATAAAATTGATGTCTTTTATATGACTCGAATTCAAAAAGAGAGATTTCTCGATGTTGATGAATATGAAAAATTAAAAGGAATTTACATAATAAACAAAAAAAATATTTTAGGAAAATGTAAAGATGATATGATTATTTTACATCCGCTTCCAAGAGTTGACGAAATTTCAATAGATTTAGATTCGACAAAACATGCACTATATTTTAAACAGGCTAAAAACGGGATTCCTATTAGGCAAGCTATGATGTTAAAAGTTTTAGAAAAAGAAAAAATGGTATAATAATTTATTTTTTTATAAATTTTAATTATAATAAAAATAATAATTTATTATTTGATTTTTAAATGAAAGGTAAATAAAATGAGTAAAGGAAAAGAATTATTAATTGGAGCTATAAAAAACGGAATTGTAATTGATCATATTCCGTCAAAAAAAGTTTTTTTAATTGTGGAAATTTTAAAGTTAAAAAATTATTCGCAAAGAATTACAGTTGCTACAAATATGCCAAGTAGTTCACTTGTGAAAAAAGGGATTATAAAAATTGAAGATAAAATTTTGCAGGAAAATGAGCTTAATAATATTTCACTTATTGCGCCAGATGCAACGATAAATATTATTGAAGATTATGAAGTTGTAGAAAAAACAAAATTAGAAAGACTGGATGAAGTTGAAGAGCTTGTAAAATGCGACAATCCAAAATGTATTTCAAATCATGAAAATATTAAGACAAAATTTGTGAGATTAAAAGAAGAAAATAAATATAAATGTTTTTATTGCGAAAAAATTATTTCAGAAGATGAAATTCAGCTAAAAACTAAATAAATTTTTTGAAAAAATAAAAAATAAAAAATAAAAATTTGAAATGGAGAGAAAAATTTAAAATGCAAAATAATTGTGAGAAAAATAAAAAGACGGAATTTTTAGAAAATGTGGAAATTTTGGAAAATAAAGCTGTCGGCGGAGATAATTTTTTGATGAGAGTGAAATCTGAAAATGTCAAAAATAAAAAAAATATTCCAGTTGCGGGACAGTTTTATATGTTAAAGTTAAAAAATGAAATCATGATTTTAAGACGACCAATAAGTTTGCACAGCGTAAATTCTCAAACTGGAGAAATAGAGTTTTTGTACAAAGTTTTGGGAAAAGGTACAAAAGAGTTGACAAGTTATGCAAAAGGAGATGTCATAAATATTCAAGGTCCGCTTGGAAATGGTTTTGAAATAATAGAAGAATCATCAAAAATAGTAATTGTTGGTGGAGGAATTGGACTTGCTCCGTTAAAACAGTTATTAAAAGAATTATTGAAAAATAAAACTGAAAGTGATGAGAATAATAAAAAAATTGTTTTTATCGCTGGAGGTAGAGATAAAAAAACTTTAGAAATGCTTGAAAATTTTGATTTTTCAGATAAAAGAATTGAGCTTAAAATTTGTAGCGACGATGGAAGTCTTGGAGAAAAATCGAATGTTATTGAATTATTAAAAAAAGAAATTTTAATTGGCGAAAAAATTGATATAATTTATTCATGTGGACCAGAAAAAGTTTTGGACTTGATTAGTGAAATTTCAAATGAAAATAATATAGTTTCACAAGTTTCAATGGAAGAGAGAATGGCTTGTGGAGTCGGAGCTTGTGTGGGATGTTCTATTCCAAGCGAAGAAGGAATGAAAAAAGTTTGTAAAAATGGACCTGTTTTTTACAGCAAAATTTTTGATAAAAAATCTGGAAATGTAAAAAATGGAGGTGAATTAAATGGAAAATAAAACAAGTAAACTTTCAACAAATTTTTTGGGAGTAAAATTAAATAATCCAATTTTTACAGGAAGTGGATGCTTTGCTTTTGGAACAGAATATATGGATTATTTCGACCCAAATGAATTGGGAGCAGTTGTCATAAAAGGCTTGACTTTGGAAAAAAGAGATGGAAATTCAGGTTCAAGAATTGCAGAAACTCCAGCGGGAATGCTAAATAGCGTAGGTCTTGAAAATCCTGGAATTGACTATTTTGAGAAAAATACACTAAAAGAAATAAAAGAACATTTAAATGTGCCAATAGTTGCAAATATCAATGGAAGTACAGTTGAGCAATATGTGGAACTTACAAAAAGACTTGATAAACTTGAAGAAATAAAAATTTTGGAATTGAATATTTCATGTCCAAATGTAAAAGACGGCGGAATGGCTTTTGGAGCAAATCCTGAGATGGCAAGACTTGTTACAAGAGAAGTGAGAAAAGTGACAAATAAACCATTAATGGTAAAATTGTCGCCAAATGTGACAAATATTGTAGAAATTGCAAAAATTGTGGAAAGTGAAGGAGCAGACGCAATTTCGATGATAAATACTTTACTTGGAATGGCAATTGACACAAATACTGGAAAAGCAATTTTGGGAAACATTTACGGCGGAATGTCAGGTCCTGCGGTTAAGCCAATTGCGCTAAGAATGATACATCAAGTTTCACAAGCGGTGTCAATTCCAATTTTAGGAATGGGTGGAATAAGCTGTGCAAAAGATGCGATTGAGTTCTTTTTGGCGGGAGCATCGGCAGTTTCAATAGGAACGGCTTTTTTTGGAAATCCTTTAGTAGCTCTTGAAGTAAAAAAAGGACTTTTGGAATATTGTGAAAAGAAAAATTTATCGAATATTTCAGAGATTATTGGATTTTCTCATCCTGATGATGGAGTTTCTTATAGAAAAAGACTGGAAATTAAATAAATTAAAATTAAAATTATTTCAATTAATAGAGCTTTATGGACTTTTAAAAATAATTAAATAAAATAAAAAAGGAGAAAAATTTTGAATAAAATAAATGAAAAAGCTAAAGAAAAAATATTTGTAGCGTTGGACTTTGACAATTTAGAAGATGCAAAAAAATTGGTGAAACAACTTGGAGATAATATTTCAATGTACAAAGTTGGGCTTGAGAGTTATTTAAGCACAGATGGGAAATTGGTTGATTATTTGCACGAAAAAGGGAAAAAAGTATTTTTAGATTTAAAATTTCACGACATTACAAATACAGTAAAAATGGCATGTAAAAATGCTATTCAAAAAAATGTTTTCATGTTTAACATTCATTGCTCAAATGGAAGAAAAACTATGAGAGAAGTTTCAAATTTAGTAAAAGAAACTGGTTCAGAAAGTCTTTTAATCGGAGTTACAGTTTTAACAAATTTATCTGGCGACGACATTTTGGAAATGTTCAAAAGTAGTTTAAATGTTGAAGAAATGGTTCTAAATTTGGCGACAATTGCAAAAAATAGCGGAATGCATGGAATTGTTTGCTCACCTTTGGAATCAGCTAAAATTAAAGAAAAATTAGGTCAAGACTTTGTAACTGTTTGTCCTGGAGTAAGACCGGCGTTTACATTAAATGCACAAGGAAAAAGTGACGATGATCAAAATAGAATAATGACTCCGTTTGATGCAATTAAAAATAATGTAGATTTTTTAGTTGTTGGAAGACCAATTACAAAAGCTAAAGATCCTGTGGAAAGTGCTAAATTGATTTTGGAAGAAATTTCTCAGGCTTTATAAATTTTTTGAAAAAAATTTTTTAAAAAAGGAATAAAAAAGTTTAAACAAATTAAATTCAAATAAAGTTAGATTATAATAACTAAAATAAAAATTTAAGGAGAAAATTATGAGAAAAAAAGCAATAATGACAGTAGCAGCACTTTTTTTGTGTCAATTGTCATATGCGGCAAGTAAAGTTGAAAATGTTAATCAATCAAATTTACCAAGAGATGTACTTTTACATGCATATCCAGATTTGACTGACGAAACTTCAAATACAGCTGCAACTTCAGAAGAAATTCAAAATACTGTAAATGATGGGTCAGATGAAGCTACAGTTTTGACTCCAACAGTAATTGGAGACGAAGAAGAAGATTTGGAAAATGCAAATACAAATAAAAATATTAAAAGAAAAGAAACTAAAACAAAAAGAACAAATAAAACTAAAAAATCTCAAACTAAAACAAAAGCAAGAAAAGAAAAAGCTAAAAAAATGACTTTAGATGAAAAATTAGATTCAGAATTGTCAAATCTTTCTCGTATGTTGGACAATTTAGAAGGAAAATAATAATAAAATAAAACAGAATAAAAAAAGAAATCTCTTGAATAATTAAATATTTCAAGAGATTTTTTTATAAATTAAGAAAATTGTCAAATTACTTAATTTTGAAATAATTTTTTATTTTAATTATACATTTCTTCTTGCTCGTTCTCGTCTTTCTCTTCTTGAAAGCGGTCTTTGAGGTTGTTCAGGTTTTTCTGGAATAACTTCTTGCTGGTAATCATCGCCAATTACATTAATTTTGTCATCAGTGTGTTCATATTTCACATTTGAAACTTCTTCGTGAGTCAAATTATTTGTATCTTCTTCCCCACGAACTTTTAATTTCAAGATAAATGAACTAGTTTCTCTCTTGATTGCGTCAATCATTTCGTTGTAAACATCATATCCAACAATTTTGTAGTCGTGAATTGGATTTCTTTGACCATAAGAACGAAGTCTAATTCCTTCTCTCAATTCTGTCAAATCTTTCAAGTGCTGTCTCCATTTTGAATCAAGAACTTCTAACATTATATAACGCTCTATTTTTCTAAATACTTCATCTCCGACAGCTTCTTCTTTTTCATCATAGATTTTTATCAAATCGTCATAAATTAAATTTGAAATTTCTTCTGCCGATTTTCCTTCGATTTTAGTAAGATCAATTTGATAATCAAATGTTTCATTCAATTTATCTTCCAATAAATTCAAATCTTTTTCTCCAGATTCTCCAGCAAATGCATTATTTACAATAATATCAACAGTTTCTGAAATCATTCCTTCAATCAATTCTCTTAAATTTTCATTTTTCAAAATGGCATCTCTTTGTTCATAAACGACTTCTCTTTGAGTGTTATTTACATCGTCATATTCAATAAGACTTTTTCTTGATGAAAAGTTTCGACTTTCAATTCTTCTTTGTGCGTTTTCAACTGATTTAGTAATTTGTTTGTGACGGATTTCTTCATCTTCGTCAATTTTTAACATCTTCATCATAGATTTTAATTTATCTCCACCAAAAAGTCTCATTAAATCATCATCTAGCGACAAATAAAATTCCGATGCTCCAGGATCTCCTTGACGACCCGCACGACCTCTTAACTGGTTGTCAATACGACGAGATTCGTGTCTTTCAGTCCCTAAAATGAAAAGTCCTCCAACTTCCAGCACTTTTTTTCTATTTTCAGTGCACTCTTTTACATAAGTGTGGTAAATATCCTCATATTCAGGCGTTCCTTTTATAGCAACTTTCGAAGCAAAAGATTCAGGATCTCCTCCAAGTTTTATATCGGTTCCACGACCTGCCATATTTGTTGCAATTGTTACAGTTTTAAATCTTCCGGCTTGAGATACGATTTCTGCTTCTCTTTCGTGATGTTTTGCATTCAATATTTCATGAGGAATTCTTGCTTTTTTAAGTAGCGCAGAAACTTCTTCCGAATGTTGGATAGACGCAGTTCCCACTAAAACTGGCTGACCTTTGTGATACAATTCTTCAATTTTTCTTGCAATTGCTCGGTATTTAGCATTTTTATTCATATAAATAACATCTGGCAAATCTTTTCTTATAACAGGTTTATTTGTAGGAACAACTATAACTTTTAAGTTATAAATTTGTTTAAATTCTTCTTCTTCAGTTTTTGCTGTTCCCGTCATTCCTGACAGTTTTTCATACATTCTAAAATAATTTTGTAGTGTTATTGAAGCTAAAGTTTGGTTTTCTCCTGCAACTTCCAGATGTTCTTTGGCTTCAATCGCTTGGTGAAGTCCATCTGAATATCTTCTACCTTCCATAAGTCTTCCAGTAAATTCGTCTACTATTATAACTTCTCCATCGTCGTTGATAATATAATCTCTGTCAATTTTAAATAGTTCTTTTGCTTTTAACGCTTGTGTTAAAAAGTGTGTAAGTTCAACATATTCAGGTGAATAAAGATTATCAATTTTCAAAATTCTTTCAACATTTTTAATCCCTTTGTCCGTAATTGTAACAGTATGTGATTTTTCATCAACTTCATAATCTTCCCAGTCTTCGTCAGGAATTACCGTATTTTTTTTATCTTTTATTTCTTCAGTTTTATAACTTCTTTTCAATTTTTTAGCAACTTCTGCAAAAGTGTTGTACCACTCTGTTGTTTCTTCAGCGGCTCCAGATATAATCAGTGGAGTTCTCGCTTCGTCAATTAAAATTGAATCCACCTCATCGACTATTACAAAATTATGTCCTCTTTGAACTTTTTCTTCAAGAGATCCAACCATGTTATCCCTCAAATAGTCAAATCCAAATTCACTGTTTGTTCCATAAGTTATGTCTGCTTGATAAGCAATTTTCCTTTGTTCTGGAGTAATATTTCCACCGATAAAATCAGATCTTAATCCCAAAAACTCAAATAGCTCAGCCATAATATCTCTATCTCTTTTAGCTAGATAATCATTTACGGTTACGACATGCACACCTTTTCCAGTAAGTGCGTTTAAGTAAATAGGAAGTGTCGCCATAAGTGTCTTACCTTCCCCAGTTTTCATTTCTGCAATGCATCCTCTGTGCAAAATCATTCCACCAATTAATTGAACATCGTAGTGACGCATTCCCATTATTCTTTTAGATGCTTCTCTTACTGTCGCAAACGCTTCAACCAAAATGTCGTCCAAAGTTTCTGATTTTGAAATTCTTTCTTTAAATTCTACAGTTTTGTGCTGCAATTGTTCATCTGTCATCTTTTCAAATAGTGGTTCAATTTCATTGATTTTATTCACTATTTTTCTCATTTTTTTTATTTCTCTTTCGTCTGAAGTACCAAATATTTTTTCTCCAAGTTTTTTAAGCATTTTATTTTTTATTTCCTTTCTTCTTTTTTTTTTCTTTTTTCTTCTTTCTTCTTTTTTCTTTTCTAAATTCTTTTCTTTTCTTCTTTTCTATTCTTCTCTATTTTTTATCTTTATCTTTATTTTTTTAATTTAAATTTAGTTTAATTTAATTTATTCTATCTTTTTTTATTTTTTATTTTGTCTTATCTTATCTTATCTTATCTTATCTTATCTTATCTTATTACTTACTATTTGTAATAATAATTATATTATTTTTGCTCTAATTTAACAAAAAAAATTTTTATAAATCAAAATCAAAATTTTTTATTCTCTTATCCTCAAATCATTTTCTTTTCTTTTTTCAAAAAATCTGTCATTTTGAAATAAATCTCTATTTCTTATCACATCGTCAAAAAAATCTATATTTCCATTAATTTTTGTAATTACATGAAATTCATTCCGTGAATTACTTTCTATTTTTTTTCTTTTTCCAATTTTTTTTAGTTCTTTAGCAAAAACATCGTTTTTTTCACTGTTCATCTTGCTAATTTCATTTGCTATATCGTCAATATCTTTATGCGACAAATTATTTTCGTTTACAAAATTATTAAGTTTACTTGTAAATTTTGGTGTTCCCAAAAGACTTGAATAAGTCATCATAAAGATAATGCTCATAACAACTAGTACAATATTTCTCTTATTCATAATTTTTCTTTTCTCTTTCTCTTTCTCTATTCTTTTTCTTTTTTTCTTTTTAATTTTATTTATTATTTTGTTTATTTATTTTTTTATTTAATTTATAATTTAATAAATAATCTAATTTATTTGTTCTTTTTTTATTTTAAAAACTTTTTTTATAAAACTTAATATACTTAATTTATATTATAGCAAATCTATAAAATTATATCAATAAAAAATAAAAAAAAAGAATTTTAACTTTTATTTTTTGTTTTTTTTAGATTGAAAAAATCATAAAATAATGGTAATATTAATCTTGTATAATTTTATTAAAATAAAGGAGAAAAATGAAAAAAACAGTTTATAAAAAAGTTTTTTCTGTGGGACTTCCAGTTGCAATAGAAAATATGATTTACAGCCTTATGAATTTTATTGACATATTTATGGTTGGAAAAAATAATGTAGCTCTTGGACTTGGAACAATCGCAGTTGCTGGAACAGGATTTGCCAATCAAATTTTTATGATTTTTGTGACTTCCCTTTTTGGAATGAATAGCGGTGGTGGAATTTTGGCAGCTCAGTATTTTGGGAACAAAGATTATAAAAATTTAAAGAGATGTCTTGGAATTACAGTAATAGTTGGATTTGTATTTTCACTAATCTTTTTCTTTGCAGGAATTTTTATTCCAGAAGTCATAATTTCGATATTTACAAAAGATGCGAAAGTTATAAAAGTGGGAGCGTCATATATGAGAATAGTCGCTTGGATATATCCTTTAATGGGAGTTGGACTTGCTTTTAATATGCAGCTTCGTGCTATTGGAAAGACAAAATATTCGTTTTATTCAAGCATTATCGGACTTGTTGTAAACTTGATGTTTAATACCGTTTTAATATTTGGATATTTGGGTTTTCCTGCGCTAGGAGTTAGGGGAGCTGCGATTGCAACTGTTATTGCAAGAATTATAAGCACATTTTATATGATTTTTATAATTTATAAATTAAAGTTGCCAATTGCTGGAAAAATAAATGAATTATTTGATTTATCGCTACATTTTTTTGTAAAAGTTATGAAAATTTCACTTCCTGTATTTTTGCATGAAATACTTTGGGTTTTGGGGTCAAGTGTCTACATTGTAATTTTCGGACGAATGGGAACAAATTATGCGGCTTCAATTCAAACAGTAAAAGCGATAAGCAGCTTAGTTTTAACATTATTTTTTGGACTTTCAAGTGCAACTTCGGCAATTATTGGAAACGAAATTGGTGCTGGAAACGAAGAAAATGCTTACAATTATTCTATGATTTTATTGAGAGTGTCATTCTTTTGTGGAATTCTAGTTGGACTTTTTGTGCTTTTATTCAGTCCATTAATTTTATCACTTATGGGAATTTCTAAAAGCATTTATCCATTAACTAAGCAAATTGTAAAATCAGAAGTTTTTATAATTGTTGTAAAATCGTTGAGCTTGCAGCTTTTAGTTGGAATTTTAAGAGCTGGTGGAGATGTGATTTGGACGATATTTATGGATTTAGTTCCACTTTGGTGCGTTGCAATTCCAATCACATATTTTACAGGACTTCAGTTAGGGTGGCCAATTTACATTGTTTATTTGCTTTCATGCAGCGACGAAGTTATAAAAATTTGGCCTTGTATTAGAAGACTGAAAAGTAAAAAATGGATTAATAATTTGGTGAGCTAAGGAGAAAAATATGAATAAAAATAAAAAAAAAGATATAATAAAAAAAAGTTTCACAATAGGAATTTTATTTTTTCTTATGTCTTGTTCAACAATAAAGACACCGCCTGAGGGAGTCGATTATGAAAGTCCAATTAGAGATAGTAAAAATGTTGATTTTCACTATGATTTGACTTATTTGGACAAAGATGGAAATATTAAGTATGACAGAAAAATTTGGGATGCGACTTACGAAGTTGTTGACAACGCTAATGATTATTTGATAATCGAAATGTTTTTATTTAACGATATTTATAATAAAGATGTAGATAAATTTCCTGAATTTGCAAAAGAATATACGAGAAGACTTGTGAAAAAAAAGATGGAAAATCCGAATCTAAAAGTGTATGTTTTGTCAGATGAAAATAATAATTTATATGGAGCATTTGAACATCCGCTTATCACAGAGATGAAAAATGCTGGAATTGATGTTATAGATGTGGATATTTATAAATTAAAAGATACTTTTCCATGGTATTCGCCAATTTGGAGAAGTGTCATAGAGCCTTTTGGAAATCCGCAGGGAAAAGGATGGATTACTAATTTTTATGGACCGATGTGGCCAAAACTTACACTTAGAAATTTATTTCGTGCTTTAAATGTAAAAGCTGATCACAGAAAGATTTTTTTGAATGAAAACAAGGTCGTAGTTGCAAGTGCAAATATTCATGATCCAAGTTATTTCCACGAAAATGTGGCAATTTCTGCAGATGGGGAAATTACAAAAGACATTTTAAAAGATTTACAGCTTGTTGCAAAATTTTCAGGTGGAAATATAGATGTTTCAAATAAAAGTGAAGCTAAAAAACCTATTAATAATATAAAGAATTCGCAAGAATCAAAAATTAAATTTAGAGAAGATGAAAATTTGAAATCAGATTTGCAGAAGCAAATTGAAGAAATTGAGAAAAATAAAGGAAATTTTGTTGATAAGGGAACACAGGATTTTTATAAAACTGGAGAACTTACGAAAACTGGAGATGCTTTGCAAAGTGATGATCCAAATAACAGTTACAGAGTTCAATTTGAGTCAGAAGCTAAAATAGGCGAAAATTTGGACAAAGATATTGATAACTTAAAGGCTGGGGACGAAGTTCTTATGGGAATGTATTTTCTAGCGGACAGACCAGTTATAGATAAACTTATTAAAGCGGCTAACCGTGGAGTTAAAGTGAGAATTATTTTTGATCGAAGCAGAGATGCTTTTGGAATGAGCACAAATGGACTTCCTAATAAACCTGTTTCAAAAAAATTAAAGAAAAAAACAAAGAATAAAATAGAAATAAAATGGTATTTTACAAATAATGAACAATTTCATACAAAGATAATGCTAATGAAAAAAACAGATGGAAATGTTATAATACACACAGGTTCTGCAAATTATATTAAAAAAAATATTCGTGGTTACATAATGGACGCCAATTTAAGAGTTTTAACAAATAAAGATTCTAAATTGACAAAAGATGTCTATAACTATTTTGACAGATTGTGGGAAAATAGAGATGGAATTTTTACGATAAATTTTGACGATGAGCCGACGACTAAAGCTAGTCAAGATTTTATGTATAAAATATTAGATGCGGCACAACTAGGTTCGTTTTAAAATAAAAAAATAAATAATTTTAAAAGAGAGGAAAAAACTATGAAAATGAGAAAAAAATTGACATTTTTGCTAATTATATTAGCGCTTGGAACAATGACTGTATCTTGTAAAAAGAAAGCAAAAGACAATAAAACATCACAGACGCAAATTTCAAACAAACCAATAAATACAGATATTTTCAACTTAGGAGCAAAACAAGGACAAGGAAATCCAAATATTCAAAACTTGACTCCTGAAGAACAGCAAAAATTAATTGACAATCAAATTGATCCAGCAAAAGTATCAGAAGCGTTGACAAAGGCGCAAAATGGAGATAAAGAGTCGATTATGACACTTGCGCAACTTTATTACAACTTAAAAGACACTAATAAAGTAAAACAAATTTTGCAATATGGAGTTGACAAAGGTTATCCTGAAGCAATTTATAACTTGGCAGTAATTTTAAAACAAGAAGGAAATACAGAACAAGCAAATAAACTTATGGCACAACTTCCAAGAACAACTGAAAGAGTTGTGAGAAGACAAGGTGGCAGAAGAGTTGTAAGTGGTGGAGGACCTGTTATGATTAGACAGCTTAGAATGCGACCTGGAGCTGAAGAATATAACAAAGCAGTAGACTTAGTAAGAGCAAAAAAATATGATGAAGCTAAAAAATATTTTGAAAAAGCCTACGATGCCGGAATAAAAGAAGCAGATGTTCGTATAGCACTTATTAACAAAGAGCAAAAAAATACGGCTGAATCTGTAAAATGGTTTCAAAAAGCAGCTAATCGTGGTGTAAAAGAAGCAAATTTTGAAGTTGGAGCAATGCTTTACGACAGTGGAAAACAAGAAGAAGCTAGACCTTATTTGATGAAAGCCTACAAAGCGGGAAATAAATCACTAGCAATGCCGATTGCAATGTCATATCACAATCAAAAAGATACAGCTGAAGCTGTAAAATGGTATAAAATCGCAGCACAAAATGGGGATAAAAATGCAAAAGCGACACTTGAAAGAATTGAAAGACCAAATCCTTCAGGAGAAAGTCATTCTGTAACTAAAAGCGAATCAGGAAAATCTGGAAGTTCTTCAACTTTTTTAGGAAATTCAGACTCAAAAAGTCTTACTGAAAGCACTTTAAATAGTGTTAAAAGTAAAGGTAAAGCTGAAGAAGAGAAAAAAATAGAAGAAAAGAAAGACACAAATGAAAATCATAATAACGAGAAAAAAGAAGTAAATATAGATGAAATTATGAAAAATAAAGTAAAAGAATATAGTAAATAGTAAATAAAAAGTAGATAAAAATATTGACATTCTTAAAAAAATGTTGTATACTTAATACATAACAATTAAAATTAAATAGCTTATCAAGAGAGATATTAGGGACAGGCCCGTTTTGAGTATCCAGCAACCTGTATTTTTACAAGGTGCTAAATCCTGGCATTGAATGCGAAGATAAGAATTATAATTCTCTTCCTAGCAGGAAGAGATTTTTTTTTAAAAATATTTTGAAATAAAAATTTAATAAAATTTAGGAGGAAAAAAAGAATGGGAAAAAAAGTTTATTTTACATCAGAATTTGTATCACCGGGGCATCCAGATAAAATTTGTGATCAAATTTCTGATTCAATTTTGGACGCTTGTTTAAAAGATGATGAAAATTCGAGAGTTGCTTGTGAAGCGTTTGCAACAACTGGATTAGTTGTTATAGGTGGAGAAATTACGACTAAAACTTATGTAGATGTGCAAAAAATAGTGCGAGAAAAAATAACTGAAATTGGATATAGACTTGGAATGGGATTTGACGCTGACTGCGGTGTGCTAAATACTATTCACTCTCAATCGCCAGATATTTCAATGGGAGTTGATACAGGTGGAGCTGGGGATCAAGGAATTATGTTTGGTGGTGCGGTAAACGAAACTGAAGAACTTATGCCGCTTGCGCTTGTTCTATCTCGTGGAATTATTCAAAAATTGACAAAACTTACTAGAAGTAAAGAGCTTTCTTGGGCAAGACCTGATGCTAAAGCGCAAGTTACACTTGTTTATGATGAAAATGGAAAAGTTTTAGGAGTAGATACAATTGTGCTATCAGTTCAACATGATGAAGAAGTTACACAAAAACAAATTGAAGCTGATTTGAAAGAAAAAGTTATAAAACCTGTGCTTGAAAAATATGATTTAAAAATTGACGAAGTTAGAAAATTTCATATAAATCCAACTGGAAGATTTGTAATCGGTGGGCCTCACGGGGATTCTGGGCTAACTGGAAGAAAAATTATAATTGACACTTACGGTGGATATTTTAGACACGGTGGAGGAGCATTTTCTGGAAAAGATCCGTCAAAAGTTGACAGATCGGCTGCCTATGCGGCAAGATGGATTGCTAAAAATATTGTTGCAGCAGGACTTGCCACTAAATGTGAAGTTCAGTTGTCTTATGCGATTGGAGTTGTTGAGCCGGTATCAATAAGAGTCGAAACATTTGGGACTGGAACTGTTGACGAAACTAAAATTGAAGAAGCTGTTTCTAAAATTTTTGATTTGACACCTAGAGGTATTGAAAAATCGCTTAGTCTTAGAAAACCGTCGTTTAGATATCAAGATTTGGCGGCATTTGGACATATTGGACGAACTGATATTGATTTACCTTGGGAAAAGCTTGACAAAGTTGAAGAAATAAAAGAAGCATTAAAATAAAAAAAAATTAAAAAAATAGTAAAATAAATTATATAAATTTAGCATATTAATGAAAAAGTACAAAACCATTTAATATATTTTAAGGAGGAATTGTGAAAAAATTTAAAATTTTATTTTTCGTTATAGTTATTTTAATTTTAGGAATAGGGATAAAAAGTATTTTTTTTAAAAGTAAAACAAAAAATGATGATCCTGTGGTATTTAATTTAGGAATTAACTACAATACATTAGATCCACATTTATTTACGGAAATGATTTCTGTTCAAGTTGATAGTTCTATTTATGAAGGACTTTTGCGTCTTGACAAAAAAGGAAATTATACTGGTGGAGTGGCTGAAAGTTTTACAGAAAATAATAATAAGATGACTTTTAAAATTAGAAAAAATGCCAAATGGAGTGACGGTTCTAGGGTTACTGCAAATGATTTCGTGTTTGCATTTAGAAGAGTTTTAAATCCTAAAACAGCTGCAAGATTCTCAGAAATGCTTTTTCCAATAAAAAATGCGGAGAAATATTATGAAGGTAAAGCAAAAGATGATGAATTAGGAGTTAAAGCGATAGATGATAATAACCTTGAAATAGAATTTGAACATCCAGTAGCTTACTTTAAATATATTTTAACACTTCCAATAACAGCACCTATAAAAGAAGAATTTTATAAAGCTCACGAAAAGACTTTTGCTGTAAATTTAAACAGTTTTTTGTTTAATGGACCGTATAAAATAACAAAATTAAGCGACGGAGAAACATTACTTGAAAAAAATGAAAATTATTGGAATGCTAAAAATATAAAAATACCTAAAATAAAATACATTGTTTCTTCAGATTTCCATGCTGTAGATAATTTAATAGAAAATGGAGAAATTGATATTTCGAGAGTTGAAAACTATAATCTTGAAAAATATAGAAAAGATAAAACATTAAATTCTTTCTTAATAGGAAAACTGTGGTATTTAGATTATAATTTAAATAATAAATTTTTGAAAAATCAAAAATTAAGACAAGCTATTTCAATGGCGATTGACAGAGATGTGAATATAAAAAAAATAAAAAACAACGATGGTTCAATAGCCGCAAGATCAGTAATTAGTAATCAAATTTCTGGATATTCAAAAAAATATAGAGAAGAATATCCTGATAATAATTACATAAATGATAAAGATCCAAAATTGGCTAAAAAATTATATGACGAAGCATTAAAAGAACTTGGAGTGAAAGAGCTTGAACTGGGATTACTCGTAGGAAATTCTGATCCTGAAACATTGGAAATACAGCATATTCAGGAAGAATTAAGAGTAAAATTGGGATTAAAGACAAAAATAACAGTTGTATCGCTAAAAGAGCGTCTAAACATGACACGAAGCGAAAAATACGACATTGTTCTAAATACTTGGTCGCCAAAATATGACGATGCTACTACATATTTTGACAGATGGAAGACAAAAGATAATAAAAACGCTTCTGTTTGGCAAAAACAAAAATATGACTTGTTAGTTGATGAAATTTACAAAATGCCAAAAAGTGCCGAAAGAGATAAGAAAATCAATGAAGCAGAAAAAATCTTAATTGACGACGCAGTAATTGCACCAATTTATTTTGCAATCGAAAATACTTACACAAATCCTAAAATTCACGGACTTGTTCGAAGAGAAATAACAGGAATAACAGATTTTACATATGCGTATGTTAAATAATTTGTAGTTTATTTTAATTTTAATAATATAATTTAAATATAAAAAGGTTTCTTAAAATAATGTGATTTATAAATTTTATTTTATAGAAACCTTTTTTTACGAAATATTTTTAAAATTATAGTAATTAAATTAAATTAAAATAAACTAAATTTAACTTAACTTAACTTAACTTAACTTAACTCAACTAAATCTAAAGAAAAAAAGAAAAAAAGTCTTGTTTTTAAAATTAATAAAAAAAATATTTTATTTATAAAAAAATCTAAAATTAATTTTTAAATGTGAGGGGAAAAATATGAAAGATTTACTGAATAAAACGCTATATGATATTATAAATGACGATCCAAAAATATATGATTTTTTCATTACAAATGGATTTGATACTCTTAAAAATAAAAAAATGCTTCAAATTATGGGGAAAAATATAAAATTGGGAATGGCATTAAAAACAAAAAAAATTAATCCCGAATTATTTCTGGAAAAACTAAATGCTTTTTTAAAAAAAGATAGTGAAGTCGATATTTCGCTTGAAGAAAATGAAGTTAATAAAGGCAAAGCTAGTAAAAACGATGTTTTGATTGAAGGAGTCCTGCCATGTCCGATTAGAATTCCGCTATTGGAAGGAATTAAAGCATGGGTTGACGCTCAAAATAAAAAAAATGACTACACAATTAAATATGAATTGCAGTCTGCAAATTTAGGACTTGACTGGGTTGTTGAAAAAGTTAAGACTGGAGATGCAAATGAAGTTCCAGATGTTTTGTTATCAGCTGGATTTGAGCTTTTTTTTGATAAAAATTTGATGGGACAATATATGGAAAATGGAATTTTTGAAACATATTTTGAAAATATGAATAAAGATTTTTGCAATGAAAAGATTGATTTGAGAGATCCTAAAAAAAGATATGCAATAATGGGAGTCGTTCCAGCCGTATTTTTGGTGAATAAAACTGCTCTAAAAGATAGAAAAGTGCCACATACTTGGGATGAGATTTTATCCGATGAATTTGAAAATTCGGCCGCACTTCCAATGGCGGATTTGGATTTATTTAACGCATTAATCGTGATGATTTATAAAGAGTATGGAATGGATGGAATTAAAAAACTTGCAAAATCTTACAAAAAAAATCTTCATCCAGCACAAATGGTAAAAGCTAGGACAAAAGCGCAAGAAGCACCGGCAATAAGCATTATTCCATACTTTTTTTCACAAATGGTAAATGGAGCAAGTGATTTAGAAGTTGTCTGGCCAAAAGACGGAGCTCTTTTAAGTCCGATTTTTATGATTACAAAAAAAGAAAAAACGGATAAAATTAAACCATTTTTAGATTTATTTTTGTCGGAAAAAATTGGAAATTTATTTTCAGCAAATGGAAAATTTCCTACAACGAATCCAAATGTTGACAATCACTTGGAAGAAAATCAAAATTTCAAATGGGTTGGCTGGGATTTTATTTACAAAAACGATGTAGGAAAAATTATTCGTGATGGAGAAAAATTATTTGACGAAGAAATAAAAAAATATTTTTAATAAATTAGGAGAAAATTATGAATTTAGTTATATTTTCAGGACCACCATCTTCAGGAAAAACAAGCGTTATCTTGAAAACGGTCGATGCATTAAAAAAACAAGGAATGTCAGTTGGTGTAGTAAAATTTGATTGTCTATATACAGATGACGACAAATTGTATGAAAAAGCGGGAATTCCAGTGAAAAAAGGGATTTCAGGAGCTTTGTGTCCAGATCATTTTTTCGTATCGAATATCGAGGAAGTTGTGCAATGGGGAAGAAGTTTGGGATTATCGGTTTTAATTACAGAATCAGCGGGATTGTGTAATCGTTGTTCGCCATACATCAAAGATATAAAAGGAGTTTGTGTAATTGATAATTTATCAGGAATTAATACGCCTAAAAAAATTGGTCCAATGTTAAAATCAGCTGATATTGTCATCATTACAAAAGGGGACATCGTTTCTCAAGCAGAAAGAGAAGTATTTGCGTCGAGAGTTAATTCAGTAAATCCGACAGCTGTAACAATGCATGTGAATGGTTTGACAGGACAAGGAGCTTACGAATTGAGTACATTGTTATATGAAAAAGAAAAAGAGATTGAAACAGTTCAAGGGAAAAAACTTAGATTTCCAATGCCTTCAGCACTTTGTTCGTATTGCTTAGGTGAAACAAGAATTGGTGAAAAATACCAAATGGGAAATGTTAGAAAAATGAATTTAGGTGGTGCGAATGAATAGAAATTTAGTGGATAAACTTTCGATGAAAGAATTAATAGAAAAATATCCGTTTGCTGAAAATTTTTTCGTTGAAAATAATATAATTATTGAAGGATATGAAGACGAAACTTTTAGTAAGTTTTTGAAAATGTTTACAGAAGAGCAAAAAGAAGACATGGCACTTGATGTGGAAAATATTGAGATTTCGTTAATTGAATATGTTGAGCAAATGAAATTGTTTTTGGGAATGGAAGAAGAAACAGGTGTTGAAACGCTTACAATTTTGGCTGGACAAGATAAAACGGGAAATCCAGAAGAATTTGAAAGATTAGATATTCATAAATCAGAAATAATTTCAATCGTAGGACCAACAGGTTCAGGAAAATCAAGATTATTAGCCGATATCGAATGGACAGCACAAAAAGATACGCCAACCCAAAGAGAAATTTTAATAAATAACGAATCTCCTGACAAAAAATGGAGATTTTCATCAAATAATAAATTAGTCGCTCAATTATCGCAAAATATGAACTTTGTTATGGATTTGTCAGTTAAAGAATTTTTGGAATTACATGCTAAAAGCCGTATGGTTGAAGATGTGGAAGCTGTAACAGAAAAAATAATTTTAGAAGCAAATAAATTAGCAGGAGAAAAGTTTAACCTAGATACAGCAATCACAGCCTTAAGTGGAGGACAATCAAGAGCATTAATGATCGCTGATACAGCAATTTTAAGTTCATCTCCAATCGTTTTAATTGACGAAATTGAAAACGCTGGAATTGATAGAAAAAAAGCATTAGAATTATTGGTTTCCGCAGATAAAATAGTCTTAATGGCAACTCACGACCCGACACTAGCTCTAATTGCAAACAAAAGAGTAATTATAAAAAATGGTGGAATTGCTAAAATAATCAAAACTTCTCCAGAAGAAAAAGAAATCTTAAAAGAATTAGACAAAATGGATGAAAAAATTCAAAAAATGAGAGCAAATTTGAGAAATGGGGAAATCTTGAAATTGGAAACTTTAAAATTTTAAAATCTAAAATTATAAAATTATAAATAAAAAAATATATTGCTAAAATTAAATGCAATATATTTTTATTTTAAAAACTTTTATTTTTCTTCAGTCATAACAAGTTCTGCAAGTTTTCCATCCACAACTTTTATTAATTCTTTGGTTTTAACTTCCATTTGAAGTCCTCGCTTTCCAGCAGAAACAACTATTTTATCAAACATTTTTGCTTCTGTATCAAAAAAAGTCTTGTATTTTTTCTTCATTCCAACAGGAGAACACCCTCCACGAATGTAGCCAGTGTTTTTTTCAAGCTCAGAAAGCGGAAGTAGATCAATATTTTTTTCACCACAGGCTTTTGCCACTTTTTTTAAGTCCAAATGTTTCTCGCTTTGAATGACACAGACAAAAAGCTCTTTACTTTTTCCTTTTAGCACAATCGTCTTAAAAATTCTGTCAGCTAATTCTGGAAAATGATTGCCAACTTCGACTCCTACATGTTTATCTTCACTCCATTCGTAAGTGTGAATATCATAATGAATTTTTTGTTTGTCCAAAATTCTAAGTGCATTCGTTTTCGGTATTTTATGTTTCATACTTGTAAATCTCCTAATAATAAAATTTTTTATTTTTTTATATTAATATTATAACAAAAACTGTTTTATTTTTAAATAAAAAAATAATCTTGAAATAAAAATATAATTTAATAAAATTATGCTTGAAAAATACTGTATACCCTGTTATAATTATAGAAAATATCTTGAAAGGTTAAAAGATGGATGGATAAAAATTTAATAATACCAAATCATATAGCAATTATTATGGATGGAAATGGCAGATGGGCTAAGGAACGTGGAAAAATTCGGTTAG
>ERZ772945.1068-NODE-1068-length-20289-cov-58.036028_pt1 | contig 20289 bp, 19 predicted proteins | sample MGYA00511681_ERZ772945 | MGnify/ENA primary metagenome ERZ772945 (study PRJEB29015, sample SAMEA2737943) | human oral metagenome | biome: human oral; feature: human-associated habitat; material: dental | place: China | collected 2143 ...
CAGAAAAAGAGGGCTGTGCAGCAGCGAAAAATTGCTAACTGCAACAGCCCCTTTTTCGTGGCGTATTTGCTTGTCTACTTATCGTAATGCGTGACGTTGAACTTCGGCTCGGCAGCCTTTCCGTGGACGGGGAGTTCCTCCTCTTCCTGTGCCTCTTCTGCCACGCTCTCCTCCGCTTTCTGCGCCGTCGCAAGCGGCGTGACAGCGCCGTCGCCGTCCTTCGGACCATCATCCGTGCCGTCGTCATGCGGCGCGTCTGCATCCTTTTCGGCGATCTTGCCCGTCGTCATAAGCTCTTCGAGCTCTGCCGCCGTCAGCGTCTCGCGCTCGATGAGCTCTTGCGCGATGAGGTCGAGCTTATCGCGGTTCTCCGTGATGATCGTGCGGCACGCCTCGTATGCCTCTTCGAGGTAGCGGCGCACTTCCTTGTCGATCTCGCTCGCGACTTCCTCGGAATAGTTGCGCTGGTGGTTGAGGTCGCGCCCCAGGAATACTGGATGGTCGGCGCTCTCGCCGTAGGAAACGGGACCCAGCACGTCGCTCATGCCGTACTGCATAATCATGCTGCGCACGATGCGCGATGCCTGCTGGATGTCCTGCGACGCGCCCGTCGAGATCTCCTTCAGCACGATTTCCTCGGCGACGCGGCCGCCCATGGCGACTTTCAGTCGGTCAAGCAACTCGGAGCGCGTCGCGTAGTTGCGATCCTCCTTCGGGAGCATCAGTGTATAGCCGCCCGCACGCCCGCGCGGGATGATCGTGACCTTGTGGACGGGGTCAGCGTGCTCCAGCATCATGCCGACGAGCGTATGACCGCCCTCGTGGTATGCGGTCAGACGCTTCTCCTCGTCGCTCATGACGTGGCTGCGCCGCTCCGGTCCTGCCATAACGCGCTCGATTGCCTCCTCCATCTCGCCCATGAAAATCTGCTTCTTGTCGCGGCGCGCAGCGAGCAGCGCCGCCTCGTTGACGAGGTTGCTGAGATCGGCGCCCGTGAAGCCCGGCGTGCGCCGCGAGAGGATGTCGAGGTCGACGTCGTTTGCGACGGGCTTGCCCTTCGTATGCACCTTCAGGATCGCGAGACGCCCGCGCACGTCGGGCTTGTCGACGACGATCTGCCGGTCAAAGCGGCCGGGGCGCAGGAGCGCGGGGTCGAGGATGTCGGGGCGGTTCGTCGCCGCGATGATGATGATGCCCTCGTTGGCGGCAAAGCCGTCCATCTCGACGAGCAGCTGATTGAGCGTCTGCTCGCGCTCGTCGTGCCCGCCGCCGAGGCCTGCGCCGCGCTGGCGGCCGACGGCGTCGATCTCGTCGATGAAGACGATGCACGGCGCGCTCTTTTTCGCCTGCTCGAAGAGGTCGCGCACGCGCGACGCGCCGACGCCGACGAACATCTCGACGAAATCCGAGCCGGAGATCGAGAAGAACGGCACGCCCGCCTCGCCCGCGACGGCGCGCGCGAGGAGCGTCTTGCCCGTGCCCGGAGGGCCGAAGAGCAGCACGCCCTTCGGGATGCGCGCGCCGAGGTCGTTGAACTTCTTCGGCTGCTTCAAGAACTCGACGACTTCCTCGAGCTCCTGCTTCGCCTCGTCCGCGCCCGCGACGTCCTGGAACGTGACCTTGATCTTGTCCGCGCCGCTCATACGCGCGCGGCTCTTGCCGAACGTCATCACGCGCCCGCCGCCGCCCTGCGTCTGCTGCATCATGAAGAACCAGAGCCCGACGAGCAGCAGGATGGGCAGGATGGACGAGAGTATCTGCGACCACCAAGGCGGCTCGGGCGGGTTCGCCGCCGCAATGTCGACGCCCTTTGCCGTGAGCTTCTTGTAGAGGTCGGGGTCGCTGTACGGCTCGTCCGGGGTGATCGTCGTGAACTCCGTGCCGTCTGAGAGCGTGCCGTGGATCGTGTTCTGGATGAGCACGACCTTCTGCACCTCGCCGCCGTCGACCTTTGCGAGGAACTGGGTGTACTCCACTTCCTGCCTTTGGACGCTCTTCGTCGAGAAATAGTCGATAATGGAAATCGCGACGAGGATGATCAGCAGATAGAATCCCACGTTGCGCAAAAATTTATTCAAGCCGTTTCCTCCTTCAGGGATTTATTGATAGATTTCGGGCTTCAGCACGCCGATGTACGGCAGGTTGCGGTACTTCCCTGCATAGTCCAGCCCATAGCCGACGAGGAACTCGTCTGACACCTCGTAGCCGCAGTAGTCGATTGCGACCTCTGCCGTGCGGCGCGAGGGCTTTGATAGAAGCGCGCAGAGTTTGGCGCTCTTCGGCTTCCGCTCGCGGAAGATGCGCATGAGGTAGTGCATGGTCGTACCCGAATCTATAATATCTTCGATAACGATGAGGTGTTTTCCTTCTATGTCAAAGTCGAGATCTTTGAGAATCTTGACCGATCCGCTCGTGCTCGTCGCATTTCCATAGCTCGACGCGATCATAAAGTCGAAATGGATGGGGAGCGTGATGCTGCGGACGAGATCGGTATAGAATACGACTGCGCCCTTCAAGATCCCGACGCAGTAGACCGTTTCCTCTGCGTCCTTGTAGTCCGCTGAAATGCGCGCGCCGAGCTCCGCTATCTTCGCGCGAAGATCGTCCGCTGTAAACAAGACGCGCTCGATATCCGCATCCATCATAATGTGTCCTCCCCCTCCATGATCCGAACGTACAGAATGGCGCCGCCATCTGGCGCGTGCGCCGCGCTCCTGCGCCTGCCGACAATCCATAAGATCTCGCTCCCTGCCGCAAGGAGCGGCAGAATGTCGCGCGCCTCGCGTGGGATTTTGTCATCAATCAAAATATCCTTGAGCTTTTTCCGCCCCGTCGCAAGGCGCATATAGTCGCCCGCCTGACGCGTGCGCAGGACGAGCGTCTGCCCTGCGGGCGGACAGGAAAAGTAAAACGCGCCCTCGCCCGCATCTCCCGTATCCATCGGAGGTACGGACAGAACCTCTGTCCTAACGGAAAGCGCGCCCCAATGCGTCACGCCTGGAATCTGGACGAAAGCGGTCTCTGCCGCCCGCCCCTGCCGCTTCGGCGCGGCGAGGAAAAGCCGTCCGTAAGAAACCTGCGCGCGCCTGCCGTGCGGGAGCGCGAGGCTGCTCCCCGTCCGCCCAATTAGGGCGATATGGCAAAGCGCCTCGACGTGCCGAAATCCCAGATCCTGCTCCTCGCCCGCCTCGCGCCAAAGGCGGCGCAGGGCGCGGCGGCGAAGCGCAAGCGGGAGCGCGCAGAGCGGGGCGCAGCGAAGCGCCGTGCCGCCCTCACACGACAGCTCTTGCCAGCGCGCGGAAAGCGCTTCCTCCAAGCAGTCGTCCTCTGCCGCCGCGACCTCCGCGAGTTGGCAAAGCGCGCGCGTGGCGTGCGGATTCCCATGTGCGCGCAGGTACGGGAGGACATTCAAGCGCAGATCGTTGCGCGTATAGTCCGCGCAGTCGTTCGTCGCATCGTGGCGATACGCGAGCCCCTGCGCCGCGCAGTAACGCTCGATCTCCGCCCGCGTCACCGAAAGGAGCGGACGAATCTGCCGTCCCCCCTTGCCGTCACGCGCGCGCATCGCCGCAAGCCCCGCCGTGCCCGTCCCGCGCAGGACGCGCATGAGCACGGTTTCCGCCTGATCGTCGGCATGATGCGCCGTCGCGAGCACGTCCGCGCCAACCGCGTCAACCGTTTTCCAAAGGAAGGCGTAGCGCAGCTCACGCGCGGCAAGCTCCAGCGACAGCCCCTGCTCACGCGCACGGGCGGGAACGTCCGCCGCGCCAAGGACGCATAGCACGCCGTGCGCGCGCGCAAACGATTCGACGAAAGCGGCGTCCGCGCGGCTCGCCGCCCCGCGTATGCCGTGCTCGAAATGCGCGACCGTGACGGTAATCTGCCACGCCTGCCGCAGGGCGAGCAGGATATCGAGGAGCGCGAGCGAATCCGCGCCGCCTGAGCACGCCACGACGACGTGCTGCCTCTTTTGGAGCAATTCCTGCGACCGCATGAACTGCACGACGCGCTCGACCATAGCTTTGCCTTTCCTGTTCTTCCTGTCCGCTCATGAAAAACAAGGGCTGCCAAACAGGCAGCCCTTTTCTTTGCCTTACGCTCTGCGCGAGCCGCGTCCGCCGCGCTTCGAATCCGTCTTGCGGCGAAGGTCAGCCATGCGCTCGTCGCTGTCCTTCATGAACTTTGAGAGCTTGTCCTCAAACGAACCGCGATCGCCAAAGCGCCCGCCTCTCTTGAAATCCCGCGAGCCGCGATCCATGCGCGGGCCGCGAGTGGAACGTGGGGAAGAACCGGCGGCCTCTCCGCTCTCCTCCGGCTTCTTTTCCTGAAGCTGTTTGATGGAGAGCCCAATCTTGCCGCGCGCATCAATGCTCAGTACCTTGACCTTGATCTTGTCCTCTTCCGAGAGAAAATCGTGGACATCCTTGACGTACTCATCCGCCACCTCGGAGATGTGGACGAGCCCCGTCTTGCCCTCCGGCAGCTCGATGAAAGCGCCGAAGTTCGTAATGCCCGTGACGACGCCCTCTACGACGCTGCCAACTTCAATCGACAAATTCGTTCTTCCTCCTCTAATCCGTACTTGGATTCATCGTTATAAATACCCGTCTATTATACCCTTGAAAACAGAGAAGTGTCAACATGAAAAAGGAACGCGAGCCGCCCTTTTCAAGGCTGCTTGCGTCCCATGCTGTACGGCATCTCGCCGCTTCGCGTCATGCCGAGATCCTCGCGCGCGATCTTCTCGATGTAGTCGAGCTTCTGCAGGTTTTCCTTCTCCTCGACGAGGCGGGCGTGTTCTTCCTGCGCCGCCGCGAGGCGCGCTTCTGCCGCCGCACGGTCGTCGCGCACCTGCCCCAGATACGCCTGCTGGTAGATGAGGAGAACGGAAAAGTACCCGATGACGACGCAGAGGATCAGCGTAAACCAGCCGAAGCCGCGCCGCTTGCGCTTTGTCTTTTCCAAATACACCCCTCCTTAGCCAACGTCCTATCTATATAATAATAGGCAAAGGGCGGGGTTGCAAGGGGAAATGCATTATTTTTCCGACCACTGGAAATAATTTGTGCTCGCGATGCGCCGAAAAACCGAATGGCAATGCGCGCAGCGGAAGTGATCCTTGACGTTTTCCATATCGGGCTTGCCGTCAACGATGCGGACGGGCTGCCCCTCGACGAAGTCCATGCGCTCGCCGCAGCGCGGGCAATCGCATTTGCCGTCCTTGTCGCGCTTCAGCTCCATCGGCGGGATGTCGCCCGTCCGCAGGAGCTTTTTGTTCTTTGCCTTTTTCTTGATTGGAAAGGACTCAAAAAAATGGGAGCGCGAGCCGGGCATCTCACGATAGCCGACACCGCATACCGCGCACTCGTAGTGCGGCCTCGTGCTCTCCATGTCGACCTTCCCGTCGACGATCTCCACCGCCTTGCCCGCGACGTACTGGAGCGCCCCGCCGCACGTCGGGCAGCGATACTCTAATTGAACCAGTGCCATGTTCCAGCCTCCATGCAAGAGAAGCAGATTTACCTAAAACTTAGGAAGCACGGATTCATTCAGCCGTCCATCTTCACACAGATGCACTGTCCTCTCGTCGTCGACAAATCCGCGGCGTAGCACCACTACGCCTGTGGTTTGTCTCCTAGATAGATACAGCGCATCTGTGTGAATCTGAGCAACTTCATTTAATCAGCACTTCCCTTACGAAAATATATTTTGTATTTAAGAATTATTCCATCTAAGAGGGGGAAAATCCTCCTAGGCAAAAACTTTTCATTGTTGCTGTTCGGGATGGAGGAGAATTCCTACGATGTCCGCTGCGGCATTCGCCCGCTTGCAGCGAAGCGCGGCATCCCGCATGGCGGGGAGGCGACTGCCTGCGAGCAGATCGCGCACGGCGCGCGCGAGGCTCTCGCCGGGGTGCAGCCAGACGGCCGCCCCGTGGCTTGTCGCGTAGATGGCGTTTTCCGTCTCAGGCCCGGGTATCGGGTCATGGAGCAGCATCGGAAGCCCCAGCACGAACGCCTCGCTCATCGTGAGCCCCCCCGGCTTCGTGATGAGCAGATCGGCGGCGCGCATGAGCGCGTGCACCTGATCCGTATAGCCCCAGACGAGCACCTGATGATGCGAGCGGTCGGCAAAGTCCTGCACGCGCTCCTTCAGCCCTGCGTTGCGCCCTGCGACGACGAAGAGCGTAAGGCGTTCCTCGATGCACGATAGCGCTTCAAGCGTTTCCTCAATGCCGCCTAGCCCGAGCCCGCCGCCCATCAGAAGAATCGTATGCTGTCCGTCGGGGATCGCCATCGCGTGGCGCACCGAGTCGCGCTCCGGCAGGAGGACAAGGCTGCGCGCGACGGGAATCCCCGTCACGTGAAGCGTCTCCTCCAGAAAGCCGCGCGCTATCATGCCCGCGCGCATTTCCTCCGTCGCCATGAAGTAATGGTCGACGAGCGGATAGAGCCAAATCGAATGGAGCGAGTAGTCCGTCATGACCGTCGCGAGCGTAAACGCGCCGCCAGAGACTCGCTTGACGAGCGCCGCCGCCCCCTCCGGGAACGGGTGCGTGCAGAGCACGAGATCGGGATCATAGCGGTGCAGCAGGCGGCGCATCGCGCGTACCATGACGACGGCGAACGCGCCCTGCGCCGCCTTACCGCCCGCCTTGCCGCCCGACACCTTGTAAAAGACGTCGTAGAGATTCGGGACGAAGTCGAGCATGACGAGGTAGATCTTCTTCATCAAGGCGTTCAGGCACGAAATGCGCCGCGCCATGAAGTCGACCGTCGTGATCTCCGCGTCGGGCAGCGCGCGGCGCAATTCCGTCGCAAGCGCCTCCGCCGCCTTCGTATGGCCAGATCCAATCGAGGCCGTCAGAATCAGTATTTTCTTTGGAACGCTTCTCTCCTCGCCCACACTGCCCTCCTTGTTCACGCCGTCAGCCCGCCGTCGATGCCGTAGATCGCCCCCGTCTGGAAGGCGGCGCGCGCAGACGCGAGGTAGACGATAAGCGATGCCGCCTCTTCTGCTGTCCCGATCCGGCCGAGCGGGTAGACGGACGCCATCTCGCACAGCGCCTGCACGGGGTCGGCCGCACAATCGAGCTGTGCCTGCGTCATCGGCGTCAGGATGTCGCCGGGCGCAATCGCGTTGACGCGCACGCCAAAGGATGCCGTCTCGAGCGCGAGCGCACGCGTGAAGAGCACGACCGCCCCCTTGCTCGCGCAGTAAGCGGCGGCGAAGTAATTGCCATGCACGCCCGCATCCGAGGCGACGTTCACGATATTCCCCTTCGTCTCCTTGAGCGCAGGAAGCGCCGCCTGTGCGAGGAGGATCGTCCCCTTGACATTCGTCGCGAGAACGGCGTCAAGCCGCTCCTCGGAAAGATCCTCTAGCGCGCCTTCCTCGTAGATGCCCGCTGCATTCACGAGCACGTCGATATGACCGAAATAGGCGCGCGCCTCCCGGACGGCGCGCGCGCAGTCCGCCGCAGAGGTGACGTCGCCCGAGATGAAAATCACGTCTTCCGCCGCATCATGCGCGCGCCGAAGCTGGCGCAGCACATCTTCACCGCGTGCCGCATCACGCGCCATGATCGCGGCGCAAGCGCCTTCCTGCAAGAAGAGCTGCGCCGCCGCAAGCCCGATCCCCGACGTGCCGCCCGAAATCAGTACGACCTTTCCCGTCAGCCCCAAATCCATACCCATATCCCCCGCATGAAAATTTTATTTCGCCCGTGCCGGCACAAAGACGCTCGTCAGATGGTCGACGTCCGGCTGCCTATCGAGCGCATAGAGTGGAATGCGCCGTATGCTCTCGTCCGGCAGGGCGAGATTGTGAATGTAGACGATCTCGTAAGCATCATCAAGGTGCTCCATCAGTGCGAGCTTCACATCGGATGCAATCCGCGCATCGTAGACCTGCGTGATGACGAGCGCGTGCGAAGGCGGTGCGGCAAGCGCCGCCTCGTCCTCGGCATCGAGGATCGTAAGCCCTGCAATCGGGTCGATCCCAAGGCGCGTGTAGAGCGCTTCCAAGAAGCTCATGCCGGGCAAGATTGTGAGCGGCACGCCTGCCGCCGCTGCTCGCTCGCGCAGGAGGACGACGGTGCGCTCCGCGACGAGCGGGCTGCCGGGCACGGCGTAGACGATCGCCTCGCCTTCTGCAAGGCGCATGAGCTCGTCTGCAATCCCCGCGTAAAGCGTCTCAAAGCCCTCTGCCGCCTCGTAGCGATCGTCGAAGGTCACATAGCGGATACCCGCCGCGTCGAGCGCGGCGACAGTCGGGTGGATGCGCGTGCGCAGGATGAGGCGGTGCGCCTTCTCCATCACTTGCCAAGCCTCGCGGGTAATCAGCTCCGCGCGCCCCGGCCCAAGTCCGACGACGGTGATTCCCCTCATACGGCATCCTCCTTTTTCTGTGCCTCGTCCTGATTGCCCGTATCGCTCTTATCTCCCGTCGCAAGGCGCAGGACGCGCAGCGCGAATCCCACGATGTCCGCCTTGCCGCGCGTGTCGAGCGCAAGGCGGAAGCCGCTTTGGTCGCCGAGCTTCTTCATGCGCCTGCCAAAGGCGCGGTCGAGCGCGATGACGGCGCGCGCAGGCAGACGCTTCCCCTCTAAGAGGCAGAGATCGAGTGCGAGCGGCTGCTGCTTGATCATGCGGATGGAGAGATCGCGCGCCATATTCTTGATGCGCGCGATGTCGAGGAGGCGCAGGACGGGCTTTGTTGGCTCGCCGAAGCGGTCGATAAGCTCGTCTAGCAGTGCGGAAATCTCCTCCTCCGTGCGGATCGCGGCGATGCGCTGATAGATTTCGATCTTGTGCATGGCGTCCGCGATAAAGCCGCCGTCGATATACGCCTCCGCCGTGAGGTCGATGATCGGCTCTGGCGTAATTTCGGCCGCTTCTTCCCCGCCCTTGAGGTGCGCGACGGCCTCCTCGAGCAGCTTGCAGTACATCTCGAAGCCAACGCTCGCGATATGGCCGTGCTGCTGCGCGCCAAGGAGGTTACCCGCGCCGCGTATCTGAAGGTCGCGCATGGCGATCTTGAAGCCCGCGCCGAGCTCGGCGAACTCCTTCATCGCCTGCAGGCGTTTCTCCGCCGTCTCGGTCAGGATCTTGTCCGCTTGGTAGACGAAGTAGGCAAATGCCATGTGGTGCGAGCGGCCGACGCGCCCGCGCATCTGATAGAGCTGCGAGAGCCCGAAATGGTCGGCGTTGTAGACGATGATCGTATTGGCGTTCGCGACGTCCAGCCCGTTCTCGACGATGCTCGTCGCGAGCAGGATGTCGTAAGCGCCCTCGTAGAACTCCATCATGACGCGCTCTAGGAGCGCCTCCGGCATCTGCCCGTGCGCCGTCTGGATGCGCGCGTCGGGCACGAGCGCCTGCAGGCGGTCGCGCATCTTGTCAATCGTGTCGATCCGATTGTAGACGAAGTAGACCTGCCCGCCGCGCCGCATCTCGCGCCGGATCGCGTTCGCGATGACGGCGTCATTGTTCTCGACGACGTACGTCTGCACGGGGAAACGGTCGGCAGGCGGCGTCTCGATGATGCTCATATCGCGCGCGCCGACGAGCGACATGTGGAGCGTGCGCGGGATCGGCGTCGCCGAGAGCGTCAGCACGTCGACGCCCGCCGCGAGGCTCTTGATCTTGTCCTTCTGCCTGACGCCGAAGCGCTGCTCCTCGTCGACGATGAGCAGCCCCAAATCCTTCCAGACGACCTTTTTCGGATTGAGGATCGCGTGCGTGCCGATGAGGATATCGACCTGCCCAAGGCGCACCTTCTCCATCGTCTCCGCCTGCTGCTTCGCCGTGCGGAAGCGGCAGATCACGTCGACGCGCGGCGCGAAGTCCTGAAAGCGCGCCGTAAACGTCTGGTAGTGCTGCTGGGCGAGCACCGTCGTCGGCACGAGCACGGCGACCTGCTTGCCGTCCATCGCCGCCTTGTACGCCGCGCGGATCGCGACCTCCGTCTTGCCGAAGCCGACGTCGCCGCAGAGCAGGCGCTCCATCGGCCTTTCCGCCTCCATATCCGCCTTGATCTCGGCGATTGCCTTCAGCTGATCGTCCGTCTCCTGATACGGGAACGCCTCCTCGAACTCGCGCTGGCTCGCGTCGTCGGGCGAAAAGGCGCAGCCCTTCGCCTGCCGCCGCTTCGCATAGAGGTCGATGAGGTGCTTCGCGATATCCTCGACGGACTTCTTCGCGCGCGCCTTCGCGCGCACCCACTCCGTGCCGCCCATGCGGTGCAGGCGCGGCACTTCGCCCTCCGCGCCGATGTACTTCTGCAGGAGGCCGACCTGGTCGGTCGGCACGAAGAGCTTGTCGTCACCGCCGTACTTGATGTGCAGGTAGTCGCGGTGGACGCCCGCGACGACGAGCGTCTCGACGCCGAGGTACTTGCCGATGCCGTGGCTGTCGTGGACGACGTAGTCGCCGGGCTTTATATCGCGGAAATGCGCGATCCGCTCCCCCGACGAGGCGCGCCGCACCGCGCCCGCCTTGCGCTTCTGGTGTCCGAATACGTCCTGCTCCGTCACGACGACGAGGCGCGCCAACGCCATCTCGAAGCCCGTGAGGAGCGTGCCGACACGGACGTTGACCGCGTCCTCGCGAAGCGCCTCCCCCGCCGCGCCGACGAGCGACGGGACGCGCCGCTTCGCGAAGAACTCGCGCAGGCGGTTTGCCTTCTCCTTGTCGCCGAGCAGCACGAGGACGCGCTGCTTCTGCGCGAGCCAGCGGCTCGCCTCGCTCTCTAGGAGATCCATCTGCCGCTGGAACGGCGTCATGCTTGTCACCGTCGTGCTGACGGTATGCGCGGGGCTTGCGCCCGGTATCTGCTGGAGCATGAGCGCCGAGTAGACGACGCGATTGCCCTTCGCCGCCGCGAGGAGGTCGTCCCACGAGAAGACGGCGTCCTTCAGCTCGGGATTCTCGCGCACGATCGTCCGGATCTGCTCGCGGATGCGCGCCGGCTCATCAAAGACGACGAGTCCCTTCCCCGCGAGATACGAGAGGAAAAGCGCCGGCCGCCCCGCCGCGTCCGTGCGCATGAGCGGCAGGACGCGCACCTGCTCTATCGTTTGCAGGGAGCGCTTCGTCTCTAAGTCATACTCGCGCAGGGAGTCGACTTCGTCGTCAAAGAACTCGAGGCGCACGGGAAGCTGCGCATTGATTGGGAAAATATCGACGATGCCGCCGCGCGCGCTGAACTGTCCGACGTGCTCCACCTCGTCCGCGTGCTCGTAGCCGAGCTGGACGAGGCGCGCGAGGAGATCCTCGCGCGGCATCGCGTCGCCGATATGGAGGGAGAGGCTAAGCCGCTCGAACTCGCCGCGGCTCATGTCCTTCTGCACGGCAGCCGCCGCGCGCGCGATCACGACGACGGGCGTGCGCCGCATCAATAGCCCCAGCGTCTCCATGCGCCGCGCCGCGCGCTCCATGCCCTTCGCCGTCGCCTGCACCTGCATGGCGTCGAGCTCCGGGAGCTCCGCCACGGCCACGCGCGGCAGAAGCGACGCCAAGTCTTCCTTCCAGTCCGCTGCCGCCTCCGCCGAATGGACGAGGACGACCATCGTCTGCGGGTGCGCCGCAAAGCACGCGGCAAAGGCGGCGCGCTTCTGCGTGCCGCCAAGCCCATAGGCGAGCGTCTCGGACGCCTCGCCTGCCGTATATTCCTGCAAGCGCTGTATGGCAGAATCCTGCATCATCGCCGCAAATAAAGCCTTCATATCGTATTTTATACTCCAAATCCTTATATGCAAACACACAAGCACAAGCAAAAGCAGGGGCTCTTGCTCACGCAACAGTCCCTATCCTTTTACGATACGGTCAGCATACCTCTATTTTCCCCATACGTCAAGCAGCGGGTACTGCTGCCAAGGGAGCTCGCCTATGCTGCCCGGCAGAAGCCTTTCGAGATCCTTCGCCTCCCGTATCGGCAGCATCGCAAACGCCGTGCAGGAAGCGCACTCGAGAACGACACAGTCGCCCAAGAGCCCTGCCATGATGTCATGGCTGCCGCACGGGCAGACGAGCTCTTCCCGCAGCGCGAGCTCATGCACGCGGTTCAGCGCCTCCAAGAGAAGCTGCTGCCGCTCCATGAAGCCCTCGCCGTCGGACGGGTGAAGCGCGTCGTACTCCGCCGCATTGAAGTCCAGAAACTCCGCAATATCCTGCCATTTGCCGATATAGCCAAGCTCGAAATGGTCGCGCGCGCAGTAAAGCTTCTCAAACTTCATACGGTGCAGCTGTCGCCACGAAAACGTGTGCTCCGTCTCCTCGCCGCACACGCCGCACAGCGTATGGAGCGTCAGCCCCTCTTTCGGGCGTGCCTTGACGCGGACGACGGGATGCGAGCAGCTCTCGCAGCGCAGCACGCTCTCCGCCTTGCCGCTAAAGAGCGGGATGTCGCGCAGCTGTATCTTGCCGCAGCGCGGGCAGTAGAGCGCGAGCGAGCCAATCGAATCAATCAGCACCGAAATACCCCCTTTCTATCGCATATCGTTTTAAGGAAGCACTGATTCATTCAGCCGCCCATCTTCGCACATCTGCACTGTCCTTTCGTTGTCGACAAATCCGCGGCGTAGCACCACTACGCCTGTGGTTTGTCTCCTAGATAGAAACAGCGCATCTATGCAAATTTGGGCAACTTCATTTAATCAGCGCTTCCTTAAGGGCTATTTCGCCGCGCTTCGCTTCTTTTCCTTCCCTCTGCAAAAGAAAAGAAGGCCGCATGAGCAGCCTTCTCAAAATCATTTATTCCCCCAGACACATCTTCACGAAGTCGCGGAAGAGCGGATGGGGTTTGTTCGGGCGCGACTTGAGCTCTGGGTGTGCCTGCGTCGCGACGAACCACGGATGATCCTTTATCTCGATCATCTCGACGAGGCTGTCATCGGGCAGCGTGCCCGCAATGACGAGCCCCTTTTCCGCGAGCGCCTCGCGGTAGTCGTTGTTGAACTCGAAGCGGTGGCGATGACGCTCCTCGATGTCCGCCTTGCCGTATGCCGCAATGGCGTGCGTGCCCTCGCGCAGCTTGCAGTCATACGAGCCGAGGCGCATTGTGCCGCCCTTCTTCTCGATGCCCTGCTGCGATTCCATCAGCGAGATGACGGGGTGATTCGTGTCGTGGTTGAACTCCGTCGAGTGCGCGTCCGTCATGCCGCAGACGTGGCGGGCAAACTCGATGACGGCGCACTGCATGCCGAGGCACAGCCCCAAGAACGGCAGCTTCTTCTCGCGCGCGTACTGGATGGCGCGGATCTTGCCCTCGATACCGCGGTCGCCGAAGCCGCCGGGGACGAGAATCCCCTTGCAGCCGACGAAGACCTCGTCGAGGTCGACCTCCGGATCTTCAATCCGCTCCGCGTTGATCCATGCGATCTTGACGGCAGCGTCACTTGCAATCCCGCCGTGATGGAGCGCTTCGGTGACGGAGATATAGGCGTCGGGCAGCTCGACGTACTTGCCGACGACGGCGATCTTGACCTTTTTCTGCGGATGGTTGATCTTGTAGACCATGCGTTCCCAGTCCGACATATCGGCTGGGCCGTAGTCCATATTGAGCTTTTTGAGCGCGATCTTGTCGAGCCCCTCCTTCTGCATCATCAGTGGGACTTCGTAGATCGTGGGCGCCGTGCGGTTTTCGATGACGGCTTCCGCCGGGACGTCGCAGAACATCGCGATCTTGTCCTTCATCTCCTTCGGAATCGTCTTTTCCGTGCGGCAGACGAGGATGTCGGGCTGGATGCCGATGGCGCGCAGCTCCTTGACGCTGTGCTGCGTCGGCTTCGTCTTGAGCTCGCCTGCAGCGGAGATATATGGCAGGAGCGTCACGTGGATGTAGAGCGTGTCGTTCGGCCCGACTTCCTTCTTCACTTGGCGGATCGCCTCGAGGAATGGCTGGCTCTCGATGTCGCCGACCGTGCCGCCGATCTCCGTGATGACGACGTCGGCGCCGTCCGCCTTTGCGACGTCGTAGACGCGCTGCTTGATCTCATTCGTGATGTGCGGGATGACCTGCACCGTCGAGCCGAGGTACTCGCCCTTGCGCTCCTTGTTGAGCACCGACCAGTAGACCTTGCCCGTCGTGATGTTGGAGTTCTTCGTAAGGCTGATGTCGATAAAGCGCTCGTAATGGCCGAGGTCGAGATCTGTCTCCGCCCCGTCGTCCGTCACGAATACCTCGCCATGCTGGTAAGGGCTCATCGTGCCGGGATCGATGTTGATGTACGGGTCGAACTTCTGGATCGTGACCTTGATGCCGCGGCTCTTGAAAAGGCGTCCGAGCGATGCCGCCGTGATGCCTTTTCCGAGCGAAGAAACGACACCGCCCGTGACGAAAATATACTTTGCCATGAAAGTGCCTCCTTCTTGCCTTACTCCTGGATGCTCTCGAGCTTTTTCTTGTGGTTCGTGCTCGCTTTGGCCGCCGCCTTCGACGTCGCAGCGCCCGTGCTCGTCGTCGATGTACGCGAATGCGAGCGCTTGACCTCGGGCGGATTCCACTCCGTGAGGCCCCACTTCCCGTCGCCTTCGTAGTGGAAGCGGCTGTCCATATTGATGAGCGTGTAGACCTCCGAGATCGCTGCCGAGAGCGACTGGACGGGCTTGCGCTTCTTCTCGATGACCTCCGTCACGAGATCCCGGTAGTACATCGTCTCGCCCGCCTTCGTCAAGATGTGGTAGGCGACGTCGATCTCCGACTTGCTTTCATAATCAAATTCCATGAATGGCTCTCCCTTCAAACTATCGCACTGTCGTACTTCCGTGCTGTCGATTACATCTGCTCCGGCGCGGATACGCCGAGGATTCCGAGACTATGGCGGATGACGCGCGCCGTGACCGTCACGAGCGCGAGGCGTGCCTCTGCAAGCGGCGCGGGGACGCCCATGATGCGGCATTTATTGTAGAAGCTGTGGAAGAGCGCCGCGACGTCGTAGCTGTAGCGCGCGATGCGCTGCGGCGCGTAGTCCGCCGCCGCCTTTTCGACTTCTTCCGGGTACTTTGCAAGCTTCTTGATCAGCGCGACCTCTGACTCGTCCGTGAGGAGCGCGAGCTCCGGCGCGTCGCCGAGCGCGAGATGCGTCTCCTTCGCCTGCCGAAAGATGCTCGAGATGCGCGCGTGCGCGTACTGGATGTAGTAGACGGGATTGTCGCTCGACTTCTTCTTCGCGAGGTCGAGGTCGAAGTCGAGCTGGCTGTCGAGCGAGCGCATGAGGAAGAAATAGCGCGCCGCGTCCGTCCCGACTTCCTCGATGAGCTCCTCAAGCGTGACGCTCTGTCCCGTGCGCTTGCTCATCTTGACGAGCTCGCCGCCGCGGTAGAGGCTGACCATCTGGAGGAGAAGCACCTTGAGGTCGTCTGGATTGTGGCCAAGCGCCTCCATCGCCGCCTTGACGCGGCAGACGTAGCCGTGGTGGTCGGCGCCCCAGATATTGATGAGCGTGCCGAAACCGCGCTCGTACTTGTTGTGATGGTAGGCAATGTCGGCAGCGAGGTACGTCGGCACGCCGTTGTCGCGGATGACGACGCGATCCTTGTCGTCGCCGTAGTCCGTCGAGCGCAGCCATAGCGCGCCGTCCTTTTCGTAAATCGTGCCGTTTTTCTGGAGGATCGCGACGGCTTCCCTGACCGCATCGGGGTGAAGCGTGCGCTCGCTGAACCACTTGTCAAACGTCACGTTGAAGGCAGCGAGATCATCTTTTAGCGCTGCAAGCTTTTCCTTGTAGGCGAGCTCCTTTAGCGCATCAAGCCGCTCTTTTTCGGAAAGCGCGAGGTACTTGTCGCCGTCCTTTTCGATGATGCGGCGCGCCGTCTCCGTGATGTCCGCGCCGTGATAGCCGTCCTCCGGGAAATCGCAGGGCTTTCCGAGGAGCTCCAAGTAGCGCGCATTGACCGAGCGCGCGAGGTTGTCCATCTGGTTGCCCGCGTCGTTGATGTAATACTCGCTCTCGACGGGATAGCCCGCCGCGCGCAGGAGATTGACGAGCGCCGACCCTGCCGCCGCGCCGCGCCCGTGCCCGACGTGGAGAAGCCCCGTCGGATTGGCGCTGACGTACTCGACCTGCGTCTTTGGCACGTCCTTTGCCGGGAGATTGCCATACGCATCGCCTGCCGCGAGAATCCGTTGCAGATTGTCGTAAAGGACATTTCGCTTCAAATAGAAATTCAAGAAGCCCGGGCCTGCAATCTCCGCACGCTCGAGGAAGTCGCCCTTGACGCGCGCCTTGATTTCCTCTGCAATCTGGCGCGGGCTCTTATGAAAGACGCGCGCCGACTGCATGGCGAAATTCGTCGCGAAGTCGCCGTACTCCTTCGACGGCGGGACTTCGAGCGCCACCTGCGGCAGCGCGCCCTCTGGTAGCGCGCCCGCCGCGATTGCCTCCTGCGCCGCCTGCACGATGGCGGCAGCCAGCATATCCTTGATTTCCAAAAGAATCCTCCTATCTCTCCACCACTTCGACGCAAAGCGTATGATGGCTCTGCAAGGCGTCCGCTACGTAAAGATCATAGCTGAGCTGGAATGTCACGCGCCCCTTTTCCTCTCGCATGGAAAGCTCCTGCGTCCGCACGGCAAGTGCCATATCGCCATACGGCGTGCGGTACGTGCTGCGCGTCTCGCGCCCCAGCGAAAAACGCTGTTCATGCGAGAGCGCGCCGCGCCGAATGAGCAGCGCTTCCTCGGCGCCGAACTTCAGCGTCGTGTCGACGCGCGCGCCCTCTGCGAGCGTCTCGTCCGCGTAGCGCACATAGTGCTTGCCACCGCGCACGTCATAGCGCCCGTCCGCCTCCGTCTCGACGCGCGACACCTCGCCTGCCGCATCCTTTTGCGTGCCGCACACGCGCACGCGCACGACACCCGTCTCCTGCATCACGCCACCTCACACCTCGTCCGCCTATATTCATACCATTATAGCGTAATGCAGAGGGGTTGCCAACACCAAAACGCAAAAGTTGCCATATCAGCTGATACGGCAACTTTAGGAAGCACTGATTAATTCAGCCGCCCAGCCCTGCATAAGCGACCGCTAAGCACTAAAGTGCTAAGCGGTCGCTTATCTTCACACATCTGCACTGTCCTCTCGTCGCCCTTCAATCCGCAGCGTAGCACCACTACGCCTGTGGTTTGTCTCCTAGATAGATACAGCGCATCTGTGTGAATCTGAGCAACTTCATTTAATCAGCACTTTCTTTATTTTGAAAACGCCTCTTACTTCTGTTCCTCTACGGCAATATCGAGCTCGACGGTATGCCCGGAGAGATCCATTTCAATCGTCAGGAACTGCCCCTCGCTGATCTTGAGCGAGAAGCCTTCGCCAATCGTCAGCGACGGCGTCGAGATGTCGACCTCAAGCCCCATGCCCGTGAGATTCGTCGCCGTGTTCGCCGTCAGCATATTGCTGAGCTCGGAAATAGCGCTCTGCGCCATTGCGTCGAACTCTGCGACGGGCATCCCCATCATCATCGTCGAGGCAATGAACTTCGCCGTGTCTTCCTTCATATTGTAGACGACGTTGCCGCGAATCTGCTTCGTGAAGCCGACGATGACGGAAACGCCGTGCCCGACGGAATTTTTATCCCGGACGGCTATCTTCGCGCGCTTCGGCTCGGGGAAGCCGAGCTGCGGCATCACCGACGTGAACGCATCCACGAAGGGATTGACTAATTTCGCATCCATTTGATCATTCTCCTTCTGCAAACCCTACGTTCATATAAATCTCGCCGATCTTCGTCCGCGCCGTAATGCGGAACGTCGTGATCTTCGGGCTTGCAATGCGGATATTCGTGCCGCAGATCGCACCAGGCGGCGTGATACGAATTTCCTTGTCCTTGAGTACATCGTTGATATTCGAGACGCCGCGGCCAACGATGATATTCGCCGCCTCCTCGACGGAGTCGCTTGCCTCGTCATCGGTGATCTCGTCGCTCTCGTCCATGCTCAGCATACGCCTCGCGAACGCGCGCATGACCTCGGTATCCATCGAGACGATCGCGCGTCCGACTGGCTCGCCCGTCAATCCGATGATGATGGCAACGCCGCTGACATCGATAAAGCGGCGCTCGTCTGAAGCGAGGTCGATCTCCGCATCGAGCCCGATGATGTCCATGAGCCCTTGGTGGAACGCGCGTGCAAACGGCTTTGCATACGACTCGCGCAGAATCGCCTGTTTGCCAGCCTGCTGCTGGCAGAGCACAAGCAGCGTGTCGATGAGCTGATTCGCCTTCACCGGCTTCTGCAGGAACGCGCTGATGCCCGCATCCCGCCCATGCGCGACGAGGCTCGCGTCCTTCATCGCGCTGATCATGACGATCTTCGCATCCGGGTCAATCGCGCGGATGCGCCTGCTGCACTCGATGCCATCCGCATCGGGCAGATTCATGTCCATCGTCACGACGCCGGGATGATGCTCGGCGTAAAGCTCCACGGCCTCCGCGGCAGTGGCCGCCATCGCGCAGACCTCGAAATTCGTTTTCTTCAGATCTGCCTGCAGCATCACGCGGCTTATCTTGGAATCGTCGACTACCATTACCTTGACTTTTTCCACAATGCTCACCTGCTTCTATCCTTGCGGAAACACTGATTGCAACTTCATCTCATCATCGTTTCCTATACTCCTGTTGGAACGGCCAGTTCCACCCTCTCATCTGTCCATACAGCACATCTTCTTAACTTCGCCTCATCTTATAGAAATCCCTTCCAGGCGCATAAAATTTATAGGGCAGTCTGCTTATTTTTTCGCCATGCGCGAAAGAATCGTGCGTGCAACGTAGACGCCGCTCGCTCCCGCCTGCGAGAGCCCGCGCGTCACGCCCGCGCCGTCCCCGACGGCAAAGAGATTCGGGAGTGCCGTCTCAAGCTCCTGCGTCAATTTCGGACGCGAGCTGTAAAACTTCACCTCAACGCCGTAGAGCAGCGTGTCGTCGTTCGTCATGCCGGGCGCGACGGCATTGAGCGCGCCGATCATCTCGATGATGTTGTCGAGGTGGCGCTTCGGCAGGACGAGCGAGAGGTCGCCGGGCGTCGCCGCAAGCGTTGGGCGCGTGAAGCTCTTTCCGAGGCGGTGCGCATTCGTGCGCCGCCCCTTGATGAGATCGCCGTAGCGCTGGACGATGATGCCGCCGCCGAGCATATTCGAGAACGACGCGATGCGCTTGCCGTACTGGTGCGGCGACTTGAACGGCTCGGTGAAATGGTTCGAGACGAGCAGCGCAAAGTTCGTATTCTTGCTCTGCAGTCTCGGATCGCTGTACGAGTGCCCATTGACCGTCACGATGCCGTCCGTGTTCTCCATGACGACGTGGCCGTGCGGGTTCATGCAGAACGTCCGCACGAGGTCGCCGTACCGGCGCGTGCGGTAGACGAGCTTCGCCTCGTAGACCTCGCGCGTAATCGCGTCCCATATCGCGTCTGGCACTTCGACGCGCACGCCGACATCGACGCGGTTATTCTCGCGCTCGATGCCGAGCCTGTCGCACTCGTCGGAAAACCACTCCGCCCCCGCGCGCCCCGGCGCGACGACGAGATAATCCGCCTCGATGCGCTCGCCGCCCTCCAAGAGGAGCGCGCGCCCCTCGCCCTCGATGTGGAGGACAGGCGTCCCGAAGCGAAATTCGACCTTATCCTTCATAGATTCATACGTCGCCTGCAACATGCGGAGATTGTTCTCCGTGCCAAGGTGTCGGACGCGCGCCGCGAGCAGATGAAGGTCGTATTTGAGCGCCTCGCGCGAAATCGCGGAGTTCTCCGTCGAAAAGACCTTCGTGGGCGCGCCATGCCGGCAGTTGATCGCGTCGACGTAGTCGATGAGCGCCATGACCTGTTCTGCCGGCAGATACTCGCTGAGCCAGCCGCCGAACGCCGTCGTGAAATTGTACTTCCCGTCCGAGAACGCGCCCGCACCGCCAAAGCCGCGCATGATGCTGCACGGCTTGCAGCCGATGCACGTCGGCGTCTTGCCCGCCGCGATGGGGCAGACGCGATGATAGATGTCCCTGCCGCTCTCGACGACGAGAACGCGGAGAGCCGGTGCCTTCTGCACGAGCTCATACGCCGCGAAGATGCCCGCAGGGCCTGCGCCCACGATTGCCACATCATACCGCATCTACCCGCCCCCCTCGATTCAGAATCAACAAAAACACGCAGCATACTCCTGCACCTGCTGCGCCTTCTCCATTCATTATACGGGTTTCCTAAAAAAATAGCAACGTCCTTATAAGAAAATGTTCAAAACAGGAAGATTGCAAGTTTAATTGTCGCATCGTTCTGTCAAACTTTGCCAGCTTATGC
>ERZ772945.1072-NODE-1072-length-20273-cov-9.352013_pt1 | contig 20273 bp, 19 predicted proteins | sample MGYA00511681_ERZ772945 | MGnify/ENA primary metagenome ERZ772945 (study PRJEB29015, sample SAMEA2737943) | human oral metagenome | biome: human oral; feature: human-associated habitat; material: dental | place: China | collected 2143 ...
CAATAGGTATCGTCATAAATACTCCTAAGTCTAAAGTGGTGGTGCAGCGCTGTTGAGATAACAGCGCTGCACCCTTTTTGTGCGTTTATGATAATAGTGCGTTATTCTAAGTACGTTTTGATATACTCTGATTTGAATATAGAACTAAAAAAGCTGAATCTCAAAACAGAGATTCAGCTTAAATGATTGTATAGAGAAAAGAAACTTATTCTTCTATAGCAGCTTGTGCCGCAGCCAATCGTGCGATAGGAACACGGAATGGAGAGCAACTTACATAGTTCAGACCCACGCGGTGGCAGAACTTAACAGAAGATGGCTCACCACCATGCTCTCCGCATATACCACATTTTAGGTTTGGACGAGTTGAACGACCTTTCTTCACGCCCATTTCAACGAGCTGACCAACACCTGCTTGATCTAAAACTTGGAATGGGTCGACTTTCAGAATCTTCTTTTCCAAGTAAACAGGCAAGAAGCTTGCAATGTCGTCGCGACTGAAACCGAAGGTCATTTGTGTGAGGTCATTGGTTCCAAAGCTGAAATATTCGGCTCTTTCTGCAATCTTCTCGGCAGTTAAGGCCGCACGTGGAATTTCAATCATTGTACCAATCTTGAACGGAATTTCAACACCTTCCTTTTCGAATAGTTGGTTGGCAGTAGCGCGAATGACAGCTTCTTGCACATCAAACTCGTTTGCACTACCAATAAGTGGTACCATAATCTCAGGTTTTGGGTCGTAACCAGCCTTTTTCAAGTCAATGGCTGCACCCAAAATGGCACGTGTTTGCATTGCAGTTATTTCGGGATATGTGTTTCCCAATCGGCAACCGCGGTGACCTAACATTGGATTATGCTCGCTCAAAGAGTTTACACGATGCTGAATTTCTTCAACCGATATCCCCATTTCTTCAGCCATAACCTTTTGTCCAGCGAGGTCATGAGGAACAAATTCATGCAAAGGCGGATCAAGTAAACGAACATTTACAGGATAACCATCCATAGCTTTGAGTATTCCGTAGAAGTCTTGTTTCTGATAGGGTAGGAGTTTCTCCAAAGCTTTTTCACGACCTTCTTTCGTATCTGCGAGAATCATCTCACGCATTGCCTTAATCTTTTCGTTCTCAAAGAACATGTGTTCAGTACGGCAAAGTCCGATACCTACAGCGCCAAAGTTACGTGCAATTTCTGCATCATGTGGAGTGTCTGCATTTGTGCGAACGACAAGTTTGGTGTATTTCTGGCAAAGCTCCATCAACTTGGCAAAGTCGCCAGTAACTTCTGCAGGTTTGGTTTTTACCTCACCTAAATACACTTCGCCTGTAGAACCATTGATAGAAATATAATCTCCCTCGTGGATAGTAGTTCCGTCAATCTCTACTGTGCGTGATTTGTAGTCAACATTGATTGCTCCTGCACCGCTGACACAACATTTTCCCATGCCTCGAGCGACTACGGCTGCATGGCTTGTCATACCACCTCTTGCAGTCAAAATACCTTCTGCGGCACTCATTCCGGCAAGATCTTCAGGACTGGTTTCTATGCGTACCATGATAACTTGGTGGCCATCGTCGTGCCAATGTTCAGCATCGTCAGCAAAAAAGACCACTTGTCCACAAGCTGCACCAGGACTTGCAGGAAGACCACGAGTCAGTACTTTTGCGGTCATTTGTGCTTCTTTGTCAAATACAGGGTGTAGAAGTTCGTCTAATTTATTGGGTTCACATCTCAAAAGAGCCGTCTTTTCGTCAATTTCTCCTTCACGCAAGAGGTCCATAGCAATCTTAACCATTGCTGTACCTGTACGTTTTCCGTTTCGTGTTTGCAAGAACCATAGATGTCCTTCCTGAACCGTAAACTCCATGTCTTGCATGTCGTGATAGTGTGCTTCAAGCTTCTCCTGGATGTCATTCAATTGCTTGTAAATCTCAGGCATGGCTTCTTCCATAGACGGATATTTAGAAGCACGTATTTCTTCATCAATACATTGCTGCTCAGCCCAACGTAGTGAGCCTTCTTTTGTAATTTGTTGTGGAGTGCGAATACCAGCAACGACATCTTCTCCCTGTGCATTTACAAGATATTCACCATTGAATCGGTTTTCGCCAGTAGCTGCGTCACGACTGAAACATACACCCGTTGCAGAGGTATTGCCCATGTTTCCGAATACCATAGCCATCACACTGACAGCTGTTCCCCATTCGGCAGGGATACCTTCCATCTTGCGATAGAGGATAGCACGTTCATTCATCCATGAATCAAAGACTGCACAGATAGCTCCCCACAATTGTTCCATTGGGTCAACCGGGAAATCTCGTCCGGTCTGCTCTTTGATTGCTTGTTTAAATAAGGTAACTAACTGCTTGAGTTCATCAACATTCATTTCATTGTCGAGAGCGATATCACGCTGCTTTTTCACTGCAATGATAATTTCTTCGAATGGATCGATGTCTTCTTTGTTAACAGGTTTCATACCCAATACTACGTCACCATACATCTGAACGAAGCGACGATAGCTGTCGTATGCAAAGCGTTCATTTCCTGTTTTACGTGCTAAACCTTCTACAACCTCGTCATTCAAACCAAGATTCAAGATGGTATCCATCATTCCTGGCATGCTGGCACGTGCACCCGAACGCACACTTACAAGCAATGGGTTTTCAACATCGCCGAACTTTGAATGCATCAAATTCTCAATGTGTTTTACTGAAGCTTCTACTTCACCTTTCAAAAGCTCAACAACCTTTTCCTTTCCTTTCTCAAAATACTCATTACAAACGTCTGTTGTGATAGTAAAACCTGGAGGAACTGGCACTCCAATCAAGTTCATTTCAGCAAGGTTCGCTCCCTTACCACCAAGCAGATTTCTCATATCTGCCTTACCTTCAGCCTTACCATTACCGAAAGTATATACTCTTTTCTCACTCATAGTTGATTAGGTATAAATGCTTTTTATTAAAAATTGTTATTATTATAGTTGCAAAAATAACGTAATTCTCTTAAATAGCCAAACATTTAACTGCTTTTTTGCTAACTTCACCTTACATTTCTACTATCATTTTGTTTCATAATTTATGGCGCTCTTCAAATTTGAAGCAATGACTAAAATACGATAAGAATATTCCTTTCGTAAATGATTACGTTTATAATTATTGTTAATTAAAGATTATCTTTATCCATATTTTTATAACTTTGTAACTCAATAAACAGCATTTCATGTAACGCTTGTTAAAAAAGATAATGATGAGATCTCTGTATAAGATATATTTTTTGACCTTGTTTGCTATGGTTTCTCCTTGTGTTTCAGGCGCCATTGTAAACACAAATTTGAATGAATTCCCCAAATCAAATGAGGCAGAGATTTCATTCAGTCAGAATATACTGCGTATTACAGGAGGTGTTGGACAGGTTGTTTATATTTATAATGTAACAGGAGTTTGCGTTATGTCGATGCGAGTAGATAACAATGACAAGCGTTTTGATTTGAATCTTCATAGAGGGTGTTACATTGTTAAGGTTGGGAAAACGGTCAGAAAGATTTCTGTATATTGATATGTAACATTTAATCAAATAAGTAAAATCTTCAATGTATCGAATTCTTTCAAGTATATTTTTCATACTTTTGTTTTGCATGGCGTGCAGCAATAAATATGAAAATCCCAATAAAAACATAAAATTATCAGATTTTGAGACTTTAGACTCATCGGCATTTACGCTGAAGGCCAAGCGCATTCAGCATTTTTTAAGGCAAACAGCCTTTGCCGATGCCGACTCAACAGCCACTGATATGCGTGTGAAATCATACTATTTAAATGGTGGAACATGTATATGGATTAATCGACAAGGTGTAAATGACCAGGCTGATACCTTGCTTTCCTATCTGAAGACAGTCGACCAATTGGGTTTTAGTAAGAAAAAGTTTCGCGTTTATGAGATAGAAGAGGGGCTGAAAAAAATCCGATTGTTGGACTTTGACAAACAAAGCAATTCAATTAATAAGGTTGCTGCCCAACTTGAATACAACTTAACAAAGGCTTATTTACGCTATACTACAGGACAAAAGTTTGGATTTGTCAATCCTTATCGCCTGTTTAATCGTATGGATGTGAGGGATAGCGATTCTATAAGTGTTAGTTATGCAACTCTATTTGATGTTTCCATGCAGCGTGTGGGGAAAGACTTTTATAGATCAGCATTGGATAAAATAGAGCATGATAGCGTGGGAATATTCCTTCATGAGATACAACCTAAAAGCAAGTTATATTCACAACTCCAAAGTTTATTAGCAATAACACGGGATAAAGATGAAAGAAGAGTCATCTTGTGCAATATGGATCGCTGCCGCTGGCGCTATAAAGATACGCCTGATTTGCATGAGAAATATGTTTTGGTAAATATTCCTTCGTTTCATTTACGCATGGTTAATCGTGATGATGTGAAAGAAATGAAGATAGGATGTGGTTCAAAAGATACTAAAACTCCATTGTTGACGAGTCGTATTATACGTATGGATGTTAATCCACAATGGATAGTTCCGCGTAGTATTATAAAGAAAAGTATTGTTAATCATTGTGGTGATAGGCACTATTTTGATAGCCATCATTTCTTTGTTAGACACAGAAAAACGGGTAAAAAGATACCATTTGACCAAATTACAAGGGAGATGTTGCTCAGCAAAGACTATTTAGTTATTCAGACAGGTGGTTTGGGCAATTCACTTGGTAGAATCATTTTTCGTTTTCCTAATGGCTTCAGTGTGTTCCTGCATGACACAAATCAGCAGAATGTTTTTTCTCAAATAGATCGTGATGTCAGTCATGGCTGCGTACGCGTAGAACGACCTTTTGACTTAGCGGTATTCTTGTTGAAAGACAAAGAGGCTTCAATCATTCGGAAACTTTATTATTCAATGACCGCAAAAATAGGTGAAGAGGGGGTAAACTCTTCTGAAGAGGAACATAAAAATATGGAGAAAACAAGGCCTGATACTCTAAAAAAGTCACTTATTCTCAGGTCTTTGAGCGTAGAACCTCAGGTTCCTATCTACCTCACCTATTTCACAATATATCCTGATGGCAAAGGAAAACTTCAGCATTTCGCGGATGTTTATGGATTTGATAAAGTCATCTTTAAATCTCTTAGGAACTATGGTGCAGAATGATGTTATTCATATGCGATTGGTTTATGTGAGTGTTTGGAAAACAATTTGCGTCATTTAACCTCGTAATTAGATACGTTTTACAGGATAAAATGCCGCTCTTTATGATATAATTCAATACAAAACCCAAATTGCTTGAATGGCATTCGAATAGCGAAAGAATGGGAAAGAAAATATAGATGTATGCAAAGATATTTCATTTATTTTTGTTACGATGGTACAGCATACCATGGTTGGCAGATTCAACCCAATGGCGTGTCGGTGCAAGGAACTCTCCAAAATGCCTTGTCGACAATCCTTCGGCAGCGTGTAGAGATTGTTGGTGCAGGACGAACTGATACAGGTGTGCACGCACGTATGATGGTTGCACATTTAGATTTGGCTGACGAAATTGAATGTGAGCAGTTGACCTATAAGCTCAATAGACTTCTGCCACGTGATATTTCCGTTTTTAACATCCAACCTGTTGATAGTAACATGCACGCACGTTTCTCTGCAAAATGGCGTACTTATCGTTATTTCATCCACACACGAAAGGACCCTTTCCTTCGAAATTACTCATATGAAAGTCCTTATCAGCTTGATTTTGAACTGATGGAGCAAGGAGCTGAGCTATTGAAACAACACCAAGACTTTGCTGCTTTTTGTAAATCGGGGGCAGATAATACAACAACACTCTGTACAATTAAAGAGAGTAAATGGGTTAAGACATCTCCTTATTCATGGTATTTTGAGATTGCTGCCAATCGCTTTTTAAGGAATATGGTGCGTGCAACCGTTGGAACACTAATTTTGTTAGGAAGACATCGCATTACAATTAAAGATTTGGAACGAATATTAGAAGAAGGAAACCGGAGTCAAGCAGGTGAGAGTATGCCAGGACATGCTTTGTTTTTAGAAAATATAGAATATTAATAGATGATGTGGTTAATTTTAGCTTTTCTCTCAGCAGGTCTGTTGGGATTTTATGATTCGTTCAAAAAGAAGGCGCTAAACGATAATGCAGTGCTTCCGATTCTATTCTTGAATACTGTCTTTTCGTCACTAATCTTCTTGCCTTTTATCGTATTGTCATCAACCACTCATATCTTTGATGGCAGTATTTTCTATGTTTCACAAGGAGGTTGGGAGGTTCATCGCTATATCATTCTAAAAAGTTTGATTGTTTTGTCGAGTTGGATATTCGGCTATTTTGCAATGAAACATCTCCCACTTACTATTGTTGGACCAATCAACGCTACACGCCCTGTAATGGTACTTGTTGGTGCTATGCTTGTATTTGGTGAGCGTTTAAATGGTTGGCAGTGGGCCGGTGTAACACTTGCAGCCATTTCTTTCTTGATGTTGAGTAAGAGTGGACGTCGTGAAGGGATTGATTTTAAGCACAATAAATGGATTTTCTTCCTTGTGATTGCAGCATTATTAGGGGCTGTTAGTGGACTATACGACAAATATCTGATGGCAAATGCTACTGATGGTGGTGTTGGAATAGATCGTATGATAGTGCAAAGTTGGTATAACATTTACCAGATGTTATTAATGGGAATCATGATGATTGTATTGTGGTGGCCAACGCGTTATCGTACAACTCCATTTCATTGGGACTGGTCTGTGGTGTTTATCTCAGTGTTCTTATGCGCTGCCGACTTTGTTTATTTCTATGCTTTAAGCCTACCAGGGGCTATGATTTCAATTGTAAGTATGGTTAGACGAGGAAGCGTTTTGGTTAGTTTTCTGTCGGGAGCAATATTCTTTCATGAGAAGAATCTTAAGGCAAAAGCTTTTGATTTGGCATTAGTGCTGCTGGGAATGATATTTTTATATATAGGATCGAGAGGATAAAGTAGGGGAGAACTATACTTCTGAATTTATTTGTCAGATAATCTTTGCAAATCGATATAAATCTTGTATCTTTGTAGACATGATTGAAAGTAAAAACAATACGATATGGCACACAACATCTTCAAAGGCTTAGGAATAGCTTTGATAACCCCCTTTACGTTAGAAGGTAAAGTGGATTATAAATCACTTAGACGGCTATTGGACTATCAATTGGCTAATGGCGCTGACTTTTTATGTATCTTGGCGACCACAGGAGAAGCTCCTTGCTTGACAAAAGAAGAGAAAGAAGAACTCACTTCGTTTATAAAAGGTGTTGTTGGAGGCAGGATTCCTATACTGAAATATTGTGGAGGAAACAATACTGCAGCAGTTGTTGATGAAATAAAAACAACAGATTGGACGGGAATAGATGGTATTTTGAGTATATGTCCTTATTATAATAAACCTTCGCAAGATGGACTTTACCAACATTTTAAGGCCATAGCAGAAGTTAGTCCGTTACCAATTGTATTATATAATGTACCAGGACGTACAGGAATCAATATGAAAGCAGAAACCACAGTCAGGCTTGCTAAGGACTTTTCTAATATAGTTGCTATTAAAGAAGCCGGTGGAAGCCTTGAACAAGTGGATGAGATAATAAAGAATAAGCCAGATAATTTCGATGTCATTAGCGGCGATGATGCACTCACTTTCTCTATGATTGCAAGTGGGGCAGCAGGAGTTATCTCGGTAATTGGTAATGCGCTACCAAAGGAATTTAGCAGAATGATTCGATTAGAGTTTAATGGTGAATATGAACCTGCACGCAAAATTCATCACATGTTCACAGAACTTTACTCTTTACTCTTTGTAGATGGGAATCCCGCGGGCTGCAAAGCATTACTAAACGATATGGGAATGATTGAGAACGTACTTCGACTTCCGCTCGTTCCTACAACCATAACAACAAAACAAAAGATGGCTGATATCTTGAAAGAATTAAGAATATAATACATTCTTTAATTTCAAATGCAAACGATTTAATTTCTCTTTAAAAACGCTAAATATGCACTTTATAAAAGAGAATGATGGTATTTCTTTTGGAAGAACACAAAAAAAATGCCTATCTTTGCAACATGTTTTTCATGGTATTAGATTATTAAGGTTAAAGAAGAAATTGGTTGTCGTGAGGCAATCAATTTTTTTTCGTTTATAACAAAGTCATTCATTTATTTTGTAAAACACATCTTTTGCGTTATCTTTGCATACAGAAAGCAGTGTTCCGGCTCTGTTGCTGGCGTTTGTTTTGACGCGAGAGGAAAGTCCGGGCAGCATAGGACACTCCACTTCCGAAAATAGAAGCTATTGGTGACAGTAGGTGTTGGCAGAAGAAAATAACCGCCTTGTAAAGCGAAACTGAAAGGAATGGCCTTTCAAGTCCATTCAAGGTAAGGGTGAGAAGGTAGTGTAAGAGACTACCAGCTGACAGGCGATTGTCAGGCTGTGCTATCTGGAGGCTGCAAGTTCATGTATACCGTAGACTGAAAGTTGTCCGCTTAAAGATTATAAATCGCTACGGAGGGTAGAATGCTTAAGCTGTGGGGTGACTCACAGATTAGATAAATAACAGGGCGCCATCACTTTGATGGAGACGGAACCCGGCTTATAGGAACACTGCTTTCTATTTTTTTTATTCTTTAATAAAATTTATTTTGAAACATGAACTTTACCTTAAATGAAACAGAATACAAAGTAGATGATTTGCAACAAGCTGTTTGGCGGATGATTAATACATATGGAGAATCTGATGATTTTCCACAGATGAAAAGCTATGGTGTAACCAAAGAATCTTTGCAATCATATTTATTTGATAAACAAATGATTCTCGATAGCATGGGAAGTGAACGCTTTCAAATGACTTTATGCGGTATCTTTATCGTTATTCCAATCTTTATTGCTTCATTTTTCCCAGATAAAGATTTACCATTTGGAAGATATACGGCTATTGTTTGTGGAGTAGGGGGAGCGCTTCTCTTTGGAGTTGTCAAGTTGTTTATGAATTATATCATCAAGAAAAGGCTTCAAAAATTATTTGATAGCAATCATGAGACTTACATAGAACAAGTGCTTTCATATAAAAGATAATAGGAAAAAATAAAAGGTTGAGTATAGAACTCAACCTAAAAGAGGTACCTAGCAGAGTCGAACTGCTCTACACGGTTTTGCAGACCGTTACCTAACCGATCGGCCAAGGTACCATTTCGTTTCCGAATTGCGGTTGCAAAGGTAATATAAAAAAACAATTTGACCAAATATATTCATTGTTTTTTTTCTACTTTTTTGCATTTATCATAAAATGCACAGCCTGCACATTTGTAGTCTTTACATTTAACGTTGTGGTAAATAGCCTTGTAGAGATTTCTTAATACAAAGCAGACTGAAACTGCAATGACTACAAAAATTACAATATATTGAATGTAAATACTCATGCTGTATTTGGTAAACGGACAGAATTATATATTTTCATATATATAAAATCTGCCCGTATAATCAACCAGTTTTCAAATAATCAATTAATCAATTCATCTGTTTGCAAAGATATATTCAATTATTTTAAATTGCAATCCTCATTTTTTATGATTTTTCTTGTAAGCTTCTTAAATGATAAAACTAAAACTTTATATTGATAATACGACAAATACTTGAAAATCAGTAGTTTGCAATCAAAAAACAATTCATATCAAATCATTGTATAATCTCAGCCATTTTATTCCACCATTAGATTAAGATTGTCTCCTGAAGTGCCATTAAACGTTTTCTTGTAAGTTTCATATTATTTCCGCATTTAATAGTGTTGGCCTCACAATATGCCTTTTATTATATAATCATGATTATGATAAATAGTAGATGATGAAGTGAAAAAGTACTGCGATTACATCCTACTTTACTGTTAGATGGAAACATCCTTGGTGCACTTCATACTTAATGTGACACCTATTTTGTTTTCTCATGTCATTTAAAACTTCACTAAGAATCCATTTCAATGTATCATTGCGCACAGCACGTCGCTTTTCGTTTGGTGCTTCTACAGTTTTATATCGATTGTAACAAATATCAACTGTAGTTCCATATAGATGACAACTATTAACTGTTGCATTTCCATTGTGGCTACGAAGTCGCTGTACATCGTCTTTTGAACGCATTACACTGGTGATAATAATCTTATGTAATGGGATTCCTTTTATTTGTAAAGAGTCAAAGAAATTGTGTCCAATATCCTGCAGAAGTATTGCTGCTTTGGGGACTAAATAAGGAATACTGGACTTTAAATTGTCTATATAATAATATGGATTTCCACCAATATAAACGAGTTCTCCCTTTCTGTTTTCAGCATCAGCTCGGTCTTTCACAGGTGTAACTCCAAGCGCTTTTGCCGACAATAGCTGAACATCATTTTGATCAGGGAAAGCTTTTCCGAAATTTGGAACACTATAAATACGATTCTTTACGACAGAACCATCAGCCTTAAAAAATACGGAACTAACAGGTAAAGAGGATTTCGTTTGTGCAAAATTAATATTCTCTTGTATTGGCTTTTGATGTGTTTTTAAAGTTGATTTTACAATCTTCTCGGCACTCGTTTGATGTGTTCCATTACCTGCTATAGACGGGAACAGACAACGGATAAAGCTCAAAAATACTACTGACAGACCAAAACCTTGTAAAAATCGATTTTTAGAAATCTTCATAACACTATCATAAACTTCTTTTACGAGATGCAAAGATAGACCAAATATTTGGTAATTTCAAAAAAAAACTCTAAATTTGCATCCATATTTAAGGAGTTTATACATTGATAGAGAAGCATATATTCTTAGAAGATATTGATCCAGTTATATTCTATGGACTCAATAATTGTCACTTGCAAATGATAAAATCTCTTTTTCCTAAATTGAGAATCGTTGCGCGAGATAATGTTATCCGCATTCTTGGTGATGAGGAAGAGATGGCCAAAATAGAAGAAGATATTGCTTCTATGCAGAAACATGTGTTGAAGTATAATTCTATTTCTGATGAAGATATCCTTGATATTGTAAAGTCTGGAAAGACTAAAGGTGACAGTATCAAGGGTGTTTTGGTTTATAGTGTATCAGGAAGGCCCATTAAAAGTCGGTCGGAGAATCAGCAGAAACTTATCGATGCATTTAATAAAAATGACATGATTTTTGCGGTAGGTCCAGCTGGAACAGGAAAAACTTATTTAAGTATTGCACTTGCAGTAAAGGCGTTAAAGGAAAAAACTGCAAAGAAAATAATACTAAGTCGCCCTGCTGTAGAGGCTGGAGAAAAGCTTGGTTTTCTGCCTGGAGACATGAAAGATAAGATAGATCCCTATCTACAACCCCTGTATGATGCTCTTGAAGACATGATTCCTGCAGTGAAATTGCAAGATATGATGGAGAAACATATTATCCAGATTGCCCCACTCGCTTTCATGCGCGGACGCACATTGAGTGATGCTGTAGTAATCTTGGATGAAGCACAGAATACAACTCCTCAGCAAATTCGAATGTTTTTGACGCGCATGGGGTGGAGTACGAAGATGATAATCACGGGAGATATGACGCAGATAGATTTGCCGAAAGCCCAAAAAAGCGGACTAAAGGAAGCGTTAAATATACTTGGGAAGGTCGAAGGGATTAGCGTTGTGAATCTATCCCAAAAAGATATTGTTAGGCATAAACTTGTTACGCGCATAGTGGATGCCTATGACTCATTCGATAAAAAGCAAGAGCAAGAGTCAAAAGAAAAGAGCAAAAGAGCTGCAGCGAAAAAGCAACAAACTGAAAAAGAAGAAGAATTTACAATATTTGAAAATTCAGATAACGATTTTAATTAATATTCAAAATGAAAGCTTTAACAAAGACTGATTTCTATTTCGATGGACAAAAGAGTGTTTATCATGGTAAGGTTCGTGATGTTTATGACATCAATGATGACTTACTTGTGATGATTGCTACCGACAGAATCTCGGCTTTTGATGTTGTTTTACCTAAGGGAATCCCCTTTAAAGGTCAGGTTTTAAACCAAATCGCGGCTAAGTTTCTTGATGCAACAAGTGATATTTGCCCTAACTGGAAGCTGGCAACCCCAGATCCAATGGTTACAGTCGGACTTAAATGTGAAGGCTTTCGCGTAGAGATGATTATCCGTTCAATTCTCACGGGAAGTGCTTGGCGTGCGTATAAGGAAGGATGTCGCGATCTTTGTGGAGTAAAACTGCCCGAAGGAATGCGTGAAAACGAGAGATTCCCTGAGCCAATCGTAACTCCTACAACAAAGGCTGATGAAGGTCATGACATGAACATCTCAAGAGAAGAGATAATTGCTCAAGGTCTGGTTTCAAAGGAAGATTATGACATTATAGAGGATTACACTAAAAAACTCTTCAAACGTGGACAGGAAATTGCAGCCAAGCAAGGTCTGATTTTGGTTGATACGAAATATGAATTTGGCAAGCGTGATGGAAAGATTTATTTGATAGATGAGATTCATACTCCAGATTCAAGTAGATATTTCTATGCTGATGGTTATGAGGAAAAACTTGCAGCAGGCAAGCCTCAGAAGCAGTTGTCGAAAGAGTTTGTACGCCAATGGTTGATAGAACATAACTTTATGAACGAGCCAGGGCAACAAATGCCAGAGATATCTGACGAGTATGCTGAAAGCGTTAGTGAGAGATATATCGAACTTTACGAGCATATCACAGGCGAAAAGTTTGATAAGAGCGTTGAAAGTGGTGATATAGCAGCACGCATTGAAAAGAATGTTGAAAACTATTTGAAGACGGTTAGATAATCTTCCACACGATTTTGCATGTATAAACAAGAAGAGATAAAACCATACGGAAAGACTGGTGAGAAAGGAAAATTGGTTGAAGAAATGTTCGATAACATTGCTCCGACTTATGATACTCTTAATCATCGTCTCTCATGGGATATTGATAAAGGCTGGCGAAAGAAAGCTATTCGCCAGCTTTCACCTTTTCATCCTAAAACGATTTTAGACATAGCAACAGGTACTGGAGATTTTGCCATACTATCTGCAAAGTTGTTATCTCCACAAAAGATGGTCGGAATAGACATCAGTGAGGGGATGATGAAGATTGGACAGCAAAAGGTTGAGAAGGAAGGATTACAAGAAATTATCTCTTTCAAAAAAGAAGATTGCACGCAATTATCGTTTAATGACAATTCGTTTGATGCTGTCACAGCTGCTTTTGGTATTCGAAACTTTCAAAATCTTGACCAAGGACTCAAAGAAATGTGTAGGGTGTTAAAGCCTGGTGGACATTTAAGTATTGTAGAATTAACTACTCCCGTGAGTTTTCCGATAAAGCAATTATTCAAGATTTACTCACATTCAATCTTACCTATTTATGGGAAACTAATTTCAAAAGATAACAATGCTTATAGTTATCTGACGAACACTATAGAAGCTTTCCCTCAAGGTGAAATGATGTTGAAAATCTTAAAGAAAGCTGGCTTCAAGGATGCAAGCTTCCAAAGACTAACATTTGGAATCTGCACAATGTATTTTGCACGAAAATAAAAAATAGATAACATCTTGTTGTATGGATAAATATGGTCTTATAGGATATCCACTTGGTCACTCCTTTTCAATTGGTTACTTCAATGAGAAGTTTGAAAATGAAGGCATAGATGCTCAATATTGTAACTTTGAAATCCCTAATTTAGATTTTCTTCCAGAAATCATTGCACAAAATCCTGACTTAAAGGGACTAAATGTTACAATCCCTTATAAAGAGAAAATCATTGATTTTTTGGATGAATTAAGTCCTGAAGCTAAAGATATTGGTGCCGTTAACGTGATTAAAATTACCCATAAAGGGAAAAAAATCATAATGAAAGGTTACAATAGCGATGTCTTTGGCTTTACCAAGAGCATAGAACCTCTTCTCGAAAAATGTCATAAGAAGGCACTAATCTTAGGGACAGGTGGTTCCTCTAAAGCTATTCAATATGGTTTGAACTCACTCGGTATCGAAACATTAAAAGTCAGTAGGTTTGAACGCCCTGGCACAATATGTTATCAATCGATAACTCCGCAGGTAATTAATGAGTATAAAGTGATTGTGAATTGTACTCCTTGTGGCATGTATCCAAAAGCAGACGAATGTCCTGCCCTACCCTACGAAGCGATGGATAGCCACACATTGCTTTACGACTTGATTTATAATCCAGACGAGACTCTATTCATGCAAAAAGGTGCAAAGTATGGAGCAACTGTAAAAAATGGATTGGAAATGTTACTACTTCAAGCCTTTGAAAGTTGGCATTTTTGGCATAGTAAAGACTAATATAATTAATTTCTTATGAACAATAGATACATGATGCGTGGTGTTAGCGCTGCTAAAGAAGATGTACACAACGCAATTAAAAATATAGATAAAGGTATATATCCACAGGCTTTCTGCAAAATTATCCCTGATATTCTCGGCAATGACCCTGAATATTGTAATATTATGCATGCTGATGGTGCTGGAACAAAGTCGTCCTTAGCCTATATGTATTGGAAAGAAACAGGCGATATCAGCGTATGGAAAGGTATTGCTCAGGATGCCATTGTCATGAATACAGACGATTTGCTGTGTGTAGGTGCAGTGGATAACATACTTGTTTCAAGTACTATTGGCAGAAATAAAATGCTTGTTCCTGGCGAGGTTATATCAGCTATTATCAATGGAACAGACGAATTACTCGCTGAGATGCGCGACATGGGTATCGGCATTTTCCCGACTGGAGGAGAAACAGCTGATGTAGGAGATCTTGTCAGAACAATTATCGTTGACTCTACAGTTACATGCCGCATGAAGCGTAGTGATGTTATCAATAATGCCAATATCAGACCCGGAGATGTAATTGTTGGTCTTAGTTCTACAGGACAATCATCTTATGAAAAGCAATATAATGGCGGCATGGGAAGTAATGGCTTGACCAGTGCACGCCATGATGTCTTTGCCAAATATTTAGCCAATCGCTATCCTGAAAGTTATGATCATTCAGTGCCAGAAGAATTGGTTTATAGTGGAAAATATAAGTTTGAAGATTTCGTTGAGGGCAGTCCTATTAATGCAGGAAAGCTTGTTCTTTCTCCAACACGCACTTATGCCCCTGTAATTAAGAAAGTACTCGATGAGTTGCGCCCTGAAATTCATGGAATGATTCATTGCACAGGAGGCGCTCAAACTAAACTCTTGCATTTTATAGGAGATAATTGTAAGGCCGTTAAGGATAACATGTTCCCTACTCCACCGCTGTTTAAGGCTATCCAAGAATGTTCAAAGACAGACTGGAAAGAGATGTATCAGGTTTTCAACATGGGACATAGAATGGAGATTTATGTGCGTCCTGAGATTGCTGATAAAGTTATTGCAATTAGCAATAGTTTTAATATCGATGCACAAATTGTAGGACATATTGAAGAAGGGAAACGCAGTCTTGTTATCCATTCTGAATATGGCACGTTTGAATATTAAGATCCTCACAACGCGATGTTGTTGGAATTAAAATAAATTATATGGCAGAAAATAATAGTATACTTGAAAAGTTAGATGGTTTAGAAAGTCGATTTGAAGAGGTAAGCACATTGATTACTGACCCTGATGTTATTGCAGATCAGAAAAGATATGTGAAACTTACGAAAGAATGGAAAGACTTAGGCGACATCATGAACGCCAGAAAAAGATATATTTCTTGCTTAGATTCGATTAAAGAAGCCAAAAATATATTAGCAAATGAAGATGATGCAGACATGAAAGAGATGGCACGTGAAGAGCTACAGGAGAACGAAAGTCTGCAACCCAAATTAGAAGAAGAAATTAAACTACTTCTTGTTCCGAAAGATCCAGAAGATGCAAAGAATGTACAAATGGAGATTCGTGCAGGTACAGGAGGCGATGAAGCAGCTTTGTTTGCTGGCGATCTCTTCAATATGTACAAGAAATATTGTGACATGAAAGGTTGGACACTGAGTATAACTGACGTGTCTGAAGGTGCTGTTGGTGGCTATAAAGAGATTGACTTTGCCATTAGTGGTACTGATGTTTACGGCATCATGAAGTACGAAAGCGGTGTACATCGCGTGCAACGTGTCCCGGTTACTGAATCAAATGGCCGTATGCAAACGAGTGCTGCTACGGTCGCTGTTTTGCCTGAAGCCGATAAATTTGAAGTAAATATCAACGAGGGAGATATCAAATGGGATACTTTCAGATCAAGTGGTGCCGGTGGTCAGAACGTGAATAAAGTTGAATCTGGTGTTCGTTTGCGCTATCCGTGGAAGAATCCAAACACTGGTGAGGTAGAAGAAATTCTGATTGAATGTACAGAAACGCGTGATCAACCGAAGAATAAAGAGCGCGCGTTGAGCCGTCTTTATACCTTTATTCATGATCGTGAGCATCAAAAGTATGTGGATGATATTGCTGACAGAAGAAAGAGTTTGGTTTCAACAGGCGACCGTTCGGCTAAAATCAGAACTTATAATTTTCCACAAGGCCGTGTGACCGATCATCGAATTGGATATACTACCCACGACCTTCAAGGGTTCTTGAATGGTAACATCCAAGACATGATTGATGCGTTGACGGTTGCTGAAAATGCAGAAAAATTAAAGGAAAACGAACTTTAAAGGAATCATTTGCAATGGGTATTAAATATACAAAGAAAGAAGATGATAAGGAACAGCAGGAACGTACTGTTCAGGCTGATGATTTTATGAATCTCTTGGTTTCCACTCAGCGAAAAGAAGATAAGAAAAAGGAATTGCCTAAAACCGAAAAATCAAAATAAATGAACAGACAACAGCTCGTAAATCAAATCTTTAGTAAGAAGTCCTTCTTATGTGTGGGATTGGACATCGATTTGGAAAAGGTGCCGAAACATCTTTTGAAACACGACGACGCAATCTTCGAATTCAATAAAGCCATCATTGATGCAACTGCCCACTATTGTGTTGCATACAAGCCTAATCTTGCTTTTTACGAGTGCTATGGCTTGAAGGGGATGGTAGCTTTTGAAAAGACAATTCAATATCTGAAAGAAAACTATCCTGAGCATTTCATCATTGCTGATGCAAAGCGCGGTGATATTGGGAACACAAGCCGAATGTATGCCAAAACTTTCTTTGAGGAATATAATCTCGATGCACTCACCGTGGCTCCATATATGGGCGAAGACAGTGTAAAACCATTCCTTGATTATAAAGATAAATGGGTGATTTTGCTTGCATTAACAAGTAACAAAGGCAGTCAAGATTTTCAGCTCTTCACCTCCAAGGATGGGCAAAAACTTTTTGAGCATGTGTTGGAAAAGAGTCAACAATGGGGCAATGAAGACAACCTAATGTATGTTGTTGGTGCAACACAAGGTTCAATGTTTAGTGACATTCGCAAATACGCTCCCAACCATTTCCTTTTGGTTCCAGGCGTAGGCGCACAAGGCGGTAGTTTGCAAGAAGTTTGCAAATATGGCATGACAAGCGATTGCGGCCTACTTGTAAATTCTTCTCGTGGAATCATCTATGCAAGCCAGCAAGAGGACTTTGCTGAGAAAGCAGCTGAAAATGCTAAGGAACTACAGCAACAAATGGCTAAGGAGTTAGAGAGATGTTAAAATCTCTCTATCTACAATAGAAGACGAAAACCATATAGACTAAGATATTCTAAAAAGTGCAGCCTTAACAACAGGGCTGTGCTTTTTCGTTTTTAGTGAGCATTGTATGACAATATAAATTTGAATGACAATCCTTTTAGAATGAAAAAGGTGCAGTCGCTGTTATCTCAACAGCACTGCACCATCACTTTAGATTTAGGAGTCTTTATGACTACTCTATTGTTGCGTTATAGTCAATTTATGAATGCGCCTTCGCGCATTTTATAGCTGTTATTTGTGTTTAATACCGAAATCGCCTTTTTCAGCTGTTCCGCCTTCTGCTTTCGGCTTTTCATTTGCCTTTTCTGATAGGAATAGCGTTCCATCTTTATTCACGCCCACCCAAATTGTTTTGGGTTTGCCGTCAGTCGTTTTCTGGCCTTTTACTGATAGTTCAAAAAGGCGCTTTGCAGCCGTCCCCTTTGTTTTACCCGTAAACGAAAGACTGCCCGTTTCAAATCCCTGTTGCTCCTCAAACGATTCGATTTTGGGTTTTACGCGTGCCTCATATTCAGCCATGTGCTTTTCGGCAGTCGCTTTTGCCGTACTCGTAGGAATTGCCTGCTCTTTGTAGCGTTTGATGAGTGTATTCATAAAGTCGATAAAAGCTGCATAATCGGCTGGATTACCGAGGATAGCTAAGGCGTTGACCACCTTTGACAAATTGCGAAAAGCTTTGTCCGAAGCCTCGCGAGCTGTGCGCAAAGCTCCCACAACTTTCGTCGAATTATCTGTGGTGCGCTGCACAAGCAAGGTCTCCACGCGCTCGTTGGCTGTTTTCAGTGCATCGACATATGGTTTCAGTCCCAAGTCCTGCACCTGTGTAGCATATTTTCCTACGAGGTCAGTGCAAAGGTTGGTGATGAGACCTGTTTCACGCTCGAGCTGCATTTGCGGGTCAATGGCATAGTCGGCAAGATGTTGCCACAATTCGTGTGCATTTTTTGCTAAGGCAGCTACGGGCATATTCAAAAAGCCTTTTACTGCCGTTCGATAACCTGTAAAAAGCGTGTCGCGCTCTTTATCAGCAGTAGCAATTTCGTCGGTCAAAAGACTCTTTTGTGATAGCACCAAATACTTGTCCTCTGTAGCCAAGGCCTCTGTCAGCGCCTTGATTACAGCTTGTCCAACGGCATTCTCTTTGATTTTTGTGTCCGTAGCCAAGCGGTCACTCACGTTTTTGATGAATTGAAAATGCGCACCATTATTCAGGCGCGATAAATCGGTTAGTACAATCTCCACCACTTTGGTGAAGTCATGCGTAGAAAGTGTTGTTTCTGGCATATTATTTTATTTTTAATTAAACAAATTATTTGCATAGAGATATCCAAAGAAGATATTTTTCTTTCATGCAAAATCTTTATATTATATTTTTCTTGGTACTCAACTTGATGCAAAGGTAAATTATTTTTTTTATTTGACCAAAATTTTTTTAGAAAAGCATTATTTTGTAGCATTTTGACCTTCCAATTAAGATTTGGCGTTTGCGGGCCTCCCGCAAATCACTTTTTAAAAGTTTTGATGCTTGCGGGCCTCCCGCAAATGCCTTCGGAATATTATTTTCATAAATGAAAGATGCATAGACGATTTTTCTTAGTCTACTATATTTTTTTAATTAAATTCAATAACAATACAGAATGTTTTTGTACTTTTGTCAATAGTTGTTGGCGCTTATCTGGGTACTGTCTTTCCCGTTTTTTGCCTTTCATCCATGGATGAAACACTGTTTCTCCCGTTTTTTGTCTTTCATCCATGGATGAAATACTGTTTGTTGCTAAATTTACTGCGCTTTCCACAAGGGCAGACCATGTCTCATACCCTGGCTATTGTTAAGTCTTACGGTTGTGCGGGTAAAATCTAACGCCCATGTGTACCACCACTGGATATGATCATAAGTATTCGAGCACATGTAAGCACCATAAGTGCCTAAACCATAAAGTTTATTCCAATTAGGAGGGGTTATATCCCCTCCCTGCTCTCCGCCATAAGTGCCTAATGGTGGCAGGAAGAAATAGTTCTTGAGTGTTGCGGGAGAGGGAACCCCCTGCACTGGCGCTTTCTCAAAATAGCCATCAGGATGAATCAGGTCATCCGTATTTCCATGGTGCACGCCGGGATAAGTGTTTTTAAGGGCGGCCACCGTGGTGCTGTTCTCTGCAGCTATCACGCTTTGCTTTTTAATCCATACGCCGCCATGATAAATCTTTCCACGGAACAGAAAGGCGGCTTCATCATCCCAATGTATATCGCCCTTATCGTAATACCAAGCCAACTCCCACACATTGGGGCAGTCCTTGGCCTTGCGTGTAGCATAATAGAATTTATTGCCGTAGCCATGTGACATGGTGAAGCCCGTCACTTCGGGAGGATTACTATTCAGCCAACGATATTGGTCAGCTGGTATAGATGTATCGCCCGACCCCGCCAGAGTTATCTTGTCAGACGCAGCATATAGGCCAGAAGCATAGTCTACGGGTGTTTTGCCTTCCCACATGTCGTGCTCGGCATCCCACAGATAGTATTTCGTGTTGGAATATTCGCTGAACAGATGAGCGGTG
>ERZ772945.1075-NODE-1075-length-20226-cov-16.996629_pt1 | contig 20226 bp, 16 predicted proteins | sample MGYA00511681_ERZ772945 | MGnify/ENA primary metagenome ERZ772945 (study PRJEB29015, sample SAMEA2737943) | human oral metagenome | biome: human oral; feature: human-associated habitat; material: dental | place: China | collected 2143 ...
GGATAACTGAACATTCAAGACCAGCGTGGTCTACCTGCACAATACCCTCTACACCGTTCTGCTCCTTATAAACCTTCTTCAAGAGGTTAAGGATTTCACTCTCTGGGTTTGGATCCCAACCACCATATTGGCCACTGAAGACTGTCTTCATGCCAGCCATATTGAAGCAGCTCTCCAACTGAGCAGAGATATAGTCTCTCATGTCCTCACGGCTTGAACGAGCAAGAATCATAATAGAGGCCTTAGTTGGCTCAATATGTATAATTGCAAGGTTTGACGAAGTCTCAACAACATCTGGATAAGAAGGAATCATACGCAAAACGCCATTGTGACAAGCATAGATAGCATCAATAAGGTTGTCCTGAATATCAACAGGAACAAGACTTGCTGGCTTCTCAACATCCTCTACGAAGAACTCTACATTTGGCTCAATACCCTTGAACTCGTCTTCTAAGAGTGCTTTCTGGCGTGCAACCATATCCTTCAAAGCTGCAACATTGCTCTGTGGCAACGCCAAAACAACCTCTGCCTTAAATGGAATTGCATTGCGCATATTACCACCTTCCCAAGAAGCTAAGCGTGCACCAAGTTCAGTAACTGCATTGCGAACAAAGCGGACCATCTCCTTATTAGCATTGGCACGACCCTCATTGATCTCAAGACCAGAGTGACCACCACGAAGACCCTTTAAGGTCACCTTTACAGCAGCTTCTTGATCGTTCTCAACCTCCTTATATTCTAATGTTGAAGTAATGTCGACACCACCAGCAGAACCAATCACAAACTTACCCCAAGTCTCTGAATCAAGGTTCATAAGGATATCACTGTGCAACTCACCACTTGGCATTTCATTGACACCATACATACCCGTCTCTTCATCACGAGTAATCAATGCCTCCACAACACCATGCTTTAATGACTTATCTTCCATGATTGCCATGATAGCAGCAACACCGATACCATCATCGGCACCAAGGGTGGTATTGTTCGCATAAACCCATCCATCCACGATATGTGTGACGATAGGATCGGTCTCAAAGTTATGGTTACTATCTGGAGCCTTCTGTGGAACCATATCCATGTGAGCCTGCAACAGAACCGTCTTGCGGTTTTCATATCCTGGTGTAGCAGGCTTACGCATAACGACATTGCCGCCAGCATCGATATAAGACTCAACACCTACTCTCTTAGCAAAGTCTAACAAGAATTGCTGTACTTTCTCTGGTAATCCTGAAGGGCGTGGGACCTGTGTCAGATCATCAAAGTTTCTCCAAAGGCCTTCAGGCTTAAGATTTCTGATTTCACTCATAATGTTGATTTTAAAAGGTTATTATCATTGTTTATTCATTCGCTCAATAGATTCTTCTTCTACCCTTACTCTGCAGGACGAGTAAGCTCGGTTGGACGACCTAAAGACACTGGTGTCTTGGTGAAACTTAGTGCTATCCATGCATAGATGCCCAAGAGAATAACCAATAAGGTCTGAATGGTATGTACAATCAGTACGAAATAGAGAGCCTGATTGTCTGCCACTCCATAGAGTATCAGCATTGTCTTGACTGCAAAGTGCCATGGTCCTGCCCCGTTAGGTGTCGGTACTATAACGGCTACCGAGCCAACAACGAAACTCACAAGTGCACATGAAAGACCGAGGTTTGCTGTTGCATCAAAACAAAAGAACGTCAAGTAATAATGTAGGAAATAACTTCCCCATATCGCCAGACTGTAGAAGATAAACAAGGGAATATTCTTTACTTTACGTAATGAGCTAATTCCCTGCCATATACCACTAAACATTTCCTTCACTTTCTTATAGAAAGACAAGTGACGTAACACATAATAGATGAGGATAACAGATGCTACACCACAGATAGCTGTTACCAACCAGCCTGTTGATGAGAACATTCCGAAGACATCATCAATACGTGTTCCCGTCCTAGAGAAGAAGTTTGTAAAGACTCCTATCTGCATTAAGAAGGCTGTAGCACTGATAAGTAATACGATAATCGTGTCTACTGCGCGTTCAGTAACTACCGTTCCGATAGCTTTCGGGAAGGCTACTTTATCATACCTATTCAATACACCACAGCGAGCAAACTCTCCTATGCGAGGGATAAGCAGACTAACAGCGTAAGAAAGGAAGATTGAGTTGACACATACCGACGAACGTGGATGCTCGCCAATAGGCTCAAGACTCTGCTTCCACCTCCACCCACGGAATGCTTGCGCCAGTATGCCGAAGGGGAGAGAGAGAATCATCCAGGTCCAGTTCATATCATGTAGTAACACATGCTTGATGCTGGAGAAGTCGAATCCCCGGTACATCCAATAGAGGATTGCACTTCCAAGTAGTAACGGCAATGCAATCTTCACAGTATTGTTGAACAGTTTCTTCGTCCTCATATAATGGAGCAAAGATAATTAAAATGTTTTTTAATGCAAAATAAAATGAGTATCTTTGTAGGCAAATAAAGAAAAATTATGAAATTAGTCAAGCCAAAGAAGAATTTGGGTCAGCACTTTCTTACCGACTTAAACATCGCTCGTCAGATTGCTGACACCGTTGATGCCTGTCCTGACATACCAGTATTAGAGATAGGACCAGGTATGGGTGTCCTCACTCAATACCTTGTTGAGAAGCCACGTGAAGTGAAAGCTGTAGAAATAGATACGGAGAGTGTGGCTTTTCTCTACGATAAGTTCCCTAAGTTAAGGAAGAATATTCTTGGGGAGGACTTTCTCCTTATGGACTTGACAAAGGTCTTTGACGGTAAACAATTCGTACTGACTGGTAACTACCCATACGACATCTCATCTCAAATCTTCTTCAAGATGCTTGAGTATAAAGACCTTATTCCTTGCTGTACGGGAATGATTCAGCGTGAAGTGGCACAGCGTATGGCTGCTGCACCAGGTTCAAAGGCTTACGGAATATTGTCTGTCTTGATACAAGCATGGTATGATGTAGAATACCTCTTTACAGTAGATGAGAATGTCTTCAACCCACCCCCAAAGGTTAAGAGTGCCGTTATCCGTATGACACGCAACGATGTGACAGACATCGGATGTGACGAGAAACTCTTCAAGCGTGTGGTAAAGACTGTCTTCAATCAGCGTCGTAAGATGTTGCGTGTGAGCCTACGTCAGATCTTCAACACTGGTAAACCTACGAATGGTTTCTATGAGCAAGACATCATGACCAAACGTCCTGAGCAATTGTCTATCGCTCAGTTTGTTGAACTAACAAATATGGTTGAGGAACAATTGAATATTCTTGGACAATAAGTTGAAAGAAGTTTAAGTCCTTATGATGACAAGAAAAGAACAATATAACCAACTAATACCGCAGATTGCTGGGCTTATCAAGGGCGAAACAAACCTTGTGGGCATCTTAGCAAATGTGTCAGCAGCCCTACACGAAGCCTTCCCAGAACGCTTCTTTTGGACTGGTTTTTATCTTCATGATGGCGAGAAAACACTTTCCTTAGGACCTTTCCAAGGTTCGGTAGCCTGCTATACCATTCCATACGGCAAAGGCGTATGTGGAAAGGCATGGGAAGAAGGACGCACATTCATTGTTCCTGACGTAGAGAAATTCCCTAGACACATTGCTTGCAGCAGTCTTTCTCGCAGTGAGATAGTCGTTCCGATGTACGATTCTTCACATACTTTCCATGGTGTACTCGATATTGACAGTACCCACCTCGACGACTTCAATGAAGACGATAAAGAAGGTTTGGAACGTATCATCGAACTATTGATGGAAGAAACACAGAACATCTTCTAATAAATAAGGATAGAAAACCTTGTTTTAAACAGGAATAACAGAAAACCGTCCATCTTTACGGATAGTGTATAAGGAGTAAGACCTTGTTTTGACAAAAAAGTAAAGTAAAATCTTGTACATATCCGAATTAATACCTATTTTTGTAACATTGAATAATAACACAACGGAATATGATAGACGTTAAGCAGACATTAAATGATGCCAGCGAGCGCATGGAAATGGCAACGATGTATCTTGGTGATGAGTTGCAGCGCATCCGTGCTGGCCGTGCAAACGTAGCCATCCTCGATGGTGTACGAGTAGATTCATACGGTTCAAAGGTTTCTTTGAATCAGGTTGCCTCAGTTATGGTGCCTGACGCCCGTACCATCGCTATCAAGCCATGGGATAAGAAAGCTATCAAAGACATTGAAAAGGCCATCATGGACTCAGATGTTGGTATCACACCAGAGAACAATGGTGAGCTGATTCGTCTAAACTTGCCTCAGCCAACAGAGGAGCGTCGTCGCGACTTGGTAAAGCAGTGTAACAAGATTGGCGAGCGTACAAAGGTTGAGATACGTAATGTTCGATCTGACATCAAGGAAAAACTGAAGAAAGCTATCAAAGATGGCCTCTCTGAAGACAATGAGAAGGACGCAGAAGACAGCTTGCAAAAGATTCACGACAAGTTTATTAAGCAGGTTGAAACTCTGCTCGAAGAGAAGCAGAAGGAGATTATGACCGTTTAGGAAGCCTCCCCAAGCCCCTCCGAACCAACGGTCACTGACTGAAGGGAAGTAAAGGGGGGGATGTAATAGGCAAATGTTTCTGGTATATTATCAATACCTCACTCAAACGAAAACATACAAGCGATTATAATAAACTGTTTATAAGCGATAAAATATTATTCTAACTGGTTTCCGTCAGGCACTCCCCTCCTTTCGGAGCTACTCTTTATACACATCTCAATTAACTTAAAATTTGTGATAAGAATTATAGTGTATAATACTGAAATCATTGATTTTTAGTAATTAAATCTCTTAAATTCTGTTTATATCGCACTCTTTTATTAAAAGATTTTTTGTTAAACAGAGATGTGTATAAAGAGTAGCCTTTCGGAGGGGTTGGGGGAGGTTTTTTTATTTTTATGCGCGGCTTAGTAATAAAGAACACAGGTAGCTGGTACACGGTAAAGACCGAGGAAGGCAAGACGATAGACAGCAAAATCAAGGGCAATTTCCGTTTGAAGGGGATTCGCTCTACCAATCCTGTGGCTGTTGGTGACCATGTTGTCATCACACCTAATCAGGAGGGTACGGCTTTCATCACTGAGATAGAAGATCGTAGGAATTATATCATCCGAAAGTCACCTAACCTCTCTAAGCAGAGCCATATCATTGCCGCAAATATCGACCAAGCGTTCTTGATTGTTACGACAAACTATCCTGAGACATCTACCACCTTCATCGACAGATTCCTTGCCAGTGCCGAAGCTTACCGCATTCCAGTAACACTCGTCTTCAATAAGCATGACTTGTTGGATGAGGACGAACTGCGTTATCAGCATGCTGTAATGAACCTCTATGAGACAATCGGTTATCAGTGTATAGAGATACAAGCAAGTGCAGAGCCTGACAATGAGTTTAGCGTAGAGAAAATGAAGCCGTTATTAGCAGGAAAAGTAACTCTTTTAAGTGGTAATAGTGGCGTAGGAAAATCAACGATTATCAATGCCCTCCTACCTCATGTCAATCTCCGGACAGCGGAAATCTCCGATGTACACAACACAGGTATGCACACAACTACATTCAGTGAGATGCTGGAGTTGCCAATGGGGGGATATCTTATTGACACACCGGGTATCAAGGGTTTCGGTACCTTTGATATAGAACGTGAAGAGTTAACAAGCTATTTCCGTGAGATATTTAAGTTCTCCGAGCACTGCAAATTCTCTAATTGTACCCACACGCATGAGCCAGGCTGCGCTGTAAGAAAGGCTGTAGAAGACCATTACATAGCAGAGAGTCGTTACAATAGCTACCTTTCAATGCTCGAAGATAAGGAAGAAAATAAATATCGTGAGGCTTTTTAGCTTCACGATTTTTTGTTTGTTTCAAAGTCTTTTATAAATAGAAAAGAATTATTTGGACCTTCCAAGTTATCGAATGATAGTACTTACTAAAACAAGAAGTGCCTTAATACGTGGAAAAGATAAAGGTACGTAATGATTCACATTGTACCTCGAACTACTAAAATTAGAATCGTTTTCCTCTTACAAAAAGTCACTATAATACCATAATAGCTTTGATTTCATTTTGCTGTCACTTTTAACATTTCAAGCAAACAGCCTACATATCAATCAATTAGAATTCTATTTCTAATGACACAAGTGACAGGAAATTTTATTTTGAAGAAGTTGCTTTATTATAACAAAGCAAAGGTATAGAATTAGAATACTTTATCATTCTATATTTCGAAGGGACTGAATTTGGTTCTACCATTAAAGCTACTCGTACTATATGACAAACATCCAAGCATCCAAGAGAAGAAAAATTAAGGTGTATCAAATTTGACATTTGACACACCTTAACCTTAAGATACTACAATATTATATTATTTTGGCCACAAGCAATGTGCATTTGCTCGATTACCATAACCAGCAGCCACCTTACCTTTCTCAATAAGAAGATTATACGCAACCAAATTGGTATAAGGACGTGCCGTACTTGACCAGTAAAATGCCCTGCTTCCAACGGATTTTAATTGTCCTTCTTTTGTATTCTGATTTTGAATGTATAATCCTACAGCTGGGAAGTATATATACTTAGACAAATTAGCAGGTTTACCTTTCTTAATGGTTGTATTACTTATATCATAAGTCTTAAAACTATTATTGTCACCATTTGTGTAATTTTTCCCATCAGGTGCGGCATCTTTAAGATTCTGCAAGGTCTTGTTTTGATCTGCAGCAATGACACTGCCTTTCTTCAGCCACATACCGCCTGCATATAAATGCTTCGTAATTGACCATATAGAGGAATCCCAATGAGGATCTCCATGCTGAACATACCATCGAATCTCATTAGCATTAGGACAATTAGCTGCCGAACGCGATGCAGCAGTTGGGTGAGCAGCAGTATTAAACCATCGTGAATCAGATTCCACTTTTGGATAAATGCTACTTACCGCATCATTGATGGTAAGTTGATCGTTTTCATGACCTTTCCATACATGCTGACCTACAGCAGCATCCCACATATAATATATATTGCTTGGGTAGTGAGGAACTGCCAAATCTGCTACAACTTTCTTGTTCTTACCCACGTAGAAAGTAAGTTCACCATAATTCTTTGTTACAGTTCCCTTAATCTTTGTCATTTGGTCATAGAGACTGTATTCCACTGTGAAATTGTGATAAGTACCAGGAGCAAGAACCATTATTGCAGCATTTTTAGCATAAGCTGAACTGGTAGGAATAGGGAAACCATTCGTATCACCACCATTCAGTTTAAGTGTAATGCTCGTTTTAGGATCACTTACAGAAGTACGTTTAAGTCCGTTATCATCAAAATCAAATATTCCTGCAAGAGCCTCGTCTGCAGTTACTTTTATTTGTGTTACCTTTACATCTTCTGCAAACTCGTGGCTGTAGTAAGGTGTGAACGTGATGTATGATGCTTTGTGAGAAAGTGTAAATTCATACTTCCCAGCACCTTTTCTTGTAGCCGTCGCTGTACCACAATCACCATCCGTACCAATGTGTGAGCCATCATTAGGGGTAGCCTGCTCCTGTTCTGACTTTATTGTTACCTTATCGCCTGTATTATTTCCCTTTCCCGTATAACGTACGGAATAACTCTGTTCGTTGTATGCACCAGTAAAATAGAACTTGGCAGTAGCAGCTTTGCCTGTAATATCATCATCAGAACTTTGAACCAAAGATGCAGCATTATTAATCCACAGTTTGTCACCTTGTGTCCAATAAAAGTCTACACCTGAACCACTATATATACCCATGGTTCGGGTTGGAACCTCTTCCTTTACAGCAAACTCTGTCATGCCAGCAGGTGTTTCTTTCTGCTTTCCATTATTCTCTTGTGCAGTGTCGTCATTAGAGCAACTGGCTAATGTAAATAGGGCTAAAACTGGCAAAGCCCACAAATTTTGATATTTCATTTTCATTTTGCTTTGTCTTATTTTACTTCTTACTATCAATTCTCATCAATCTCACTTACGCAATTATATTCTTCATCGCTAAAGAAGTTAAAACCCTTTGCTGTCAGCGTTTCGTCATCATCTGCAGAATGGTGTCCACCTGATACAGAGATTCTCAGAATACACTCATTTTCACTTATAACTACGAATGTAGTCAGGGGCTTAATATAACCTTTTTCTTGTTTTTGATTCATATTGCAAAATTTAATTAATAATTAATAACTTAATTAGGTAAACTAATTTAATCACTTACTTAATATAGTTGTTGTTGTATTCAAAAACTTATATAATTATAAGTAAGAATACGAAGAAATAATAATGAATTTTTCTATAAGTTCTTTATCTACTGGAAAAAAGTTAACCTGAACCAGTGTGAGAGTCTACAATTATTGGATTTACCAAATAATTAATTCCCTATCTTTTTCTTATTTTAATTAATTAAAGAATTGAGTGTAGCAACTGATGTATTTACATCATTTATTATACAAAGTCGAAAACATTAGGTTTATCGAAACTCTTTGCTTGTAACATCATTGTTAATAAGTTAATCCTTACTTAATGAGTGCAAAGGTAATAAAAAATATTGGAATGCCGAAAACAAAAAAGAAAAAGTATCTAAGCCTCACTTCTGCTCCTCTACAAATCAACAGTCACTGCCTAATGGGAAGTTGTGGAAAGAGAGTAGAATATACAGATTGCTACCCTACTTCGTAGCAGTAGGGGGCTAAGTAAAAGTCGATATTTAATACTTGGGGAAGCGATTTAAGAACAGTTTCCAATAATCAGCAAACTCTCGAATGGTAGGGAAAAGGATGTCTGCACCTTCATTCAAAAGTACAGAATCAGCCAGAGGACCACTATTGATTGCCACCGTATAGCAGCCTGCTGCCGCACCAGCATGAACACCGAGTGGTGCATTTTCAACAACAATACCTTCTTCAGGCAAATAATTACCAGCCTTTTGCAATCCCATCAGATAAGGATCAGGATTCGGCTTACCACGTTTCACATCGTAAGCCGTTGTTATCTGGTCTGCAGAAACAAAGTCGCCAAAATCACGAGTAACACGCTCAATCAGCGGAAGTTGTGCACTTCCCGTCACGATACCAATCTTTAATCCGCTTGCCTTAATCTTTTGCATAAGGTCTATCACTCCATCAAACACCTTAGCTTCTGGCATTTCATGGAAGTAACGCGCCTTAACATCGTATATTCGTTGAGCCTCATCCTCACTAAGTTCCTTACCTAATTGGGTTTTTGCGTACTTACGAATGGTGTCAACTCCACGTGCTCCCTCCGTTGCGTATGAGTCCTCAAGAGTGAAGTGGATACCAAACTCTTTCATTGCACGCTGCCAAGCAATACCGTGATTGGGCATTGAATCATAAAGAACACCGTCCATATCAAAGAGGACTACCTTGGGTTCTTTCCAAGACTCTCCTACGAAAAGACTGTCTTGCTGAGGTTGTGACATCATCGTAACTTGCTTCACCTTATTATTATATATTATTATCCTCAAGTCCCTCAGCTATGTGGAGAACTTGAGGATATAGTAAGAATATTATAAATAGTACTCTCCGTAACACCTATCCACACCGTCCTAACTACCTTTCAGTAGGTATTCCTTCCCATTCGAGAAGCTTAGATAGGGTGCTTCTCTCCCTTTCGAGGAGAGATTGGGGAGAGGTTCTTATTCCTTAGTCAGTCTTTCCTGGATAGCTTTACTCTCTGCTTCGTACCCTGGCTTATTAAGAAGAGCAAACATATTCTTCTTGTATGCCTCAACACCTGGCTGATTGAAAGGATTAACTTCTTGCACAAGTCCACTGATACCGCAGGCCTTCTCGAAGAAATAGATAAGCTGACCGAGGTAATACTCATTCAGTTTAGGAACGCTAACACGGATGTTAGGGACACCACCATCAACGTGTGCCAAGCGTGTACCAAGCTCGGCCATCTTATTAACCTCATCAACACGCTTACCAGCAAGGAAATTCAAGCCATCAAGATTTTCCTCATCATGTGGGAAGAGAACCTTAGCATTAGGCTCCTCGATAGAGATGACTGTCTCAAAGATAGAACGTTCACCCTCTTGAATCCACTGACCCATAGAGTGGAGGTCGGTTGTGAAGTCACAAGCCGCTGGGAAGATACCCTTGCGATCCTTACCTTCACTCTCTCCGTAGAGCTGCTTCCACCACTCAGCAAAGAAGTGGAGCTTTGGCTGGAAGTTAGCAACAATCTCAATCTTCTTACCTGCCTGTGAGTAGAGACCCTGACGAACAGCAGCATAACGTGCAGCAATGTTATTAGCGAAAGGAACGTCAACAGATGTCTCCTTCTCCATTACCTGTGCACCCTCAACAAGCTTCTTTACATCGAAACCAGCGACTGCGATTGGCAACAAACCTACTGGAGTGAGCACAGAGAAACGACCACCAACATTATCAGGAATAATAAATGTCTTATAGCCTTCCTTTGTTGCAGCAGCACGTGCAGCACCCTTGTGCTCATCAGTGATAGCAACAATGACATCCTTAGCATTCTCCTTGCCCAGTTGATCCTCACATTGCTTCTTCAAAAGACGGAATGCAAGGGCTGTCTCGGTCGTTGTACCAGACTTAGAAATATTGATAACACCAAACTTCTTATCCTTCAGATAGTCTGTTAACTCAGCGAGGTAATCCTCACCAATATTGTTACCAGCAAAGAGGATAGTTGGGTTCTTCTTATCATTTACAAGCCAAGCGAAGCTGTTACCCAATGCTTCAATGACAGCGCGAGCACCGAGGTAAGAACCACCGATACCTGCAACGACAACCACCTCACACTTCTCACGGAGTGTATTGGCAACCGCCTGAATCTCATTAAGGAACGCTGGAGTAATGCTTGATGGTAAATGCAACCATCCAAGGAAATCATTACCTGGGCAAGTAGCCTTCTCTAAAGCGTCTTGAGCTGCAGCAACATGAGGGGCATAAGCCTCTACTGTGCCTGGATTCAGAAACTGAACCGCTTTTGTGATGTCTAACTTAATACTTTCCATTTGTGTTTATCTAAATGAATCTGTTAATAATTTTATTTCTATTTGTGGACTAATACGCTCATAAAGGATGTTATATACAGCATCAAGGATAGGCATATTGACGTGTAGACGGCGATTAATCTCTTTCATACACTTTGTTCCGAAGTAGCCCTCAGCAACCATCTCCATCTCTATCTGCGCTGATTTAACGCTGTATCCTTTTCCTATCATTGTACCAAAGGTGTGGTTTCGAGAGAACTTACTATATCCTGTCACCAATTGATCACCAAGATACACACTGTCAATGATAGACCGCTTGATAGGATTTATCGTATTGAGGAAGCGCTCCATCTCCTGCATTGCATTTGACATCAGTACTGCCTGAAAATTATCACCATACTTCAAACCAGAACAAATACCAGCCGAAATGGCATAGACATTCTTCAATACAGATGCATACTCTATACCGAGGACGTCTGGAGAGGTCTTTGTCTTTACATAGTTTGATGCCAACACCTCCGTGAAAGCACGTGCCTTACTGAGATCAGAACAACCCACTGTGAGATAGGTCAAGCGTTCCATTGCCACTTCCTCCGCATGAGAAGGACCGCCAATGACTGCAAGATTATCGTAAGGTACATTATATGCCTCATGGAAATACTCCGAACACACAAGGTTCTCGTCGGGAACAATACCCTTAATAGCTGTCACTATCAGCTTAGAACTTACCTTTGTCTTCAGCTTCTTTAGTAATGCTTTTAGATAAGGAGAAGGAGTTACAAACACCAACGTGTCATACTCTTGTACTATCGCATTGATATCTGATGAGAGCATCACCTCCTTCATATTAAACTTCACACTGGTAAGATAGGTTGGGTTATGTCCTCTCCGCTTAAACTCTTCTATCTTATCGTCACGTCGGAAGTACCAACCAATATGATGCGTATGCTCCACAACAATCTTAGCGATAGCCGTTGCCCAGCTACCGCTTCCTATGATTGCTATTTTACCGATGTCGAACATAGTCACTAAAGTAAAAAGGTTATAGGGTTATAAGGCTAAGAGTGGAATAAGATTGGTGTATCAATAAGATGTAATAAACACCTCTCTTGACGCAACACCATCTCCCTGTTTCTTCTATCCTATATCAGAACAATAGCTTACTCCCTACTTTCTTACCTATTTGCTTCTACTTTCTTATCTTTTATTTGCTTCTTCAATCCACTTTTGGATATCCTCAACAGAAGGCTTCTCGTAGCCGAGCTTGTACTTCTTGTTGATTTCTCCGAGTTTCTGCTGCAGCCCTTGTGCCTTCTCCTCTTTGATATCAGAGATGAGATTAAAGCCTGCCTTACGCAGAACATAGACCCACTCTTCAGCTACTCCGAGCTCAGCCCATTCCTTAACAGAAGACTGTGGTATCTTTGGTTCTGGCTTCATCTGTGGGAAGAGCAATACTTCCTGGATGTATTCCTTACCTGTCATCAGCATTACCAAACGGTCGATACCGATACCGATACCTGATGTAGGAGGCATACCATACTGCAAAGCACGGAGGAAATCTTGGTCAATAATCATCGCTTCGTCATCACCCTTATCTGCTAAGCGCATCTGTTCTACGAAACGTTCCTCCTGGTCTATTGGGTCGTTAAGCTCTGAATAAGCATTAGCCAACTCTTTTCCATTAACCATCAATTCAAAGCGTTCTGTCAAGCCTGGCTTTGAACGGTGCATCTTCGTCAGTGGTGACATCTCAACAGGATAGTCTGTAATGAAGGTTGGTTGTACGTATGTACCCTCACAGAACTCTCCGAAGATTTCGTCAATAAGCTTTCCTTTACCGAAACTCTCGTCTATCTCTTCTAATTTCAGCTCGTTTACAGCGATATTACGGATTTCGTCCTCTGTCTTATCATTAAGGTCAAAGCCCGTCTTCTCCTTGATTGCGTCAAGAATTGGCAGTCTACGGAATGGTGCCTTGAAGCTGATAACCTTATCACCGACCTGTACTTCTGGTTTTCCATTTACCTCTGTACATATCTTCTCAAGCAATCTCTCGGTGAAAGACATCATCCAATTATAGTCCTTGTACTGTACATAAAGCTCCATACAAGTGAACTCTGGATTATGGAAACGGTCCATACCTTCGTTACGGAAGTTCTTACCAATCTCATAAACACCCTCAAAACCACCGACAATCAGACGCTTCAGATAAAGTTCTGTTGCGATTCTCATATACATCTCGATGTTGAGAGCATTAAAGTGGGTGATGAACGGACGTGCACTTGCGCCACCAGCAATACTCTGCAAGGTTGGAGTCTCCACCTCTGTATATCCTGCCTCATCGAAGAACTTACGCATAGTACGCAGTACGGTGGCACGCTTCAAGAAAGTATCTTTCACACCATCATTCACAACGAGGTCGACATAACGCTGACGATAACGCTGCTCTGGATCCTCGAACTTGTCGTAGGCTTCACCGTCCTTATACTTTACGATAGGTAGAGGCTTCAAACTTTTAGCCAAGAGGGTAATCTCTTTTGCATGTACAGAGATTTCTCCCATCTGTGTCTTAAACACTTCACCCTTAACGCCGATAAAGTCACCTATATCGAGCAACTTCTTGAATACCTTATTATATAAATCTTTATCTTCACCCGGACAGATGTCATCTCGAGTGATATAAACCTGAATTCTACCCTTACTATCCTGTAATTCTGCGAAGGAAGCCTTGCCCATAACACGACGTCCCATCATACGACCAGCAATTACAACCTCACGGTGCTCGTCTTCTTTGAACTGCTCTTTGATATCAGTAGAGTAAGCATTTGTTGGGAACTCTGCTGCTGGATAAGGATTAATCCCCATCTCTCGCAATTCTTGCAGGCTTTGGCGGCGACCAATCTCCTGCTCAGATAATTCTAAAACGTTCATATTTATAATTAAATCGAATATATTCTTATAGTTTGCAAATTTAATAAATAATTCGCAAATTATGGCTGGTTTTGACTTTTTTATGGCTACTTCGCATTTATAACACTTACTTTTCAATATTTATCCCATATTGCTTTTCAGTGCCTAAACAGATTTTGTTTTTTTTTATCGAACTGCCTGTTCGGATTACATAACTCTGCTGCTTCCAACCTACATCATGCAACAAAGTCTTCCAAGATACCTACCCGGTGATAATAGATAGTAGATAACCATGCGATTAGTAATAATAATAATGACACCTGAAAACGTCTAAGAGATGAGCTATAATTACAGTTTTAGTTTTAAACTAAGTTGCTGTCATTTTAACATTTAATGCTAACTCATTATCATTCAATAGATTATATACAACAAAAGGGTGACAGATATGACAGCAAAATTATTTTTCCTCTCATTCAGCCAATCCTTAACATCTTCACATTTCACTCTTAGATCGATTGGAATTGTATGCAAAAAGGAGGGAGAATTTAATTATTTACGATAGTCAGTAGTGGCGCTCTATGTGAACTAAATTGGCTATGGGGATCTATGAGGCTCTACCAATGTACATAAATCGATAGTCATCTGTGAAAGAAAGGATGACTCCCTTTTACTTTTCCTTACGTACACATAGGCGATGTCTCGACTATCACTCCACCCTTCTGATAGGTCTGCGAGATTATGAAAAGTCATTACACGGACTCGGGCTAATGACCCTCAAAACAAGGATATAATACCGCCTATTACCACATTCATAACCCACACGAAATCAGAGTGTTATAAATGCGTTTAAGAACATGCCCTTCTTGCCCCAAGAAGGGCGTCTTCTTGATGCAAGAAGGGCATGTTCTCGAACGTAGAAGGGCCTCTTCTTGTTATGTCCCCAGCCTCTTTCGCAATTGAGAGAGGGAACGATTACTGAAAAAGACAGACAAGAACGGACTCACAGCTGACCTCTGTACAAATTTAGAGGAGGGTGATTACTGAACTACTCTCACAATTTCAATTTGCAAGCATAACGTTTCATCTCCTTTTATCAGCAGTTCATGAGGGGTAACCTCACATTTTTCATCTCTCCCACCGAAGGAGGAGAAGGGGGGAAAGCCAGCTGGGGAAGGAGAAAGGACCAGCTGAATTGGGGATAGACCACCTATGCAACAGTGAGTGAGGATACCACCCCTCCAACTTTCATATACCTTTGTGCACATGAGTCTTAGGATAACATAATCTACCAGAACACATGACAACATACATTTAATAGCCGCTTAGCACCTCATAACTATTGCTGTAATGTTGCAATCTATCTAACTTTTTACTACCTTTGCATAGCATTAAACAGACAAAGTGATGAACATAGATAAAGTTTGGGAACATATCAAAGGGGAAGACGGACTAAGTCATACACTCGGTATGGAGTTTATTTCGACACCAGAAGACGACACCTTAAAAGCAAGGATGGCGGTCGACGACCGTAATAAACAGCCTTTTGGCTTCCTCGCAGGCGGTGCTTCTTTGGCACTTGCAGAGAACCTTGCGGGGGTTGGTTCGATGGCTTTATGCCCTGGGATGATGGCTATGGGTATTAATGTACACGGTAATCATGTCAAGGCAATGCCATACGGTGGAACGGTTACGGCTTATGGGAAACTGATTCACAAAGGGCGTACACTACACGTATGGAACATTGACATCAAGAATGACGATAACGAACTTATTTCAAGCGTACAAGTTACCAACTACGTCATAGCCCCACAGAAGAAGTAAATGGATTCTTTTTTTATCTATCGCGAACCTTTTGAGGAGGTTTGTCATTGCTATACTCAACCAGAACAGCCGTCAGCTTTCTCTTCCCTCACAGCCCTTAACGGACGAGAAGGATTTGTTATTGCTCCCTTCAGTTGCCATACTAATGATAAAGTCTACTTGCTGGATGGTCCAAAAGGCATTTCGGTCGTCCTTCCATTAGATGGGAGTGAAGGCTTTAAGGCTATTCCTGATTGGCAAGACGATGCTGTGCTTACCGCATCAAGTATCGCTTATCGTGAGGACTATCACAATGATTTCTGTCGTTTCCATAGTGAGTTGGAACGCAATACATTCCGAAAATTGGTCTTGGCTCGCTCGATCATCGAACAGAAAGACGAGCACATGAGTCCTCGGGGCATCTTCCTAAATGCTTGTTGTATGTATCCACGCTCATACATCGCTCTTTTCTACACACCAGCGACGGGTATGTGGCTCATTGCAAGTCCGGAGATTCTTCTCCGTGGAGACGCTAATGGTTATCAAACCATGGCTTTAGCAGGTACGATGAGATATGCGGGTGAAGACATGAGATGGTCTGACAAGAATAGAGAGGAGCAACAACTTGTGACAGATTATATCCGTACTTGCTTACAGCCGTTTGCGATGGAGATTACAGAAAGCGAACCTTACACGACACGTGCAGCCCATCTGGCTCATCTCCGCACAGACTTTCGTTTCCTTCTCAAGGATAGGCAACGCCTTGGAACCTTCCTTACAGCCTTCCACCCTACCCCTGCGGTATGTGGTATACCAAAGGATAAGGCACAGCAATTCATCCTATCTAACGAACAACTCAATAGAGGTTATTACAGTGGGTTTAGTGGACTGCTCGGTGAAAACGGTACGGCAAAGATCTATGTCACGCTGCGTTGTATGCAACTCTCCCGCTCTGCTTGCCGCCTCTATGCTGGTGGTGGTCTCTTAAAGGACAGCATCGAAGAGAATGAATGGCTGGAGACAGAATCCAAACTCGACACAATGCGAAAGCTATTAATAAGGGATTAGCCTAATAAGCATTATTGGCCTTATTAGGCTTATTAGGCTTATTGGCCCTATAAGCCTTATTAGCCCAATAGCCCAAATAGGCCCTATAAGCCCAAGAGCCCTATAAGCCTCATCAGCCAAATAGGCCCTATAAGCCCAATAACCCTAACCATCATCACCCAACACCCATCACCCATCACCCATTATGTACAGCACCAAAGAAAACGTTAACATACTCACTGCCTTACTCGTAAAGGAAGGCATCACAAAAGCAGTTGTCTGTCCAGGTTCTCGTAACTCACCGATTGTACACAACCTCTGCGCTTGTCCCGATATAGAATGTTATCCCGTGACTGACGAGCGGTCGGCAGGATTTGTGGCATTGGGTATGTCCTTGGCTGACAACGAACCTGTTGTCGTTTGCGTTACGTCTGGGTCGGCCTTGCTCAACGTGGCACCTGCTGCCGCTGAAGCCTTCTATCAGAAGCGCCCATTGGTTATCATTTCAGCCGACAGACCGCCTCAGTGGATTGACCAACAGGACGGACAAACATTACAACAACACCGTGCATTAGAACCAAACGTACGCAAGAGTGTCACACTCCCCGAACCTCACAACGACGAGGAACGCTGGTATTGCAACCGATTGGTCAATGAAGCGTTGAATGTCCTACACCTAAATGGTGGCGGTCCTGTACATATCAATGTGCCCATCACCGAACCTTTATTTGATTACGACGTCATGCAACTACCCGACGAACGTCGTATCACAGTCTACCCTGCTGTAACCAATGACACAAGTGTCTATGAAATAGCAGCAGATTTCTTCTGTTCAAAAAAGCCAATGGTCGTCCTCGGACAACTAATCCCCGAAGTTGTAGGCAACTTACTTGAGCCTATCGAGGAGATAAAGAAGGTTGCGGTCGTCATTCAAGAGAAATTGGCTGATGACGATATTGGTCCTTCACAACCTCTGGATGAGGCTTTAATGATGATTGAAGAGGATGACAGCTACCACCCAGACCACCTTATATATATAGGAGGGACCATCGTTAGTAAACGACTACGCCAATTCCTTCGTAAGAGTGAATGCAAGATGTCAATTGTTGTGAACGAAGGCGGGGATTGTTGTGACACCTTTATGCACACAACCGACATTATCCAAGGGTCGGCAGAAGAGGTTATCAGCATCCTTGCTAATGAGACGGTAGGAGTGGAACAAAAGGCTTTTGTGACACAATGGGACAAGCTCTTTGATAAAGCCAAGGCCATTCGTAATACGATAAAACCACGTTTCTCACAACTGTTGGCTGTCAAGACCTTTCATCACAAGATGAGAGAAGAGGCTATTGATGGGCAACTCTTATACGCCAACAGCTCGGCAGTGCGCCTCGGCAATATCTTCTCTGATCAATACATCTATGTCAATCGAGGTGTGAATGGTATTGAAGGCTCCTTATCAACGGCTGTCGGTTATGCTATTGCACATCAAGACGAAGAGGATGTCTACTGTGTTATTGGTGACCTGAGCTTCTTCTATGATCAGAACGCACTATGGAACGAGTCGCTCTCACCCAATCTTTCTATCTTATTACTTAATAATGGTGGTGGAGGAATCTTCCATCAGCTATCGGGATTGGAGCGTTCTCCCTACCGAGATAGCGCCATTGGTGCTGAGCATACGACCTCTGCGGAGGGTGTCTGCCAAGCACATGACATCGTCTATCTATCTGCATATAACGAAGAAGAACTATATGAGAATCTTGACAAGTTCTTTAACTCAGAAGAAGGACCAGTCCTTTTGGAAGTATTCACCAATGTAGAAGAAGATGCACAAGCCTTGAAGGATTATTATCAAGCTTTTAAATAAGAACAACTTGCCATGGTCTACCCTCTTTTTAGGAACGACTTGGCAAGCTCCCTATAATCAATAAAAAACAAAAAGACCTTATGGAGAAAAGAGAATGGAAGCCTATTGAAGGCTTTAACTTTGAGGAAATCCTCTTTGAAGAGTATAACCACATAGCGAAAGTAACCATCAATCGCCCACGCTATCGTAATGCTTTCACACCGAAGACAGTATGGGAAATGACGCAGGCCTTTAACTACTGTCGTGAAGCCCTCGACATACGCGTCGTTATACTGACTGGTGCTGGCGACAAGGCGTTCTGCTCTGGAGGCGACATGCACGTGAAGGGACATGGTGGATACATAGGTACTGATGGTGTTCCACGCCTCAATGTACTCGATTTACAGATGCAGATTAGACGTCTTCCAAAGCCTGTCATCGCAATGGTTAATGGTTATGCCATTGGTGGCGGACACGTCCTCCACGTGGTTTGCGACCTCACCATAGCATCAGACAATGCCATCTTCGGTCAAACAGGACCAAAGGTAGGCTCCTTCGATGCTGGTTTCGGTGCATCGTATCTGGCCCGTATTGTCGGTCAGAAGAAGGCTCGTGAGATCTGGTTCTTGTGTCGTCAATACTCTGCAGTAGAGGCAGAACGCATGGGACTGGTCAATAAGGTAGTACCTTTCGACCGTCTCGAAGATGAGTGCATAGACTGGGCAGAGACAATGATAGAGCGTTCTCCACTGGCCCTCCGTATGATGAAGGCAGGCTTCAACGCCGAACTCGATGGTCAGGCAGGTATTCAGGAGCTTGCAGGTGACGCCACCATGCTCTACTACACACTTGATGAAGCACAGGAAGGGGGCAAAGCCTTCCTTGAAAAGCGCAAGCCAGATTTTGACAAGTATCCGCAGTTCCCATAAGACAAAGGAACTGCAGGACAAGGAGTGGCGCATAAAAGACAGAGTAACAGATAAACAGTGTTCTGTTGTAACAGGGCTTTTTAAGACACAGTAACAGGTGAACATATCCTTATAATAACATAATTCAGAGTCTGAATAATAAAAGACTCTGATATATTTAATCATACTTTGAGAAATTACAAAATAACATCAAATGGAGAATCTGAATGCTGTAACAGCCGACCAGTTGATATCCGAGATTATAGAATGTGCTAAGCGCATACGTCGACAACTGGGACCTGGCTTTTTAGAAAAAGTCTACAAGAATGCAATGATTGTGGAACTACGAAAGCTAAAACTCACCTATGAAGCAGAGAAACTCATTCAAGTGCTCTACGATGGTATTGTTGTCGGTGAATATCGCACTGATATCATTGTTGAAGGAAGGCTTATCTTGGAGCTTAAAGCTACTCAAGACCTTTCGATTGCCAATGAAGTTCAACTGGTAAACTATCTGACTTCAACTGGAATAGACGATGGATTACTTATCAACTTTGGTTCTGATAAACTTCAATTCAAGCGTAAATATCGTATATACCGTAGACTATAAGGAGTCGTGTTAAAATAGGAATATGTTCATCTACTGACGATGTCATATCAACTGTGTCAACAACTAACACAATAAACTCATATAACCGCT
>ERZ772945.1076-NODE-1076-length-20226-cov-9.325269_pt1 | contig 20226 bp, 11 predicted proteins | sample MGYA00511681_ERZ772945 | MGnify/ENA primary metagenome ERZ772945 (study PRJEB29015, sample SAMEA2737943) | human oral metagenome | biome: human oral; feature: human-associated habitat; material: dental | place: China | collected 2143 ...
ATTTACATAAATTTTTAGAATTATACTTTGCTTTTGTTTATTATATCATAACTATTTATTATATTATATATTTTTTTAATATTTCATTATGAAAAGTTATTAAGAAATGAAAATCTTTTATATAATTGTATTTAGAAAAAAATAAAACTCAGATAATTTACTTAATTAAATTTATCTGAGCTTTTTTATTATTTATTTTGTAGCGGAGATACTGGCTGTATTTCTACATATTCCTCCAACTGTTTAAATTTATTTGTTTTTACAAATTTTTCTTGCATTTTTTTATAATCTTCATCTGTCAATTTTTTAGATTTTTCTCCATCTGAATACGAGCTTTTCATAAATATTGCCACTTCAACAATCCCAAAAGCCTCTTTATCAGCGTCATAATTATCTTTCAATGCCTTTTTAGAAACTTTAGCATTTTCAATATCATTTATGTAATCGTCTACAAGCTGAATTTTATCTCCATTTTCAAGATATTTCTCAGATTTTTTTATAAAATTTTCCAAAACTTTTGCATATTCCTGACTATTCAATTCTTTTGAGTTACTTTTTAAATTTTTCAATGTAGTCAAAGTTTTTTTAACATTTTTAATTTTTTCATTTTTTACTTTTGCATTTCCAATATAGCTTACGCTCATCCCAAGTAAAATTACTACAAATATTTTTTTCATTTTTTCTCCTTTTATATTTATTCAAGTTCCAAATATTTTTTTATTATATACTTCAACTATTATTAAGGTCGTTGAATAGGCTTTTAATTTAATTATATTTAACATATTATCCATAATTCTAAAATTTTTTTATTATTTTATTGTTTATTATTTCATTACTTCACTAATTTTTTATATTGTTTTTATTTTTCAAAAAAATATAAAATTTTTTGTAAAAAGTAGTTGCAATTTTTTTCTTTTTATGATATAATAAACAAGTAGTAAATAATGTGATGGTCGCATAGCTCAGTTGGGAGAGCACCTGCCTTACAAGCAGGGGGTCATTGGTTCGAGCCCAATTGTGACCACCATTTATGGAGGTGTAGCTCAGTTGGTTAGAGTGCTTGCCTGTCACGCAAGATGTCGCGAGTTCGAGTCTCGTCACTTCCGCCATTTATGCCCAGATAGCTCAGTCGGTAGAGCAAGGGACTGAAAATCCCTGTGTCCGTGGTTCGATTCCGCGTCTGGGCACCATTACTTAATTGATAATAACAGTTATCAATTTTTTTTTATTTTAAAATTTTCTTCTTATAAAAAATGTATCTTTTGGCTTTTTTCCATCAGATACATTTTTATTTTGGATTGAATTAAAGAAATAAGATAAAATTTTTTTATGTTTTATCCCCTGGATCATTCATTAAAAATATAACGATTATAATCCAAATGATTATGCTTATGTCCAAGATTTTACCTTTTTTTATCAGAATAAAATAAAATGAAATTTTATTTATTTTCCAATTTTCTTTCCAATTTTTTTACTTTTTTCACAAGTTCAGGAACTCTTCCCATAGACATTTTTATTCGTAAATCATCTATATGCTCTCTTAATGGAAATCCTGACATTTGCTTTCCATCAGGTACATTATTTGTTACACCTGATTTTGCAGCAATTACAACATTGTTTCCTATTTTTAAATGTCCTGCTACTCCAACTTGACCTGCAAGAGTTGTATTATCTCCGACTTCCACACTTCCTGAAATTCCCACTTGCGCTATTATAAAACAGTTTGAACCTATTATGTCATTGTGAGCAATGTGAACTAAATTGTCAATTTTAGTTCCTTTTTTTATTATCGTATCACCAATTGCTCCTCTGTCAACACAAGTATTTGCTCCTATTTCTACTTCATCTTCCAAAATTACATTTCCAATTTGCTCTATTTTTACATTGTTCCCTTTTACTTTTATATATCCAAATCCATCTGAACCAATTACCGCTCCTGGCTGAAAAATACATCTTTTTCCAATTTTACAAAATTCTCTTATTGTAACATTTGGATATACAATTGTTCCATCGCCAATTTCTGTACCTTCAAATATTGAAACATTTGGGTAAATAACAACATTTTTCCCTATTTTTACATTGTGACCGATATATGTATTAATTTTTGAAACATTTGCTGTCTCGTCTATCACTGCCGAATCTTCTATTGGCTTTTCAAAAGGTTTTACTTTTGGTTTAAAATGATTTAACAAAATCGGCATTATTTCTCTAGGATTTTCATCCACTACAATAAATGTTTTATCTTTTGGCAAATTTGGAATTTTGGGAACTATTAAAGCTCCAGCATTACATTTGTCAATATTTTTTAACATTTTTTCATCAGCTGCAAAAGTTAATTCTTTTTCACTTGCAGCAAAAAAAGGCGCTAATCTTGTAAAACTTATTTCGCTATTTCCTACAATTTCTCCATTTATTAAACTTGCTATTTCTTTTATACCATACATTTTTTCCACCTCTTTTTATTTTCAAAAAATTAACAGGGAATTTTTAAATCCCCTGTCTTATAAAACAACTTTGTACTTACAATTTTTAACTGCAAATTATATTCTAGAATGATTGTCCAAAACTGAAATAAAATTTACCGCTATCTTTTTTCTTACCAGGTGTTTCAGGATCCATTGGCCAACCATAGTCAAATCTTAACGGTCCAACTGGCGTATTTAATCTAAGTCCAATTCCATAACCTTTTTTAAGATCTTTGAATTTATGTGCATTTTTTCTGTCAGGTGAATAAGTTCTTCTTCCAGTTGCTGGATTTATTTTTTGTTTTTGCCAAGCATTTCCTATATCAAAAAAAGCAACTAATTGTATTGTATCATTGATTTTTGTTCTATTTTCAACACTTGCATAAAATTGATCATATCCATCAAACGCTCCATATTCATATCCACGAAGTGTTTCAGCTCCTCCGACACTAAATCTCATCGCATCAGGAGTTCCACTTCCTGTTGACCCCCAAACTGCTCTATATGCCATCACATTTTTCTTACCAAATAATGGATGGAACGCTCTTAAATCAGCTTCAAATCTATCATATTTTCTAGGATCTTTCAAAAGATCTCCTCTTTCATAAGTCAAATCAGCATAAAGTCCTTTTGTTGGATCACTTATATTATCTCTTGTGTCATAAATTAATTCTGGAGTTACCGCTATTAAATTATATTTATCTTTAACATTTCCTCCTGAATAAATTTCTTTTTTATGATCGTATCTTGCTGAAATTCTTGCGTAAATATCCTTACTTAATCCTTTACCAAGTGTCCATCTTGTTCCTATTGTTTTTACTTTTTCAAGTTCATCCCAGTCAGCGTCATCATCAACAGATTGTGTCCAGTAAACAGAACCTCCTGCTTGAACTCTTTCAGTTCCTCTTACCCAAGGATCAAACCAGTCCAATGAAAATGTTTTATCTCCTCTATTTGAAGCTTCCACATTAATTGAAGCCTGTTGATCTCTTCCTAAAAAGTTCTCATCTGATAATTTAAGTCCTCCAACTAAACCAACTGAAGTACCGTAAGAAATACTTCCATTAATTGTTGTTGTAGGTCTTTCTTCTATTAACAATTTTACATTTCTTTCATTAGGATCACTGTCGCTTCCGTAAATTTCTGGTTCTAGTCTAGTAAAAATCCCAGTTCTATATAATTCTTTGATTGAATTTTCTATGTCGCTACTAGTTAATACCTTCCCTGGTTTTACTTCCATATATCTTTCCAAAACATAATCTTTTGTTCTTAAATTTAATCTTTTGCTATTTTGTCTTTCATCATCATTTTTTAATATATTTTTTTCAAAAGTTACATCTTTAACTATACCTTCAGTAAGACCTATATTTATATCTCCAGTTTCTCCAACAGTTATTGATTCAATTCTTGCTGTTACATATCCATTTTTATTGTATAATTTTATTATCCCGTTTGATTCAGGACTTAATAAATTACCATTCAAAATTTCTCCTCTTTTTATTCCTAATGCTTCTTCCAATTGAGCATTAGTAAATAAAGTATTTCCTTGGATATTTATACTTTGAACAGCTGGATTTTCTTTTACTTCATACAATATTGAAGCAGTATTGTCGGCTTTTCTATCTATTTTTGGTTCTACAGATGAAAAATAACCTGATTCAAATATTTTTTGAGCACCGTCAATTGCCTTTTGTGGAACAAGTTTATCTCCTACTTTTACTGGAAAATCTTTTAAATAATCTTCTTTATTTAAAGTTTTAATTCCTTGAATATCTACACTTCTTACTGTAAAGTTTGTTTCCTTTTGATTTTCTTCATGCTGTAATTGTGACTGAAGAATTTCTTGCGCACTTGGATGTTCAACAACTGCAACATCAATATCTACTGCATCTCCATTAACATTTGGAACTGTATTTACATTTAAGATATATTTCTCTCTTTTTAATGCCAAGTAAATATCACTCAAATCTTTGTTTGAATAATCTTCTCCAGTTTGAACTGGAATTTTTGATTTAATCAAATCTTCTGGCAACTGTCTCAAATTAGAAACATTTATTCTCCCAACTTTTAAATCATTTCTATTTATTACTACTTGATTTTTTTCTTGTCTTTCTTTAGATTTTTTTTCTTTTTTATTTTTTTTATTTTTTTTCCCTTGTTCTTGAACTTCTTCTTCAGAATCTGTCGCAGAATAAGTTGTTTCTTCGCCAGTAGAATTTATTTCCTCGCTTTGATTTTGAGATGTTGTCGCTCTTGGCGTCTCATCATCTTCATTTTCTGTTGTCGTCGTTGCTGACACTGCTGCTGCTGATAAAGAACCTGTTGCGGCATCTGCTACTAATGCTGATGATTCCGTTTTTTCTTGTTTTATTTTGTTTTTACTTTCAACAGTCTTTTCTCCTTTTTCAGCTGCTTGTGACATATTATTCATCGAAACGAATAATGTAACTACCACAATTAAAGCATAAATTTTATTTCTCATTTTTCCTCCTATTTTTTTAATGTATCCAATTTTCTTTTTTTGAATATTCTTTTAAATAAATCACCAATACTATCGGCTTTTGTTGAAAAATCAACTCCAAAATAATAATTTATCCTATTTTGCTTTCTATTCGGTGCTCTTAAATTGATTTTATTATTTTTTGGCGCTGTTTCTCCTCCAACTCTAAGATCAAGTCCAGTTGCAATGTTATAACTTAACCAAGCATTGTATCCTATTGGATTTTCTTCTTTTTCTCCCGAAGATTGGAAAGGGAATTTTATTGCTAAATTCCAATAAACCTTATCTTTGTATAATTTATCCTGTAAACTTAATGTTGTAGAAGCATTATATTTACCAGTTCTATTTGATTTATCTATATTTGTTGATACAGATACTTTTGATAGTCCCAAAGCCCCTTCAATTTTATCAGTTATTGAAGAAAAAATCAACTCATTTAATGCAGTATTTAAAAGTGAACCTGCTACAATAACTCCGTCTTCTGAATTATCTTTTCCATCTTTTTTATTTTTGCTTCCATTTCCAATTACTTTATCAAAAGCTAAAAGTGAAATTATTTCTTCTTCAGTTTTTCCAGAACTTGAACTAAATTTAATACTAGGATTATTTATATTTCCTGTGGCATTTATTTCTATTCTGTCAGTGCCAATTTTTGTACTTGCTTCAAAATCAACAAATGCATTTGACATAAAATCTGTCTCCAAAGTCGATTTTGAAATACTAATTACTGAATTATTTATTTTAAATTCATTTCCATTTAAATAAAACGAACCTTTTGAAACATTAAAATCTCCAATTAATCCAATTGCTCCATTCTCAAATGTAATTTCAGACGCTCCTTTTATTGTACCTTTTATATTTTTAACAAGGCTGACACTAGGAATGTTTAATTTTACTCTATCGCCAATTTGAATATTTAAATTAGCTGTATATTGTTTCATAATTTTGTCTAAAACTTCTTCAACTATTCCTTCCACAATGCTTTTATCTTTTTCCTGCTTTTGAAGTTCAGAAGTATTTGAAGCTGCTTTATTTTCAAAATCAGGTATCGCTCTAATTTCAGCATCACTTACAAGTAAATTTCCAAACAATCTGTCTTCAGTCAGTACTAAATCTCCTGTAACCGCATAATCAATATCAGTTCCATAATGAAGCCCCAGTTTATTTAAATCCGCATTCAACTCAAATTTCCCAAATTGCAATCGCTTAGTTTTCATAAAGTCAGGCGGTATCGTTGGCACATCCAAATTTCCTGTTACATTAAATGTTCCATTGTTAAATCCACCATCTAATCTATTTACAATAAGTTTTGTGCCCTTCAAATCAATATTGGCATTGATATTGTCAACCAAAGTCAACTCATCTTTTGTCTTATAATTAAAATTATTTAACAAAATATGCCCTGAAGTTCCGTTACTACTCGAAAGAATAGCGTCAATATTTGCAATTCCACTCGCACTTGCCACATCTTTATTAGCTTCCAGAAAGTTTAAATTAAAGTTTTGTGCCAATACCGAAATGTCGTATTTTATTGGCGAATAATCAAAATATCCGCTGACTACAAGTGGATTATTTTCATAGTTCAAATTAAATAGTCCGATATTTACTGTCTTTTCATTTCCTTGAAGATCTACATCAAGGTTTGTTACTGGAAATCCAGCCAAAGTTACTTTGTCAGATTTTATTTTTAATCCAGTCAAAAACTTCTCGAAACTTCCTTTATAAAAGAAATTAAAGTCAATATTTCCGCTATATCCTTTATTTTTCAAATCTTGTACTGAATCTAGCGCAAAATTGTGATCTTCAACTTTATAGTCAATGTCAACATTTGCCAAGTCAAATTTTGTATTTGTCTCAAACAATGTTTCATCATTTTCTCCGATAAATTTTAAACTTTTTATATCAAAAATTCCATATTTAAATAACTTATCAATATTTCCGTTACTGTAGTCGATATTTGCTACAATATGTGGAATTTTATAACTTTTGTAACTCATATTTCCTAAAATTAAATGTCCATACATATTAAATTTATTTAAATGACCTTTTAAATTAATTTTAGATTTTGTTCCAAATGTCAAATCATTAACTTTTAGCAATTTTGGAATATCGTCTTCATCCAAATTAAGTTCCAGATCAGCCACTTTATTTTTCAAATTGTATGTTCCCGAAATATTATTTCCTCTCAAAGTCACATCTTTAAAGTTTACTACGCTGTTTTTTATATCTAAATCCGCTCTTGTCTGTCCAATCGAATTAAAATTAATTTTTGTAGTCGACGGAGTCAGTAAGATTCTTCCGTTCAAATTATCTGGCGTTCCAAAAATATTTGCTTTCAAACTATCAACATACATGCTCACCTGCGGACTAGTTACGCCATAAACAACATAATTTTTAAGTTCTCCGTCAAGTTTTACATTTTTCGTTTTTAAATTATAACTTCCTTGTGCAAATAATTTGTCGTTTCCTAAACTTTCAATTTTTAAAATATCATTTTTCATATTCAATTTTGCAGTCAAATTTTTAAGTCTATGATATTGATACCAAACTTCATCCGCAAAAACATTCATATCAAAGTTCATTTTTGCCAAATCGTGAATTTTTCCATTTGCATGTAAATTTTCAAACTCTGCAATATATTCTCCGTAAGGACTGTAAACTTCAAAATTTCCAGAAAGTTTGTCATCGACTTTCCCGCTAATCTTAGCCTTTGCATCTAAAAGAAATTTTGCGTCATTTAACTTTTTGGATTTAAAGACATAATTATTCAATTTGGCGTCAATTTCTGCTCTTCCTGTTTTTAAATGATAACTTCCTTGTGCAAACAATTTATCATTTCCCAAACTTTGAATTTTTAAAATATCGTTTTTCATATTTAATTTTGCAGTTAAATTTTTAAGTCTTTGGTCTTCCCACAAAACTTCATTTGCCAGAACATTCATATCCAAATCCATTTTTGCTAAATCACGAATTTTCCCACTCGCATGTAAATTTTTATATTTTACAAAATATTCTCCATAAGGACTGTAAATTTCGTAACTTCCTCCAATTTTCTCATTTGTTCCATCAATTCTAGCTTTCACATCCATCGGAAGTTTTGCTCTATCCATCCCTTTAAAATTATATCCATAATTTTTCAAAAGTTTTGCCAAATCCATTTCACTTTCATTTCGAATGCTGTAAGAATGTTTCATATCAGCTGTCGTTGTACCTTTTATGTTTACTACAATTCCGCCAGTATTTACTTTAGCTTTTATGTTGTAATTTCCTCTATTTATATTTATGTCCGCAACTACGCTCTCTATCATTTTTATTGGCAAATTTTTAATTTTTGCTTTTATATTTCCTGAACGAAGCATATTTTTTGCATCAAATTTGACAAATAAGTTTCTTACTTCTGGACTTATTACATATTTTTTACCGCCATATTTAACAGTTATGTAACCTTTTCCTTTTGCGTTGACAAGAACTGTTTTAGCAGTTGGATTTACTACATAATCCGCATTTAATTTTTTTGAAACAAGTGTTCCTGAAATAATATTTTTATTTGAAATTTGTGCACTTCCAGTGAACCTTGGAATATCGTAATCTGAACCTTTATTTATCAAGACATAATTACCTTTTCCAGTTTTTTTATTTAAATCATATATAAATTTTGGAATTTTTACATCATCTTTTATGTGAAATCCGCTTATAACTTCATCAAAACGAAAAGCTGTATCATTTAATTCTAAAAAACCTTTTTGAGTAGAAAGTTTCATATTTGTACTAATATTTCTAAAGTTATAATTTTCTATTTTTATATTTTTTGATGAAAATTTTCCATCTAATTCAACTTTTGCAGGTTTTTCTTTAGAGTTATTTTTATTTTTATTTTTATTTTTATTTTTATCTTTTTCTATTTCATTTTTTTTCTCTTGCTCTTTCGTTTTTGCTTTTTCAACATCAACTTTTACATTTAATTCTCCAGTGACATTTCCTTCGGCTTTCACTTTAAAATCTTTCAAAATTTTGTACCTTGCAATTTGCGAATAAGGAACTTCTTTTGTCTTTATTTTTAGAGTAAGTTTTGAATTTTTCTGTCCATAATTTAACAGCAGTGAAACTGGTTTTTGTGCCAACATTGAATTTGCGTCAATTTTAATGTTTTCTTTTGTCATATTGATATTTGCATTAATTTTATCAATATCGCCGTCAAAATCAATATAACTCAATATTCCATTTTTTACAGCCAAATTTCCAGTTGGTTCCATAGTTTCTGTAACTTCATTTTTTGTCAAATTAAGTTTTCCATTTAACATTCCGCTTTTTATTGTTATCATTTCAAGCGGAAGATACTGACCAAGTTCTTTTGTAACTTTCACATTTCCAAAATCAAAATTTAAATGAAGCTCTTTTCTCTTTTCAGAACTATTTTTAATTTTATCAAATCTTGACTTTAACGACTGCTCCGAATTTAACTTTTGATTTAATTCGATTCCCAAAGTTTCAAGCGTATTGTCCGCATTCAAGTTTCCCGTTCCTTTTGCCACTAACAAAAATCCACGAGATTTTGCAGATTCCAAATTTCCATTTACACTTGACATAGATTTTTGTATTTTTTCTTTAAAACTTGTATCGGCATAATTAAGCATCGCATTGTGAACAAAAATTTTTCCGATTCGACTTGTCCTGTCAAATGTTTTTACTTTTTTTTCTTTCTTCATTATGTGAAAAATATTAAAGTCATTATCTTTTCTTCGCTCCAAATTTACAGTTGCATTGTAAATATCTATTCTGTTAAGCCTAGTCGGTGTAAGTAAATTTATTTTTGCAACTGCCTTTTTTGCATCAATTACCATATTTCCTGACAAATCTCTAACTTTCAAATTATCAATCTGAATCTTGTCAAATCCATAAAGTCTAACTTTGTCAAACTCAACATTTAATACATTTGTTTTCAAGATGCTCGTCAGCGTTGACTTAAAATGTGGTGTTGAAATATAGTACTTTAGTGCAATCAAAGCCAAAAGAAGCGGAATAAAAACCATTAAAGATTTTTTCAAATATCTCATTTCACAACTTTTACCTCCTTTTCCTTAACTTGTGCAATTTATCTGCATTGTAAGCCATAATAAAATGACTTTTTTAGATTTGAAAAGGATAATTTTTATGTTTTTTAACTTTTTGTTTTTAATAATATTATTTTATTAAATAGTTTTTTTAATAATTTAAAATAACTTTCAATAAAATATAATTACTATAACAATTAAACTTATAAAAAATTGTATATTTTTATAAATTCGTTTAACTTTTATAAAACCATTGTTTTACCCTATTTTTCTGATATTTTCTCAACTAAAAATATCCCTTGTATTTTAACATAATTTTGAATAAAAATCCATTTTTAATTTAAAACTGAATTTATAAATCAAAATACTTTAAAATAAATGCTCCAAAATATAATATGCCAATGCAAATATTAGCACAAAAAATATTAATTTTTCTGCAACTCTAAAAATTAGTTTTAAAATAAAAAAAAATATAATTATTGTTATAAGCATTTTCATTTTTATTCCCCCAAAAACCTTTATTTTATTATATCAATCACATCTTTTATTGATTTCAAGTTATTTGCAAGTCTATCAAAATCTTCTCTTCCTCTTATCATTATTCCTAAATGCATAAGACAAATTTGATTTCCATTTTCTTTCAAAACATTTGTGTTGACATTCACTATTTCCATTTTATATTCGTTTAAAATTCTTATGATATCCAAAAGAAGTCCATTTCTGTCGTACGCTTTTATCGAAAAATTAAATTGATATCTTGTCGTATTTTTGCTAATTTCTTCTTCATCCCAATAAACATCAACTTCCCTATCTGGCTCAATTTCCATCAGCCTTTTAAAATTTGGACAATCTTTTCTGTGAATCGCAATTCCTCTTCCACGAGTAACATATCCGCAAATTTCATCTCCAGGAAGCGGACTGCAGCATTTTGCAAAACGGTACATCGTATTTTCTGTTCCAGAAATTTTTATTCCACCTTGACTCTTTTCCTTTCTCTTATTCCCTTTCTCCTGTTCCGCCTCCAAAACTTCTTCCAGCTTTTTCTCCTGTTTTCTCTCAAATTTTTTCAAAAATCCGTCAAGCGACAAATCTCCAGTTGCAAATTTGTAAAAAAGCAATTCTTTTGAAGAAATATTAAATTTTTTCATATACAAAAATACTTTTTCTTCTTCCGCAATATCCGAAAATTTTAATCCCAATTTTTCAAATTCTTTTTCTAAAAGCTGTTCCCCTTCTTTTGATTTTTCCAAAAACTCTTTATCCTTAAACCACTTTCTAATTTTTGATTTTGAACTGTGATTATTTACCATCGCTATCCAGTCTTTTCCTGGACCTTTTGTATTTTTGGAAGTCAAAACTTCGACTTTATCTCCATTCTCTAGTGTTTGATTAAGTTGAACTATTCTGTCGTTAATTTTAGCTCCAATCGTTCTATAACCGATTTGCGTGTGAATTTGAAACGCAAAATCAAGTGCAGTTGAATTTTTTGGAAGTTCAACAACATCGCCTTTCGGAGTAAAAACAAAAATTGTCTGGTTTAGCACATCTCCCGTAACTTCTTTTGCAAAACTTTTCGTCTTTTCTTTTTCATTCACTTCATTTGTACTTTTTTCAATAATTTTTTTCACAGCTGCATAATATTCTTCATTTTTAGATTTTTTATCTTTATATTTTTTATCTTTATATTTCCAGTGTGCCGCAACCCCGTCTTCAGCAATTTGGTGCATCAGTTTTGTTCTAATCTGAATTTCCACTTTTTGATTATCAGGTCCATTAACAGTTGTGTGAATCGATTGATACCCATTTATCTTAGGTGCAGCGATATAATCTTTAAATCTTCCAGGAACTGGAATAAACAAATTATGGATTATTCCAAGCGCATTGTAGCATTCGTCTTCCCGATTGACAATTATCCTGACCGCAATCAAATCATTCAAGTCAGCAAATCTCTTTTCTTTTTCAATCATTTTTCGGTAAATGCTGTAAAGATGTTTGGGTCTTCCCGTAACTTCTCCTTTTAAATTATGCTTTTCAAGTTCTTTTTCTATTTTTTCAATAACTTTTTTAGTATAATTTTCTCTCTCCTGTTTTTTTGTATTTACAAGCTCTTTAATTTCTTGATATTCTTCTGGATGTAAATATCTAAAACTTATATCTTCCAACTCTGTTTTAATCTTTGACATCCCAATTCTATGTGCAATTGTCGCAAAAATTTCAAGCGTTTCTTTAGATTTTTCAAGCTGCTTTGCTGGAGTCATGTATTTAAGTGTTCTCATATTATGAAGTCTATCAGCTAGTTTTATAATTACAACCCGAATATCCTCAGACATTGCAACTACCATTTTCCGAATGTTTTCAATCTTTTTGCTATCCGTTCTCGGCAAATTTCTAAGTTTTGTCACTCCGTCAACAAGTTTTCTGACATCTGCACCAAAAATATACTCAATGTCAGGCAAGGTAATAAGCGTGTCTTCCACGACATCATGAAGTATTCCAGCGACAATCGTATCCGTATCCATCTTCAAATCCACAAGAATTTCTGCCACTTCCACAGGATGTAAAATATAATTTTCTCCACTTTTTCTCTTTTGTCCAATATGCGACTCATTCGCCAAAGTAAATGCTTGAGAAATCTCTTCAGTATCAACATCCAAATTATTTTTCTTAATTCTGTCAAAAAGCTGCTCAAGCAACTCTTTTGATGTTTTATTTATCACTTTTTCCTGTTCCATATCTTTCTCCTTTTCAGGTCAAAATCAAACCTGCTTTTATTTTCTTCAATTTTACTATAAATTTTAAAAAAAATCTATCTTTTTAAAAATAAAGATAGATTAAAATTTATATTAAAATATAGTTAATTAAAAAGTATGTTTAAATCCAATAGTTCCTTTATAACCTGAACGATTTTCGTTCCCAAATGAATGTTCATATCTTGTATCTACATACAGATTACTTTTTTGTCCAACAGGAGCTTGAGCACCTATTCCTATTTCTCCCCAAGTTTTTCCATATTTTTCGCTCACTTTGTCAAGTCCGATATTTGTTGCTCTATTGTTATTTTTTGTCAAATCATGCCACACATTTGCTACTGCATAATATGTATTTGTTCTATTTGTAACTTCTGAGTTTTTGTCGTATGAAATTCTTACTCCGGCTCTCGTTCTCAATCCATTTCTGTTATCTTGATTCACACTTCTCAAACCATCATTAAAAGATTTCATATGCAAATGTTGATAACTTAATTGTGCTTGTGGCTCAATTGACCAACTAGTTCCATTTATACTTTTAGAAAATTTAAATGGTCTTCCAACTTCAGCTGACAGTAATAATCCGTAGCCTTTCTGTTTTGCAGCATAATCATCTCTTGAATTATATTTATTTTGTAAAAATGACATCTGACCAACTAAATCATAATATGATCCATTTTGTGTATATTTGGTTTTTGTAAGTCCTAAAGAAACACTTTCAGACTTTCCTTTTCCTGTAAATTTATCATCGGAAATATATCCATTTTCTGCTCTGTATTTATCAAAAAAATCTGTATTTGCTCTATTATATGAAATATATCCTCCTAGTAAGTGAGTATTTCCTTTTGAATCTTCATTTATTTTAAAATCATGTCCTACTTGAACTCCATAAATATCACTTTCGTATTCAAATCTTTCTTTTCCTTTTTCATTTAATCCATGTCCAAAAATTCTAGTCCAAATTTGACCTTTATCTTTTGACATATTTTCTAAATTTAAAATTTGATTTTCTCCTCTTCTTTCATGAAGAGTTCCAACAGTTTCATATCCCATTTCTAAATTAACTTTTGGCATTAAGACATACGAAGAAACTGGCTGTGCCATTATATATATTGGTTTAGAAGAAGTATTTTGTCCTCCATTTGATCCAGTTGTTGTTCCTGTTCCAGGAATTACCCCTAAATTTGCATTTCCAAGTGGCGCTATAGTCCAGTAATATTCCCAAATTCCATTAACTTGTCTACTAGTAAGCTGTGCTTCAGCTGCTCCAGCAGTTTTTGCAGTTCCAGTAAATGTTGTTGGTGATGAATTTCCAGCTACTTTTACAACAGGAACACTGTTTATTCGTTGCGATAGTTGCTGAACATTTCCAGGAATATAATTTTCAAATATATTTTCTTGTGGGGTATCATCAATATAAATTGGTACTACTTTTGTTGTTCCAGTTGCATTTCCTGTGATATAAATTAAATCTGATTCTGAGTTTTCCCCATTTTCACCACCTGGTGCATTCCAAAGAGTATTCATTTCAATTCTACCATTATCTCCATGATAATTTCCTTCTATAATAAGTTTATCCTTATTCGAATCATTTGTTAACTGAATAAGTCCACTGTTATTTAAAGTTCCATCATTATTAATTCCATCAGATGTCAATTTTATATGATAAATTGAAGTTACCCCATCACTTTCTGTAACATTACTTTCATCAAATGATAAAAAAGATTTTTTATCTATATTTAATGAATTAATTGTTGCTCTTTGTTCAGAAAGAGAACTATTTTTACTTAATCCCCAGTATGCTCCACCTACCAAATTTACATTTAAAACAGATTTTCCATGTTTTGTCATCAAACCTAATATTTCTGTCCCACCATCACCTTCAGTGCTATCATCTATTCCATTAACTGTCAATTCTGAATAAACACCATTTGCTTCATCTGCATCAACTTCAACTAACCAACCATCAGCGGCTGAATGAATTTGTGATTTAGAACCATCAGTACCGATTAAATTAAGTTCTGCATTTTTTATACCATATCCATTTTTAGCTTCAACTTTTACAGTAGATACTGTTGAATTTGGTGCTGTTATAAAAACATCTTTTAAAGTTACTTTCTGATTTATAGCATTGGAATTTGCTCCTGTAATTGGATTTGTTACTGTATATAAAATTGCTTCTTTTGATGGATCAAAATTCATGTCAATATTACTTGATACTCCAATCTGACCAGTCGCTTTAAATTCAGTATTTGAATCTGTAACTGTTATCAAAGTTCTGGGTGTAAATGAAGGACTTGGCGTTCTTGAATCTATATTTCCTTGTCCTGTAAAAATAAATTTTTTACCTTCACTAATCCTAAAAACACCAGATGAATAATTATTATAATTAAGAACATCCCCATCTCCTGTACTAGAATTTACAATATATTCACCATTAGCATTTGGAGTTATTGGAACAGAAAATCCCAACGCTCCTGTCATTAAAAATGTAATTAGCAATGCCTTCGTATATTTTTCTTTTCGTTTAATCATTTTTTTAAAATAGTGTTCAAACTCTTTTAACATTTGATTCCCTTCTTTCCTGTTATTTTTAATATAGTAAAATAATTGTAACATCTATTTTTAATAAAGTCAAAAAAAAAAAAACTTTATAAAGATTATAATATCCATAAAAAAATATAAATTAAAAGTTTACAAATGTTTTCTTATATTCATTCATTAATCAGTTGCTATTCTCACTTTTTTTTGATATAATTAATCTAATATAACTTAAAACAGGTGATGATTATGGAAGGGATGAATTTGGATAATTTTGACAACAATGATTTAGGTCAAGCTTTTAACATAGGGAAAAGATGCTTTGAAAAAGGGGATTTTGTACTGGCGGAAAAATATTTGAAAAAAGCGACAAAATCTGGGAATAGAGAAGCATTTTTGCTACTTTTTGAAATATTTTTAAAAGACGATAGAACTAACATTGCGGAAAAATATTTAAAACCTATTGCCGATGGCGGAGATTTTGAGTTTCAAAATAAGCTGGGAGAAGTTTATAGAAAAAAAGCTAATTTTGAACTTGCAGAATATTACTTCAAATTGGCGATTGGTAATGGAAATAGAAAGGCTCATTATAATTTGGGAAAACTTTACTACGAATATCAAAAAAATGATATGGCAATAGAAAATTTAAAAATTGCGGCTGATCAAGAACAAGATCAACAAGCACAAGTTTTCCTTGCAAAAATTTACAAAGATTCTGGACAAATTGACTTGGCACAGCAATATTTCAGTGCTGCAAAAGATAATGCAAAAGCTTATTATTATTTAGGAAATTTGTATGAAGAAAAAAATGAGTTACCTTTAGCTGAAAATAACTGGAAAATTGCGGCGGATGAATATGATTACAAAAAAGCTCAAAAAAAATTGGTTGATTATTACAAAGATAATTTGACACTAAGAAAGCATTATTTGTCACTACTTGCCGATAAAAATAATTTAGATGCGTTTATAAAGTTGGGAGATATTTTTACACAAGAAAAAAATTACGGACTTGCATTTTCAAATTACAACAACTTTTTTAATGCAACTTCACATTTAAAAGACAGTCCCACAGCCAATATGGACGGAATCGACAAGGAAAAGTTGCGATTTAATTACGGTAAAAGCTGCGTGTCGCTTGGAAAATTTGACATTGCACAAGAATGCTTTAAAGAAAATAAATATTTATGCGAAAACGAAAATATTATCGAAGTTGCAAAACTTTACGAAGCAGCTAACCAGTTTAAAACTGCCATCGAATATTATAAATTAGCACTTCATATTCAATAATAAATAATAAATAAATTAAAAAAAGAGAAATAAAAAAAATAAATTAAATTAATTAATTAAATAAATAAAGAAAGGAAACTAAATTTATGACTTCTACAAAGACAAAAATTGCAAATTTTGAATTTGATAACTGCATCATGAATGCAGCAGGAGTTTTATGCTACGACAAAGACGAGCTGACACAAATATTAAATTCTTCAGCTGGAACTTTTGTCACAAAAACAGCAACGCTAGAGCCAAGAGATGGAAATCCTGAACCTAGATACCACAACACAAAATTAGGAAGCATTAACTCGATGGGACTTCCAAATTTAGGATTTGACTATTATTTAAATTTCTTATTGGAATTAAAGAAAACTCATCCAGAGCGAACATTTTTCTTTTCGCTTGTGGGAATGTCGCAAAATGACACTCACACATTGTTAAAAAAAGTTCAAGAAAGTGATTTTGACGGAATAACAGAACTTAATTTATCATGTCCAAATGTTCCTGGAAAACCACAAATAGCCTACGACTTGGAAACAACTGAAAAATTGTTGACAGACATTTTTTCATATTTTAAAAAACCACTTGGAATAAAATTGCCACCATACTTTGATTTAGTACATTTTGATCAAGCAGCGGCAGTTTTTAACAAATTTCCATTGGCGTTTGTAAATTGTGTAAACAGCATTGGAAATGGAATTGTAATTGAAGATGAGAGTGTGGTTATAAAACCAAAAAATGGATTTGGAGGAATTGGTGGAGAATATGTAAAACCAACTGCTCTTGCAAATGTTCACGCTTTCTACCAAAGATTAAACCCAAGTATTCAAATTATTGGAACTGGGGGAATTTTATCAGGAAGAGATGCATTTGAGCACATTCTATGTGGTGCAAGTATGGTTCAAATTGGAACAACTTTGCACAAAGAAGGAGCAAGTGCATTTTCAAGAATTACAAATGAATTAAAAGAAATTATGGAAGAAAAAGGATACAAAAGTATCGAAGAATTTAAAGGAAAATTGAAATATTTATAAAAAAATATATTTGCAAAAAAACATTTTAATATTTTAAAAAAATTTGCTGAAAAATTAACAGCAAAAATAAAAATTAATTTAAGAAGGAGTATTGTTAAAGATAAAAATGAGAATGAACAAGATAAAAAGTAGATTAGTAGTATTCTTAATTTTTATGTTAACATTCGTAACAGGATATAGTGCAAGTAATGAAATTAAAGTAGGGATGGAGTGTGGATACGCTCCATTCAACTGGTTTCAAGACACGAATAAAAATGGTGCAGTTCCGACTAATGGTGGATACTGTGGTGGTTACGATGTTGAAATAGCTAAGGTTATAGCTAAAAAATTAGGGAAAAAATTAGTAATAGTAAAAACAGAATGGGATGCTTTATTAGGTCCAGCATTGACATCTGGGAAAGTTGATTTGGTAATAGCTGGTATGTCGGCAACGCCTGAAAGAAAACAAAGTCTATTATTTACCAAACCATATTATGAATCAGATTTAGTAGTAGTTGTTAAGAAAAATGGAAAATATGCTAAAGCAAAATCAATTAATGATTTTTCGGGAGCAAGAATTACAGGACAGTTAAATACATTGCATTATGATGTAATTGATCAAATGAAAGGTGTTAGTAAACAGACTGCAATGGAAAGTTTTCCAGCGATGATAGTTGCTCTAAATTCTAATAAAATTGATGGATATGTGTCAGAAAGACCAGGAGCGATGGCAGCTCAATATTCAAATCCAAATTTAACATATATATCATTTGATAAAAATACAGGATTTAAGTATGAAACTTCAGAAGTAAATGTTGCGATTGGGATGAAGTTAGGAAATACAGAACTAGAAGAAAAAGTAAACAAAATACTTGATCAGGATTTGACGCCAAAAGTTAGACAAAAAATAATGGAAAAGGCAATAAAAACACAACCTGGAAATACTTCAAGATCATTTTTTGGATGGGTAGCATTCTTTATTCAAAAAAACTGGCATCAATTTGTTAAAGGGACAATTGTTACATTATTTATTTCATTGACAGGGACTGTAGTTGGATTCTTGATTGGAATGGTAGTTGCGTTGTCAAGACAAGTGGAAGCTGAAGCAGATAACAGAACTTCTAAAGCCAAAAAAGCAGGATTTTACATCTTAAACAAATTATTTGCAATATATATAGATGTAGGTCCATCTGCTCCTCCAATGATTCCAATAGCTGCTGCTTCAGCTGGTGTAAATCCTATTTGAGTTGCAAATATAAATGCTACATATATACCTAATTGTGCTGCTGCTCCTAATATTAAACTGATAGGATTAGCTATCAATGGAGAAAAGTCTGTCATTGCCCCAACTCCCATAAATACTAAACAAGGGAATAGATTGCTTTTCACTCCATAAGACATTATGTTTATAACTCCACCTTCATCCATCAATCCTGCCAATGGCAAATTTACCAAGAACATACCAAAAGATATAGGTAGTAATAATAATGGTTCAAATTTTTTAACTATTGCTAGGTAGAATAAAATAAACGATACTAATATCATAGCAATATTCTGCCAAGTAAGAGCTGCAAAACCTGACGCCTCTAATAGTTCTGCTAATACACTAAAAAAACTCATCTAAAATCCTCTCCTTATTTCAACACTATTAAAACTGAGTCAGTTTCTACTGCATCTCCTTTTTTAACTTTTATTTCAGCAACTTCACCATCAGCTGTTGCTGGAATATCATTTTCCATTTTCATTGCTTCTAGTATTGCAAGAGTTTGTCCAAATTTTACTTTATCTCCTACATTTACTTTAACATCTAAAATTGTTCCAGGCATTGGACTTGTTATTGTAGTTCCACCAGTAGTAGTTGCTGTTGGAGCTGCTTCAACAGGAGTTGGAGCTACCTTAGTTTCTACAACTGGTTCTGCTTTAACTGCTTCTCTTCTTTCTGCTCTTTCAACAGGTTGACGAGATAATGATTTTGCTGCTCCTCCAACTTTTTCAACTTCAACCTCAAATTTTTTACCATTTACTGTTACTACGTATTTCATTTTTTCTCCTTTCCTCATTCCTCAAATTTTTTAATTTTTAAATTTCTGTTATACTAACAATAGTAAATCTTTCAACAGGTTCTCTCATTTCTTCACTAATAGCTGAGATAATAACTGCTAATCTTTCAACTTCTTCTTGGTTATCTTTTTCTGCAACCATTTTTGAAGTAACCACTGTTGAACCACTTGCATCTGTACTTACTGCATTTGTAACTGGTTTTTGTGCTGGTACTTCATCTTTAACAAAAAGATTTATAACTTTTGATGATATAATTATAAATAATGCTAATGCTATTAAAGCAATGAACACTATTGCAAAACCTATCAAAAAAGTCATTATACTTTCTGCAAAAGTCATAGTATTAGATGTCCACATAGCTTTCCCCCTTTTCTTAATTTTAGATGTTACTTATCAAATAATCATAGATACTCAATCTATTGTTATTAAAACTAAATTCATTATTTAGAAAAAATAATTTCACAAAATTATAAATAATCCCTCTATATTTTTTTTCACAATTTGAATTTATCAATATAATTGTACTTATTTTTTTACTATTTATGTCTAGTTCTCTTTCATTTATTGCAATTAGTG
>ERZ772945.1080-NODE-1080-length-20204-cov-8.350489_pt1 | contig 20204 bp, 18 predicted proteins | sample MGYA00511681_ERZ772945 | MGnify/ENA primary metagenome ERZ772945 (study PRJEB29015, sample SAMEA2737943) | human oral metagenome | biome: human oral; feature: human-associated habitat; material: dental | place: China | collected 2143 ...
CCCCAATCAGGTTTTCATCGTCGGGAGTTCCCGACAGCACTTCCCCAATCAGGTTGACATCGTCGGGAGTTCCCGACAGCACTTCCCCAATTAGGTCGACATCGTCGGGAGTTCCCGACAGCTCTTCCCAAAAAAGGAAGAGGGTGGCGGAAGGCCGATGTTACTTGTATTTGATGAGGATATAGACGGCGAGAATCACCAGCACGAAGCCCGACATGACGGACCACGTGAGGGATTCGCCAAACACGAAGATGCCGATGAGCATGGCCGTGAGGGGCTCGAATGCGCCTAAAGTGGCCACGGTGGTGCTGTCGATGCGCTTCAACGCCATCACGAGCGTCACGTTGCTGATGGCTGTGGGCACAAGACCGAGCAACAGCAGATGAAGCAGGATGGTGGGTTGATGAATGGGGTAGAGACCGCCTGTGGTGAAGGTGGAATAGAGCGTGAGCAGCAGCATGGCCATGAAAAAGATGAGCACGTTGGGTTTGAGATTGCCTAAGTGGGCCAAGTGCATGCGCGGATAGAGCACCATATAAATGGCATAGAAAAGTCCCGAGAGCAGTTCGAGCACTACGCCTACAATCGCCCCCGTGTGCATCGCACCCGTTGTGGCTCCCGAAAGCAGCGCCACACCCACGATGGCCAGCAGCAACGCCGTGGCTGTGACGGCGCGGAGGGGAAGATGGCAGAAGAGAATTTCGATGAGGGCGGTGAACACAGGATAGGAGAAAACGAGGGTGGTGGCCACGCCGCTGGGAAGGTAGCGATAGCCGCTGATGATGCAGACGGCCGAACAGGCATAGAGTAGGGCGAGGAAAGCCAGGCGGAGCCCCTCGCCATAACCGATGCGCAGCGATTTCTTATTGGCGATGAGCACGGTGAGCATGAAGAGACAGGCAAAGCCAAACCGATAGACCAAAAGCGACGATGGGGGCATGCCTGCCGACAACACGGGCAGGCTGAAGAGCGGAATGGTGCCAAAGGTGGCGGCCGAAACGATGGCGTCGACATAGCCACGGGTTGGTTGGGCGGAAGATTTCATGTTGCGCTGAGCTGAAAATAGCACACTACTTTCACGATGCATGGCACCGATGAAAGTAGTGTGCTTGTTGTTTGTGGCTTAATGTTGCTCCATTTGGCGCGCAACCCATTGGCGTGCGTTGACAAAGGCTTCTATCCACGGCGTAACCTCGTCGGCGTGGCGTCGTCGTGGATAGTAGGCGTTTTGCCACGGGAAGATGGCGCGCTCGGGGTGTGGCATCATGGCTAAATGTCGGCCGTCGTTCGAACAGATGCCGGCCACATTGTAGTCAGATCCGTTGGGGTTGCCAGGGTATTCGGCGTAGTTGTATTTCGCCACGATGTTGTAGTGTTCTTCGGGCTCGGGCAAGTGGAAATGTCCTTCTCCGTGTGCCACCCAAATGCCCAATTTCGAGTTGCTCAGCGATTTCAACATCACGCTCTCATTCTGCGGAATGGTGAGCCCCACAAAGGCACTCTCAAACTTCTTCGAAGTGTTGTGCAGCAGGTGGCTGCGTTGTGCGTGCTCGGGGTTGATGAGGTTAAGCTCAATCATCAGTTGACAACCGTTGCAGATGCCGAGGCTCAGCGTGTCGGGACGTGCATAGAACTTGTCCAAAGCTTCTTTAGCCTTGGGGTTGTAGAGAAATGCGCCCGCCCAACCTTTGGCGCTGCCCAAAACGTCGCTGTTGGAGAAGCCGCCACAGAAGACGATGAGGTGGATGTCGTCCAGTGTCTCGCGCCCGCTGACAAGGTCGGTCATCGTGACATCCTTCACGTCGAAGCCCGCCAAATAGAGTGCATAGGCCATCTCGCGGTCGCCATTCGTTCCTTTTTCGCGAATGATGGCGGCCTTGATTCCCGATGGCGCTTGGCGGTTGGGCGTGATACCATAGCTTTCGAACGTGCCGCGGAAGCTGTTGTTAAAGTGCAGGTCGAGCGGTTGCTTCTTGTAGTTCATGAAGCGTTGTTTAGCCATGCCGTTGCGGCTCTGGTCGCGATCGAGCAAGTAGGATGTGGTATACCACTTGTCGCGCAGCATGTCGATGTCAAATTCTTGTGTAAAATCGCCTTTCTTGATGGTGAGGGTGCGCTGTTTCGGTGTGGGATAGCCTATCTTAGCAAAACCGATACCTTCGTCGTCGAGGAATGTTTTCAACGCCTCTTCGTGGGTGTCGCTCACCTGAATGACCACACCGGGGTTCTCGGCAAACAGCACTTTGATGATGTCGTCGCTCGCGATGTCGTACAAGTTAATGTGCATGCCGCCAGTGGTATTGGCAAAGGTCATCTCTAAAAGGGTGGTGATGAGGCCGCCCGCGCTGATGTCGTGGCCTGCCATAATCCATCCGCGGCGTATGAGTTCCTGAATTGTTTCGAAACAATCGGCGAAATATTCTGCACTCTTAATTGTCGGCACATCGCTCCCCACTTTGTCTAAACTCTGGGCGAAGGCACTGCCGCCAAGATGCTGCTCGTCGAAACTGAAATCAATATGGTAGAGTGAGCTGTGCTTGTCGTTCACCAAGACGGGGCTAACGGCCTTTTTGATGTCATACACTTCGCCTCCCGCACTCACGATAACCGTTCCCGGTGCGATGATTTTCTCGCCGTTGGGATATTGCTGACTGAGCGAGAGGGAGTCTTTTCCCGTCGGAACATTCACGTGCAATGCGCAACAGAAGTCGCTCAAAGCTTCAACGGCTTCATAGAGCCGAGCGTCTTCGCCTTGCTGTGAACGACAAGGCCACATCCAGTTTGCGCTGAGGCTGACGCTGCGCAATCCTTCGCTGAGTGGCGCCCAAACGAGGTTGGTTAGCGCTTCGGCCACCGAGAGCACACTGCCCGCCTTGGGATCGGCTAATCCTGCTTGTGGCGCATGTCCCATGGAAGTCGCAATGCCTTTCTCTCCCTTATAGTCAAGGGCTACAATGCCACAATCCGATAACGGTAATTGAATTTCGCCTTGTGTTTGCTGCCTTGCCACCTTTCCCGTTACCGAACGGTCAACTTTGTTGGTTAACCAATCTTTGCAAGCTACGGCTTCTAATTGCAGCACGCGCTGCACATAGGTATCCAACGCTTCAGCCGAATAGGTGACATTCTCGTAGGTGCGTGTGACAGTCTTGTCGCACATGATGGTGACAGGAGTGTGTCCAAACATCTGTGCCACGTCTAAATCGAATGGTTTTTTACCATCCTCCTGCTTGAAACTGAAATGTGCGTCGCCAGTCGTTTCGCCTACAACATACATTGGTGCACGCTCGCGCTCGGCAATCTTCTGCACATAATCCAAATGTTGCTCATCAATCAAAAGCCCCATGCGCTCTTGACTTTCATTGGCTATAATCTCTTTTGCCGAAAGGGTTTGGTCGCCAATCGGGAGCTTTTCCATTTGAATCTCGCCACCACATTCCTCAACTAACTCCGAAAGACAATTCAGATGGCCTGCACTGCCGTGGTCGTGAATGCTCACAACGGGATTCTCTTTATCCTCAACAAGCGCGCGGACTAAATTGTAAGCACGCTTCTGCATCTCGGGATTAGCGCGCTGGATAGCGTTTAATTCAATGCCATTACTATAGCGACCCGTATCAACAGACGATACACTTCCGCCGCCTAAACCAATGCGATAGTTGTCTCCCCCGACAACAACAATCTTATTTCCTGTCTTAGGTGCCTTCTTTAGGCAGTCGCGTTTCTTGCCAAATCCAACGCCACCAGCTAACATAATGACCTTATCGTAGGCATATTTCTCTCCGTTTTCCTGATGTTCAAAGGTGAGAACCGAACCGCAGATGAGCGGTTGACCAAATTTATTGCCAAAGTCACTGGCACCATTCGATGCCTTGATGAGAATTTGTTCGGGGCTTTGATAAAGCCATTCTCTTAAGGGGAGAATGCTTTCCCAGTCACGTTCTGTCGCTAATCCTTCATCGTTTTGTAGGCGAGGATAGGCCGTCATGTAGCAAGCCGTCCCCGCTATTGGCCAAGAACCAACACCACCTGCCATACGATCGCGGATTTCTCCGCCCGTTCCTGTTGCCGCACCATTAAAGGGTTCCACCGTAGTTGGAAAGTTATGTGTCTCTGCTTTCAGCGATATGACGCTTTCAATCTCTTTTGTTTCAAAGAAACTGGGCGCACAAGGGTTGCTTGGAGCAAATTGTTCTATCATGGGACCTTGCGCAAAAGCTACATTATCTTTATAGGCTGAAAGAATTGAATTAGGATTCTCCTGCGTTGTCTTTTTTATCAAAGCGAAAAGTGAAGAGGGGCGTTCCTTGCCATCAATCACAAATTTTCCACCAAAGATTTTATGGCGACAATGTTCTGAATTGATTTGAGCAAAGCCAAAAATTTCAGAATCTGTTAGTGGACGTTGATTGGCTTTCTCCAATTGGTGGAGATATTTAATCTCATCTTCACTGAGCGCCAATCCCTCTTGCTCGTTGTATTCTTCTAAGTTTTCAACATATTTAATGGCATCGGGTTGATGATTAATGGTGAAAATATCTTGATCCAAACCATCATACATGCGCTGTAACATCGTGTCATACTCCGCATCTTTGCTGCTGATGGGGTAATATTCCTCAATGCGTAAAATGCCATCAAGATTCATATTTTGTGTAATCTCAACGGCATTTGTGCTCCAAGGAGTCACCATTTCCCGGCGTGGTCCAACGAAAAGCCCGGCAAGTTTATCGTTACCTTCATAGGTTGCTTCTCCGTAAAGCCAACATAGTTTGTCGATTTCTTCTTGTGTGGGTTGATGATTGAATTGTGTAGCAATAATGCTCTGTGTTGTTGTTTTGAAAAAAAGAATCATACTTTCTTTATTATAATAGGTGAAGTGTTGTGTTATGCAAAGTTACAGTAATTCTGTTTATCACACAAATGAATGTTGCTTTTTTTATAAGTCTCTGTAACGTTCCTGTTTTTGTATCAGGTATAGGGAGCCATATTCCTATCATTTTATGTAGAATTTTTTAATGTGTTGAAGAAGTTGTAATAGAAAATCTTCTTTTGCTAAAGAGAGATATAACTGTTTATTTTTGTCAAACATAATTCGAAAAATAATCAGAAAGATTTATTTTGTAGACAACATTTTTTGGTGATAGTTATATGGAAGTTTTCCAAAATATTTTGTAAATTACTGATAATCAATACATATTTAAAATATAATGTTTAAAAAATTATCCAAAAATAAAATTTAATATAGATAATTTGCTTTTTTAATTGAGTATTTATTACCTTTGCATGAAGATATAAGTAATATAAAAAATAAAGGATATATGATACAGACAGTAGTTAAAAGGGATGGTAGAATCGTTGGCTTTAACGAGCAAAAGATTATGGCAGCGATTCGTAAAGCGATGCTGCAAACAGATAAAGGTGAAGATGAAGCCTTAGCACAAAAGATTACTGACCACATTACGATGCGTGGAAAGAGTCAGATGACAGTAGAAGGAATCCAAGATTTTGTAGAAAAAGAATTAATGAAAAGTGCCCGAAAAGATGTGGCACAGCGTTACATTGCTTATCGAAATCAACGAAGTATTGCACGAAAAGCTAAAACACGTGATATTTTTATGGAAATCGTGAATATAAAAAATAACGATGTAACACGTGAAAATGCGAACATGAATGCCGATACACCTGCAGGCATGATGATGAAATTCTCTTCGGAAACCACAAAACCATTTGTTGATGATTACCTGTTGTCGCAAGATGTTTATGAGGCTGTGCGTCAGAATTATATCCATATTCATGATAAAGATTATTATCCTACGAAGAGTTTAACCTGCGTTCAGCATCCTTTAGACCATATTTTAGATGACGGTTTTGTGGCAGGACATGGTTCTTCGCGTCCTGCAAAACGTATTGAAACGGCAGCAGTTCTGGCATGTATCTCTTTAGAGACTTGTCAAAATGAGATGCATGGCGGACAAGCTATTCCTGCTTTTGACTTTTATTTGGCACCTTATGTTCGTACTTCTTATATAGAAGAGGTGAAAAATGTAGAACGTTTAATGGGGCTTGATCTTTCATATCTTTATCATGCAGAGATGGAAGATTATACCATAAGTGAGTTGACTGATTTGGAAGGCGATGCACGTTGGCTGCAACATGCCGTCAATAAAACTGTAAATCGGGTGCATCAAGCGATGGAAGCCTTTATCCACAATATGAATACAATTCATAGTAGGGGAGGAAACCAAGTCGTATTTTCATCCATCAATTATGGCACTGATACTTCTGCTGAGGGGCGATGCATTATTCGTGAATTATTAAAATCGACTTATGAGGGAGTCGGAAATGGCGAAACAGCAATATTCCCTATTCAAATTTGGAAGAAAAAACGTGGTGTAAATTACTTGCCTTCTGACCGAAACTATGATTTGTATCAATTGGCTTGTAAGGTGACTGCACGCCGTTTCTTCCCCAATTTCCTGAATTTAGATGCCACGTTTAATCAGAATAAAAATTGGAAAGCTACTGATCCCAAGCGCTATATGTGGGAAGTTGCAACAATGGGATGCCGTACACGTGTGTTCGAAAATCGTTTTGGTGAGACAACAAGTGTGGGGCGTGGCAACTTGAGTTTTACCACAATTAATATCGTTAAATTGGCCATCGAATGTCGATCAATAGCCAATTCTGAAGAGCGGATTAACACTTTCTTCAAGAAGTTGGATCATATTTTGGAAATCACAGCAAAGCAATTGGATGAGCGTTATCAGTTTCAGAAGACCGCTTTTGTGAAACAATTTCCTTTGTTGATGACGAAACTTTGGATTAATGCCGACAAATTAAATCCGGATGATACGATAGAAAAGGTCATTAATCAGGGCACTTTAGGCATCGGATTTATAGGATTGGCCGAGTGTCTAAAGGCTTTAACGGGGAAGCACCATGGTGAAAGTGAAGAAGCACAGGCTTTAGGGTTGAAGATTGTTCGTTATATGTGCGATCGATGTGCCGAATACTCAGAGCGTTATCAGCATAATTATAGTCTGTTGGCTACACCGGCTGAAGGCTTGTCCGGGCGTTTCACCCGCTTCGATCGAAAAGAATTTGGCGAGATAGAAGGTGTCACAGATCGTGATTATTATACAAACTCCAATCACGTTCCGGTGTATTATAAATGCTCTGCAACACATAAAGCGCAAGTAGAAGCACCTTATCACGAATTAACACGCGGCGGACATATATTCTATGTAGAGATGGATGGCGATGCAACACATAATCCAAAGGCCATAGAGCGCATTGTTGATATGATGGATGCCTATAATATGGGCTACGGAAGCATGAATCATAATCGTAATCGTTGCATGGATTGTGGATATGAAAATGCGGCAAAAAAATTAGATGTATGTCCAAAATGTGGAAGCACGCATATCGATAGATTACAGCGTATTACGGGTTATTTAGTGGGAACAACCGAACGTTGGAATAAAGGAAAGCTTGCAGAATTGAATGATCGCGTGACGCATACAGATGAAAATTGATTCTGTTTTAAAAGATAATGAAATCTTATGGGGCAGGGAATAGTCAGCTTCGGTTTCTGAAAAAGGAGCATTATTTGTGCAAACAAATAGAATGGTAGAAGTGACTATCCCCACCTCTAATGATAATCAGTTGTTATAAAATATATGATTCACGTATTACGAGTGGTACATGACACAATGGTTGACGGGCCAGGATTGCGTACTTCGATTTATTGTGCGGGGTGTCCACATGCTTGTTTGGGCTGCCATAATCCGCAATCCTGGGCTTTTGGTCAAGGAGAACGCATGACAACTGAAACTTTGATGAACGAGATTTTAACCGATTCTTTTGCTGATGTTACGTTTACCGGTGGTGATCCAATGGCTCAGGCCGCAGGTTTCTTGGATTTAGCAAAGGTCATTCGGGAACAAACGCATAAAACAATTTGGTGTTATACGGGGTTTACTTTTGAAGACCTCTTGCAAAATTCTACACAAAGAGCATTGTTAGAAGAGCTTGATGTGTTGGTCGATGGACGCTTTATTGCATCGCAAAAGGATGAAGACCTACTGTTTCGAGGGAGTAGAAACCAACGATTAATCGATATAAAACGCTCTCTTTCAACACAAAAGGTTGTGCTTTGGGAAGCCGATTCAGTTATGGCGATTTAGAAGAATATATTTAGGTTGTTAGGAAAATCGCTGTAATTGAGCTTTAAAAAGGTGTATATTGGCGTGAAATATAGCACACTTTATACCATAAACTATACGATATTACTGCATAAAATGGTTCATATTTATTCTCAATATGAACCATTTTTTATGAAAGCCATTGTACCTTGGATACATGTACTATTCCATAAGTGATGAATGAGGACATAGTACTGTATGAAAAGAATTGAAATGGTGTAGAGAAAGAAAAGGAAAAACTGCTTTTGGAAAATGGTGGGATTGGTTTTCGGGCATATAATAGGGGAAAAACCTTATAGTATTTCTCAAATAAGGTGTTGTATATTAAAGCAGATTTAGTGTTTATCCCATTATGTTTTGTAAAATATTTTGGTATTCAGGTATATCCTCTAAGAATAAATATTTTTTACTATTATAATCCATCTTGCAGCAATAGTGTTGTCGTCCATTTGAAACTATTAAATAGTCTACATGCAGCAGCATGTTATAGACAGATATTTGGTCGAATGTCTTTTGTGTGATGGTAATATGCGGTGCTTTATATTCTAAAATCATGAGTGGTTTAAGGTCTTTAGAGTATAGAATAGTGTCTGCACGTAATCTTTTTTGGCCAACTTTAAGTTCTACTTCATTAGCCAAAAGTGTTGCCGGATATTTTTTATAGTTAATTAAAAAGTGGATGAAGTGTTGGCGCACCCATTCCTCGGGAGTGAGTGCAACATACTTTCGACGGAGAATATCTAAAATTGTTGGTCGGTTGGGAGTTCCTGCTAACTTTATATCAAAATCGGGTAGGTTTAATGGAATCATTTTATTATTTTTGCAGTAATGAGGTCGAATGTGGCAATGTAAATTAAAACATTGCTGTCCACATTGGCCTTTTATGCAAAGATAATAATAAAAATTGAATTCTAAAATGCCCGAAAAGAAAAATGTAAGTGCGACGTATGAGCAAATTATGCGCGACTTGAATGCAGGGAAATTTTCACCTATATATATATTAATGGGTGAGGAATCTTATTATATTGATAAGATTACGGACTATATTGTAGAGCATGGTCTACAACCTGCAGAACGAGATTTTAATCAAAGTATTGTCTTTGGGACAGATGTTTCTGCTGCGCAAGTTGTAGATTTGGCAAAAGGATTTCCTATGATGGCCGCAAGGAGAATCGTCGTTGTACGCGAGTTTCAGAATATGAAGAATACGGAAGCGTTAGAAAACTATTTTAAACATCCTGCTATTTCGACAACACTTGTGCTCTGCTATAAAAATGGAACGATAGATAAACGGAAAAAGTTTTTTACCATAGCACAAGGAAGTGGTGCGGTGATTTTTGAAGGCAAAAAATTGTATGACCGAGAGCTTCCGGGATTTATTGAGGGTTATCTCAGACAGCAGCAAGCAACGATTGAGTACAAAGCGGCACAAATGATGGCTGAATTTGTGGGTGCAGATTTGAGTCGATTAACTTCTGAATTGGATAAATTGCTCCTATCATTTTCTACATCCCAACGCCGCATCACACCGGAATTGGTTGAGAAGGAGGTTGGTATTAGTAAAGACTTTAATGCTTTTGAATTGCGTAATGCGATAGTCAATCGCGATGTTTTTAAAGCTAATTTAATCATAAAATACTTTGACAAAAATCCAAAGTCAGGGTCACTCTTTGCTTTTCTGCCTATGCTGTTCTCTTATTTTGAAAATCTAATGATTGCACATTATACACCTAATCGTACAAATGAAAATAGTCTTGCACAAGCACTTGAGTTGCGGGGTGGTTGGGCTGCGCGAGATTATCTTCGAGGAATGCAAAATTACTCTGCAATGAAAACGCTCCAAATTATTTCTAAAGTTAGAGAGATTGATGCCAAAAGTAAGGGAATAAATAACCCAAATACAGAAGTCGGAGAGCTTATGAAGGAGCTTATCTTCTTTATTTTGCATTAAAAATAGCTGTTTTTACCTTGTTTTGTTCTAAATGAAGTGCTCCATAAGAGCACTTTTTTTAGGCATAAATATCGGTAAATAAAGGGTTTTGTCCTATTTTAATAGCCTCATATTTTGCGCATTTATAATATTCTTTCCAATGGGCCAGAATATTAAAAATATGATGAAAATATGCCTTTTTCGAAGAAAATCGCTTTATGTTTTATTTTGTTAACATTCATGTTTTTATATTTTACAAAACAAAACTTGATAAATCTTGTCGTGAATTTACATTTGTAAACAGAAAGGTTTTGTAACATTGAATAATTTACATCTTTACAATGACGAATTATTTATCCGAATATTTGTATTTATATTCTTAAATGAATAAATATGTACCCATTGAAATACCATGCAAATAGCTCATATTCTGTATTATATAGGACTTTTAAAGAGTAATTAATCCCACAATAACGATTATTTAGTGGTATAGAAGATGATCTCGTGTAGTCATCTTTTTCTATTCTAATATAATCAGCTTTTAACCAATATATTAACTTATAATGAATAAAATGATAGATAAGGTGCATTTTTATTTGTGAATTTGTATATGCAAACCAAAATGATGTTGATTTACATTTGTGTTTCTGTCTGCGCCGATTTATATTTGTAAATGTAAATTCGTGTAATAAAAAACAGTTTGAGTTTGTTGTTTATTCAACTTTTTTGCTTTACCTTTGTAAATTGTATAGGAACAAGGTAATTTGAACATATTTTTCGATGCTTTACGTATGAAAGAGCGTATAAAACAGATTATGGAGAGTCAACACATGACTCAGCAAACTTTTGCACAGTTCATTCAAATATCACCTGCATCTTTGAGTAGCATATTTAATGATCGTACGAAACCGACTTTGGCTATCGTTGAGGCTATCTGTGCAAAAATACCGACCTTATCTTTAGAGTGGTTGATGTTTGGAACGGGGGCTATGTATAAAAATGATGTTGTAAATTCAGCAGGCAATGGTAGTAATGCATCTCAAAAAACATCTGACGGTATGCTTAACTTTGCCGAAGAACCGTCCCCTACTTCTCCATCATCTTCTTCTCAATCTGTTGTGCCAGATGGGAACAAAACCACTATAAAACCGCAAAAAGAGGTTGTGAAAATTATTGACAAAAAGGAGAGGAAGATTTCTGAGATACGTATTTTCTATGATGATAATACATGGGAAACCTTCGGTCCTGCAAAAAGTTAGTTGTTGGTAACTAACTTTTTTTTGTTATCTTTGCAATAAACAGAAGCGCAAGCGCAAAGATGAAAAAACAGATTTTAGATTTGAGAGTGAAGTCGGTTGAGCAATTAGGTTTCCGCTACTCATTGATTAAGTTAACAAGTGACGAATCTCTTCCAACAATTTATCCGGGGCAGTTTGTTGAAGTTCGTGTGGATCATTCCTCACATACCTTTCTAAGGCGCCCTATTTCAGTCAACTTTGTTGATGTAGAAAATCGGGAACTTTGGCTTTTAGTGGCACAAGTAGGATATGGGACACGGCAACTTTCTAAGCTCGTACCAAACGAATTTCTAAATTGTTTGCTGCCTTTAGGGAATCATTTTACGATACCAACAGATATTAATGCTAAAGTTTTATTGATTGGGGGAGGTGTCGGCGTAGCGCCATTGCTTTATTATGGGAAAGTGCTTCATGAAAAAAAATATGATGTTACTTTCCTTTTAGGTGCAAAGTCAAAAGATGACTTGGTTGAAAAAGAACTTTTTGAGCAATATGGGGAGGTCTGCATTACGACCGAAGACGGTAGTTTGGGTGAGAAAGGTTATGTTACAAACCATTCAGTTCTCCAAAAAAGAAATTTCTCATATCTTGCAACTTGTGGGCCAAAGCCCATGATGCTAAGTGTTGCGCGCTATGCACATGCACACAAAATAGTATGTGAAGTCTCGTTAGAGAATAAGATGGCATGCGGTTTAGGTGCATGTCTTTGTTGTGTAGAGAAGACGAAGGATGGGAATGTTTGTGTGTGCAAGGAAGGTCCTGTTTTAAATATAAATAAATTATTATGGCAGCTTTAAATGTAAAAATAAATAATGTTGAATTTAAAAACCCTATCATCACTGCGTCAGGAACTTTTGGTTATGGTTTAGAATTCGCAGATTTAGTGCCGTTAGATAAATTAGGAGGGATCATCGTCAAAGGGACAACTTTACATCATCGTGAGGGAAATGATTATCCACGGATGGCAGAAACGGCTCAAGGGATGTTGAATTGTGTGGGGCTTCAAAATAAAGGTGTCGACTATTTTTGCCGTGAGATTTATCCAAAGATTAAGGATATAGGCACCAATATGTTGGTCAACGTGAGTGGGAGTAGCCCAGAAGACTATGCCGCATGTGCTGCTCGTATCAATACTTTAGAGAAGATTCCTGCGATAGAGCTGAATATCAGTTGTCCGAACGTACGCGAAGGGGGGATGGCTTTTGGTGTAACTTGTTCGGGAGCCGCACAAGTTGTGAAGGCTGTTCGTGCCGTTTATGATAAGACGCTTATTGTGAAGCTGTCGCCGAATGTTACCGACATAGCTCAAATAGCTTGTGCTTGTGAGGATGAAGGAGCCGATGCGGTCTCACTTATTAACACGCTTTTGGGGATGGCTGTAGATATAGAGCGTCGAAAACCGCAGCTAAGTATTCGGACAGGTGGTTTAAGTGGTCCGGCTGTAAAACCTGTAGCGTTGCGTATGGTGTATGATGTTGCGCATGCAGTGAAGATTCCTGTGATTGGCTTGGGCGGTATAAGTTCGGCAGCTGATGCGATAGAATTCCTTATGTGTGGTGCAACAGCTATTCAAATTGGTACGGCTAATTTTGTAGATCCTACTGTTACCATAAAGGTTATTGCAGGATTGGATTCCTGGTTAGATGCGCATGGTTGTCAGAGTGTGCATGAAATCATCGGTGCTTTAGAGGTGTAATGGCTATAAGCGTTGAGGTGTAAATGAGCTATAAGCAATAGGGTGAAATCATAACTATATATAATAAGGTGGTAAAATGTGGGGCTATTGATGGAAAAGACCTACCTTTGCTGCCGCAATTCAAACAGTTTTTAATAAGATGGAACAAGAAAAGAATAAGTTTATATCGGTTTCTTACCGTTTGTATGATGTGACAGCAATGCCGAAAGCACTTCTTGAAGAGACACAAGATGGGCGTCCTTTTGATTTTATCAGTGGTTTTGGCATCACCTTGCCAGCTTTTGAGGCAGCCATTGTCAATTTAACTAAAGGCGATCATTTTGATTTTACATTGTCATCAGCTGAGGCTTATGGTGATTATGTGGAGGCCCATATTGTCGATTTGGATAAATCTATTTTCATGATTGATGGTAAATTTGATGATACGCGTATTGCAATAGGCGCTGTTATTCCATTGCAAAACGAAGATGGGCAGCGATTCAACGGGCGGGTGTTAGCTATCAGTGCGGACAAAGTGAAAATCGATTTAAATCATCCGTTGGCAGGGAAAACCTTGAATTTTGTCGGCGAAGTGTTGGAAAACCGCGATGCTACAGCCGAGGAACTGGCACAATTTGCTAAGATGTTGCATGGCGAACACAGCTGTGGAGGCTGTGGTGGAGGTTGCCATAGTGGCGGTTGTGGGCACGACGAACACGGCGAAGGTTGCCATAGTGGCGGTTGTGGGCACGACGAATGCGGCGGCGGTTGTGGCGGTTGCCATTAAAAAAGCTATCTGTTGTTTGTGCTATGCGAAATAGTTTTGGGCATCTTTTTCGGCTAACCACCTTTGGAGAGAGCCATGGTGTGGCCGTAGGGGGCGTGATTGATGGCATGCCTGCGGGGGTCGTTATTGATATTAATTTCGTGCAAAACGAGCTCAACCGCCGGCGACCGGGACAAAGTCGTGTGACAACCTCACGTGCAGAAGCCGACCGGATAGAGTTTCTTAGTGGCTTGTTTGAGGGGAAGTCTACTGGCGCCCCCATTGCTTTTGCCGTATTTAATCAAGACCAACGCAGTCAAGATTATGATGCTTTGCGTACGTTGTACCGCCCTTCGCATGCCGATTTCACCTATGAGACTAAGTATGGTATCCGAGATTATCGTGGTGGCGGGCGTGCTTCGGCGCGCATTACCCTTGCACGTTGCGTAGCAGGTGCAATCGCTAAGTTGGCGCTGCAGCAGCACAATATTCATGTTCATGCTTACACTTCACAGATTGGCCCCATCGCTTTGTCCGCAGATTACCATCATTATGATTTAAACCAGGCGGAACAAAACATCGTGCGTTGTCCGGATAGTGCCATAGCCCACCAGATGGAAGCGCTCATTATGAAGGTGAAACAAGAGGGAGACACACTTGGAGGCATTGTTTCTTGCGTCATTCAAGGCTGTCCTCCGGGATTAGGTGAGCCCGAGTTCAGCAAGCTGCATGCCGATTTGGGCAGTGCGATGTTGAGCATTAATGCAGCAAAAGGTTTTGAGTATGGTGACGGTTTTGCGAGCGTCGGCCGTCGTGGCAGCGAGACAAACGATTGTTTTACCATGTCGGATGGCAGTGTTACCACCTCAACCAATCATAGCGGGGGCATTCAAGGCGGCATCAGCAATGGGCAAGACATCTTCTTTCGAGTGGCATTTAAGCCCGTTGCAACGCTTCTGAAACCGCAATCCACCGTCAATCAGCATGGACAGCCGGTGACCTTTATGGCTAAAGGGCGCCACGACCCCTGTGTTGTTCCGCGTGCCGTTCCCATTGTCGAGGCAATGGCCGCGATGGTGATCTTCGACCATTATCTGCTCCATCTAACCGGGAAGTTTTAAGAGAAAAACATTGGGCAGATGCAACTTTTGTTTCGAACTATAAGCATCTGTTTGACGTAGGTCAATAAATGTTGTCTTTCTGCCGTTTTCTGTGATAATTGCTTTGTTCTTTCTTTTTCTCGTCCTACCTTTGCATCGTCTTAAGAACAAAAAGACATTTTGAAACGAATAAAAAACAGGTATAACAGAGCGCGGCGGCAACGCATGGCACTCTTAATTTTTAAAAGGTAAAAAAGATATGAAAAAGATTGTTTTGATGTTGGTAGCATTAGTGAGTATGACAACGATGGCTTTTGCCGAAGGTGAGAATGCAAAGGCAGCAAATGAGGCTGCTGCTTACGACATGAGCGTGAACTATTCTAAGTTGGCTAACGCTTTAGGTCTTTCAATCGACCAGTTGGAGAGCGTTGAAGACGTGCACAAGACCTTCTGCATCGAAATGATGAATGCAGCAAACGCTCCTAAAGACGAGCGCAAGAGCATGGTTGACAAAGCCATTGAGAAGAATTTGAAGTATATGCGTTATATCTTGAACAGCAATCAATATAGCAAGTATTTGCAACTGTTGAATGCAACAATGAACAATCGTGGCTTGAACAATTAAGCCCGTCACCATATTGAGAAGTTGTTAAAACTAAAAAGGAAGCTGCATGTCTGGCAAAACAGACGTGCAGTTTTTTTATGTCGTAGTCACCACAAACAAAAACTCAGGCTCAAATCAATCGTTGGCATCTGTTCGGGTCTTGTTTGATGGTGGGACGGATAGGTTGCCACCTTGTCGTACGGGTGCAAACACGTTTTACACCGTTGCAATACGATTTCGTATGCATGCAAATACGTTTTGCGCCTTGCAACACGATTTCGTACGCATGCAAACACGTTTTACACCTTGCAACACAATTTCGTACGCATGCAAACACGTTTTGCGCCTTGCAACACGATTTCGTACGCATGCAAACACGTTTTGCACCTTGCAATACGATTTCGTACGCATGCAAACACGTTTTACATCGCTGCAGCAAACGATTCGGGGGGCAATATGAGCTGTTGCGCCTTGCAACAAACGATTCGGGGGTCAATATGAGCTGTTGCGCCTTGTAACAAACGATTCGGGGGTCAATATGAGCTGTTGCGCCTTGCAACAAACGATTCGGGGGTCAATATGACCGTTACATCGCTGCAGCAAACGATTCGGGGGTCAATATGACCGTTACATCGCTGCAGCAAACGATTCGGAGGGCAGAACGGGCTTTTACATCATTGCAACACAGCATAACAGCTATGTAACTTGTGGGTATGTCGCCTGAAGCGTCAAGTTTGCAAGCATTCCTGCAATTTTGTCGGCAAACGCGTCAAGTTTGCAAGCATTCCTGAAATCTTGTCGCCCAAAAAGGCATGAACGCTGGCATATTTTGCCGTCATGCCAGCGCAAAAGGCCGATTTTGCTTGATGCTTTTTTGTTTAGCTTTGATAAAAACCGAGCCGTATGGACGCTAATCATAATAAATTTATTATTTTTGTGTGTCGAAAATTCAAGAAGATGAGAAAAGAAGATTTAAGAATTGTTTTCATGGGGACACCTGAGTTTGCCGTAGAAACCTTGTCAAAATTGGTTGATCAGGGCTATCATGTTGTGGCAGTTGTGACACAACCCGACAAACCTGTTGGCCGTCATCAGGACACGTTGCAGGCATCGCCCGTGAAGCGCTATGCCCAGGCGCATGGTTTGCCCGTGTTGCAGCCCGAAAAGCTGAAAGACCCGGCGTTTGTTTCGACATTAAAAACCTATAGGGCCGACTTGCAAGTGGTGGTGGCTTTCCGCATGTTGCCCGAAGTGGTGTGGGCGATGCCTCGCTTTGGAACATTTAATGTGCATGCCGCCCTGTTGCCACAATATCGTGGTGCGGCTCCCATTAACTGGGCCATTATCCACGGCGAGCGGGAGACCGGCGTTACAACGTTCTTCTTAGACCACGACATTGACACCGGGCGCATCATCTTGCAAAAGCCTTTCCCTATTCCTGAAGATGCCGATGTAGAATATGTGTATGAAGGCCTGATGCGCTTAGGGGCGACGGCAGCGATAGAAACGATTGATAAAGTTATTGCAGGCGATGGGAGAGTGGAGTCGGTTGCACAGGACGATTGGGCGCAGAAGCCTGGTGGGGCGTTACATCCGGCACCGAAAATTTTCAAAGAAACCTGCCAAATTGATTGGCAATGGCCTGCAAAACGCATTTATGATTTTGTGCGTGGCCTCAGTCCTTATCCATGCGCTTGGACGAATTTAAATGTAGATGGAAAGGCTTCGACGCTGAAAATCTATAAGGCAGCGCAAACTACGGGCGCTTATTCTGGTGCAGCTGGGCAGGTGGTTGTTGAGCAGAGTCGTTTGTTTGTCGTGTGTGGCACAGGATGTTTGGAAATCTTAGAACTGCAACTTGCCGGCAAGAAACGAATGGCTGCGCGCGACTTTCTGAATGGGATGCGGCAGCACGATTTCTCGTTTGTTGTGCAATAACCGGCGCATAGCATGAGAAAAAGCATAGAGATTAGGGCCTGAAAGCCTATAGATTGTGGTGCAAAAGCCTATTCTTTATGGCATAAAAGCAGCGATATGGGTTAGGAGGAGCGCGGAAAAACGAAAAGAAAAACGAAGAGAGAAGAAAACGATATGACACGAGAAGACGATATTAAGAATGCCGTTTCTTGCATGAGACAAGGCGGCGTAATCCTTTACCCCACCGACACGGTGTGGGGAATCGGTTGCGATGCGACCAATGCCGAAGCTGTGGCCAAGGTTTATGCCATCAAACATCGGGACGACTCCAAAGCGCTTATTTGCTTAGTTGATTCGGATGCGCGTTTGCAACGCTATTTCCGTAATGTGCCATCTGTGGCTTGGGAGCTGTTTGATGCAGCCGTCAAGCCCACGACAGTGATATTGGAGCATGCCGTGAATGTGGCCGAAAACTTAGTGGCCGAAGATGGAAGTCTGGCCATGCGCATTACCAACGAGCCTTTCAGTAAGGAGCTTTGCTATCGTTTTCAGAAGCCCATCGTCAGCACCAGCGCGAATGTCAGTGGGCAGCCGGCTGCGTCAAATTATCGCGATATTAGCGAAGAAATCCTGCAAGCTGTGGATTATGTGTGTTGGAGTCGGCGCAACGAGCACAAACCCCATACGCCAAGTGCTATTATCAAATTGAATGAGGATGGCCAGGTGCAAGTCATTCGGAAATAAAAAGTATAACAGAAATTTTAAGCGTTTTGAAACTTTCACGTTTGCTTGATTGGAGAAAAGCCCATTTGTCAGACCGGCAAATGACGCTCATCTTAGCTTTTGTCATCGGTTTTTTCGCATCCGTCGCAGGTTATGTGCTCCATCATATCATTAAAGAAATACAGAATTTGCTGACAGCCAGCTTTGACATGTCTACTTATAACTGGCTTTATCTGTTGTTCCCGATTGTGGGCATTTATCTCACGTCGTTGTTTATCCGGCACGTTGTAAAAGATAATATTTCGCATGGCATCACGCGGGTGCTGAATGCTATCGCCACCAACCATTCTCGTTTGAAAGGTCATAACTGTTGGTCGTCGGTAATTGCCTCGAGCATCACCATCGGTTTTGGCGGGTCGGTGGGCGCCGAAGCACCGATTGTGCTTACAGGGTCGGCCATAGGAAGCAATTTGGGGCGACTCTTCCACATGGATTCCCGCACGATGATGCTTTTGGTGGGTTGCGGTGCTTCGGCTGCCATCTCGGGCATCTTCAAAGCTCCTTTTGCCGGTTTGGTCTTTACGTTGGAGATTTTGATGCTCGATTTGACCATGGCTTCCCTGCTCCCCATCCTGATAGCCAGCGTCACGGCAACCTGTTTCAGTTACATTTTCTCGGGTAGCGATGCTCTGTTCAACTACCACATGGACAGCACGTGGGACATTCAGCGCGTCCCACCTTATATTCTCTTGGGCGTGTTCTGTGGCTTTGTGGGTTTGTATTTCATGCGTCTGATGACCGCTTGCGAGAATACGTTTACCCGCATGAAGCGCTATCCGGGCATGAAGATCATTGTTGGTGGGCTTTTGTTGAGTGTGCTTATCTTCTTTTTCCCGTCACTCTATGGCGAGGGTTATAACCAAGTCGATATCTTCTTGAGCGGCGAAACCATGGCCGATTGGGGGAAGGTGATGGATGGTTCGATGTTTTATGGCCATAGCGAATACCTTGTTCTCTATGTGGGCTTGGTCGTATTGTTTAAAGTTTTTGCCACATCGGCCACCAATGGAGCCGGAGGTTGTGGCGGAACCTTCGCGCCATCGCTGTTTATTGGCGGCTTTGCGGGTTTCTTTTTCGCTCGCATTTGGAATAGCTATCAGTTGGGCGTTTATGTTCCCGAGAAGAATTTTGCTTTGATGGGCATGGCCGGTGTGATGGCCGGCGTGATGCAAGCGCCTCTGACAGGCATCTTCCTCATTGCCGAACTGACGGGCGGCTATCAACTTTTTATCCCCCTGATGATTGTGTGCATCTGCGGCTATCTCACGATAAACATCTTTGAACAGCATAGCATTTATGGCATACGTTTGGCGCGTGAGGGGAAACTTTTAACCCATCATACAGACCAGGCCGTGCTGACTTTGATGAGTTTGGACAGCATCATCGACCGACAATTTACGTCGGTCAGTCCCGACATGCCCTTGGGAAAGCTCATCAATGCCATCAGCAAGAGCCACACGAGTTTTTTGCCGGTGTTGGATGAAGCGGGGACATTGCTTGGCGAAATCGATATTACAAAAATTCGTCATGTGATGTTTCGTTCAGAACTTTATCATCGTTTCACCGTGCGTGACATTATGACGCCCGTGCCGGCAACGTTGTTTAAAGACGATAAGATGGTTGACGTGATGCGGAAATTCGAAAATGCGAATTGCAATTATCTGCCCGTGGTGGATATAAACAAGCATTTGCAGGGCTATGTTTCGCGCACCCGTATGTACAGCATGTATCGCCATTTAGTGGCCGATTTCAGTTCCGAATAACCGTCTTTTTTACGAAAGACCGTCGCCCAACCCCTTGGAACGCATGTTTTTTCTGAAAATGGTTGTTCCAACCCCTTGGAACGTGCGTTTTTTTCGAAAACAGTTGTTCCGCACCTGCTGAACGCATGTTTTTTAGAAAAATGGTTGTTCCGCACCTGCTGAAC
>ERZ772945.1082-NODE-1082-length-20146-cov-11.670848_pt1 | contig 20146 bp, 19 predicted proteins | sample MGYA00511681_ERZ772945 | MGnify/ENA primary metagenome ERZ772945 (study PRJEB29015, sample SAMEA2737943) | human oral metagenome | biome: human oral; feature: human-associated habitat; material: dental | place: China | collected 2143 ...
TCACACTTCATAGTCAACTACTTTTCAAGTTTTTCGTATTCTTTGAGTGTTGCCTTCCAAACCTCTTCTTGTCGAAATCTATCAACTATCATTTTACGAGACTGTGAAGCCATCACCTTTATAAGATCTTTATTTTCTATACACCAATTCATTTCCTTAAATAATGCATCTGTATCTTTAGAAGGGAATATTTTACCATTCAGACCTTCTTTGATAATCTCATTGCATCCATTGATATTAGTTACAATAGATGGGAGCCCCATAGCACCTGCTTGCAAAACTACATTAGGAAAGCCCTCTCTATAGCTTGGAAAAACTAAAACATCTGCTGCAATAAAGAATGGACGTACATCTGTTTGATAGCCAACAAAACGTACATTTTGATTATTTCTAAGAAAATCCTCATTACCACTCTTCAAAGGATCGAGTTCTGATTCAAAACGTCCAACAAGAAGTAACTTTACATTCTTACCTTCTTTTTGAAAACGTTTCATAGAATCAGATAGTTCGTTCATGCCCTTATCTCCAACGATTCTCCCTATAAATATAAAAACAAAATCATCTTTACTAAGATTTAAGTCTTGACGAATCTCCTCTTTATTTCCTGTATATGGCTTTCCGTTTATTCTTGTTTCTGCAGTAAAGTGGTCAGGAGAAAAATAGTCAATATCAACTCCATTTATATTTCCATTCAGAATAACAGTCAACTCCTTTTTGGTAATATGGTCCTCCTTCAAAATTTGCTTTACTCCATTTCCTTCTGGAATTACCTTATTTGCAAAAAGACAGGTACAGATTTCCATTCCTTTTAAAATTTTTCTGAAAATCCCATGAGCACCCTGATAACGTAAGCCAGTAACTGTATAAACCCTATGAGGAACACATGCAAACCACGCAGCAATCATTGCCAACAAACTTCCCTTGGGAGTATTAGCATGTACACACCATGGTTTCTCCTTACGGAACAGCCAATACAAGAACCATAAGCCCTTAATATCTTTCACTAAACTAATAGGACGTTCTAGCGGGGCATCTACCACACAGATTCCCTCTCGCTCACTGACCTCCTTCAGAACACCAGTATCTTTTGCTACACCAATCACTTCGAAGTATTGATTCAAAAACTTCAACTGACCTTTTAGCAATCCATCTAAAGATATGTCCGCAGTTGTAATGCGAATCAACTTTTTTCTTTGAATATCTTTCAACTTATAAAATACTATTTATCAAGAAGAAAACTCGATGATGTTAAATAAAGATATTTTTATAGACATCAGCATAACCACTTACAGTATTGCTGATATCAAACTCTAAGGCTCTATTGTAACAGCATTCAGCAATCTCATTATAATAAGCTTCATCACTTGCTAAACGATTAATTTCTTCAGCCAATGCCTTTGCATCCTCATGCGGGAAAAGTAAACCATATCCCTCAGTAACCTCTTTCAAACCATTAACATCAGAGGCTATAAATGGCTTATGTGCACTCATTCCCTCAACATTACTAAGACTCAATCCTTCCCAATGAGAAGACATCACGATAACATCAGCTGCTCTCAGAACATTTGGAATATCAGTACGTAAGCCTAAAAATCTCACTCGGTCACTTACACCTAAAGACAGAGCTAATTGTTTTACTTCTTCCATCCGTTCACCTATACCAGCAAACCAGGCCTCATATTTTTCCTTATCTAATAAGGTTAAAGCCCTAATAATAGTATCTTGGTTCTTTTGTTTACGGAATCCAGCCACCATCAAAATAGACTTACGGTTTTCTTTTAAACCTAATAGCTCCTTACATGGCGCTGCTTCTGAAATAACATTAACATCTATCCCATTGTTTATTGTAGTAATTGACTTGTACCTATTTGATGATTCGACAAGCCACTCTCCACCCATATATTCTCTTAGTTTCTCTTCCGCAATCTTGCTGATACATATCACATGATTATATCTTCCATACATCCAACTTTCAATCGGACGGTACCACATCCAATTCCGTTTCCGATTAGAAGTGTTATGTTCCGTAGATACAAGTTTCGTGTGAACAAACATATTGGCGATTGCAACAAAAAGTTGCGGTGAAGAATTATGCGTATGAACAATATCATAGTTTTTCATAATCTTTGCCAATTTAAGTATATAGAGAGGATTATAGACTCCATGCCCTAATGCGTATATTTTCGTCTGTAGACATTCAGATTTTAATCGTTTGGTCAGTGGTGTTTCCGTACAATCAAAGACACATAGATCCACTGTATGTCCTAAAGCCTGTAACCTTGGTATAAGATTCACAACCAACGTTTCAGCCCCGCCCATATCCAAAGATGTTATGACTTGTAAAATTCTCATTCTCTTGTATCTTTTATGCTATATCGTTCTACTCTACTGATTGTGTTATCTGAATAAAACATCAAAATAAAGTTTATATATATTTCCTGTCATTTTAACATTAGAATACAAATAGTTGATATAATGAACTTTATGCTACGACCTTTAGTGACAGAAATGACAGCAAATTTGAATATGTAAAACTTGAACGAGAACCAAGAAATTCTTTTCTGTCTCAGACCTTTTCACCGACTTTCTCCAACAACCGCTTTATAACAACCTCAGGAGCAATCCATTCTTCGTAATAACGCCTTGCTCCTTCCTCTAAATGCTTTCGGTAACTTTCATTAGTATTAATCTTTACCACTGCATCATATATATCTTCAGGAGAGTTGACAAAATGAATATTTTTCCCGTGTATAAGACCTTCTCCTGGCATTTCACGGAGAAGTGGGGAAGATATTATAGCCTTTCCCATACATAGATATTCACCTAACTTCCAACCATGACACCCACAAACACTTGGTGTATTGAAAACGACTACACTTTCTTTTGTCTTTCGGATATAATCATCCATTAAAAGACGTTTTTCATATAGAAAGTCCTTATATATTTCTTCATAATAAGGATAGTCAGGCATCTCCGACAAAACAGCAGAATCATCTTTTAAGTAGTACAACCCACCTTCGATTTCCATTCCAGCACGTTGACAAGATTTCAAAAATTCCCCTCGATAAAGATTGGTACAATCTTTGGCAAATTGATTATACCATAATGTTGATGCGTGAAAAACATAATTAGGTTTTACTTCTACAAAATCTTCATAATATTTAATGGGGCGACGGCGCACATAAATATAGAAATAATCGTGCATATATCGTCTTAATGATTGACAAGATGAGGATTTTCCACGATAATAATTTAACAAGCCGAATGATAATAAACCTACAAGAGAACGATTCCTTGTAGCAAAGTTAGGACCAGGAACAAATAATTTTTCATACTTATCTAAATCTCCAAACGCTATATTGACTTTAGAATAGATGTCACACCAATCATATTTGTCTTTTTCAATTTCAGCTACGTCCTTAATATCAAAATAAACTTTCGTTATTTTACCATTTTCATTATCAAACACTACCTCCATTCCACAACCATATTGACTTGCATTTGTAATCTTTAAATCTTCAAATGGTTTAACGGAATATATTATTTTATCTTCCCCCAAAAGCTTATATAAACCTAACCTATAAAAAGAGGTATATCTATATTCTGTTCTTGGATCAATATAAACCTTCATCAAAGTAATCTTAAAAATTATTTGTTTATCAAATTATAGATGGATATCATACTACCCAACCAACATTCTCGATATTATTTAACACCAATGAGATGTATAAAATCTCCTACTTCCATTATAATAACTATATTCTACTTTCCACCAAAGAACGAAGCTTGAGACTAAAGTAATATAGTGGTTTACAATGATAGTACAAACTTGCAAGTAATTTAAGCTTCATAGGACGAGAATCCTTTTCTAACGGAACATTTTTATATAAAGATTTTGCCTTATAGTTAAGGAAAATATCCTTTAAAGGATGCTTACAATTTTCCATCCATGGGCGATTAGCAACACCTGCTGTAAAATGAATAAATATCGGATGCTTTTTCCCTTCTTCCATTTCTTCTTCAGAATAGAATGGCTGCTGCTTAAAGCTATGATACGGGAAAACAAAGAAATTAGTCACCATATTATAATTCACAGGTAATATCATTTTACGTATACACACTGCATTAATCAACCCTTGATCGTGATGAAAAACATTGCCATTATGTACTATAAGATAATCTAATATTTTTTCTTCAATTCCTTCCTCCCTCCATTGCTTAAGATTAAGCAACAAGAAACCTGAATTTACATACGGTTCATTAGAATCCAAGCCTATAGTTTTTTTTGCATAAAGTGCAACATCATCTAAAACTCCTGCTATCTGATTATTTCCTAAATCAGAACTCCAAATTGTTTTTAAACTTCCTAAAACTATAGCATCTACGTCCATATAGATGATTCTATCAATATTTTCATCCAAAACTGATGAAAGAAAAAGCCTAGAATAGGCAGAAATAGCTATTGTGCTAGGAACTTTAACTTTTAATCTCCCTGCAATATCACTAACATCATGCACTACTAAGTTTCCTTTATCACAAGGAATATGCTTTTCAATCTGCTTTATACTTTCTTCATCTATGTTATTAGATAAAAGATGAACTGTTATACAATTTGCCCACTCATTATTTTCAAAGAGTGAGACAAGTAATATTGAAACTAATTTAGCATAATTAGCATCAGAAGATATTGCTATATGAAGATTATCTGATTTCATATTTGTTATTTATATATTTCTTTTATCTTTAAGATACATTAAATATCCTATTGGTGCTAAGAAATACCATCTCCAACTGATTTTAGGTATATCTACTTCATTTGATGATACTCCTGCTTTATCTTTAGTTGTTAAACAAAAACGAAAACGCCAATAATTTATCGCATTTCTTAATTTATCCTTAAAAGGGATTGGATAATGTACCAATTCAGAGTATGTTAGCATGCTACCTATAGGACTATTCATTCGTAGGCGCGTTATAGATGATGTTATACCATTTTGCTGATAATCTGCAATATAAATAATACGATTCAAGAATCTCATTTTATAATTCCGTGCCATTCGAAACCATACAAGCACCTCTGGACAAAATCTTTCTCCGTTAATCTCTGGGAAAGGAAACTGGCGTAACACTTCCGTTCGGAAAACCTCTTTTAAGTCACCTGTAACTTTATAAACTGGTGATATCTCCCAGGCATGGCAATCAATGTATTCTTTTGGTAAACCACTACCTATTATATTTCCTTTTGCATCTGCATCGACACCACTCAAGCCAAGAAAAGAATCATCATGTTTTATCTTATCCCATTCTTCATGAACAATCAGTAAAGAGTCTGCTGGTAAGAAATCATCACTATCGGCTATAAAGAATAACTCCCCTTGTGCCTTCTTTACACCTAAGTTTATTGCAGTATGCTTCCCCCCATTCTCTTTCTTAAAATAACGGATTGGGAACTCATCCATTGAATGTGTTTTTTGTATCAATTCGACAATAGAAGCTGTATTATCTGTACTACCATCATCAACTATCATCCATTCAAATTCTTTGTATATTTGTTTACAAAGACTCTGATATAGCCTGTTTAACAGATTACCTCTATTGTATGTAGGAGTAAATACGGTTATCATAAATTATACAATTTATCATTGTCATATGTATGGTCATACTCATACAATTCTTCTATGAAATCACCTTGTCTGATTCCTGGAGTTAGGAACGTTTTGTAAGGATAGAGCAAGATACCCCATGCAGCAAGTATTCGATAGAAAAGAACAAAACACAAAAGTGTTATGAAACTTTTTAATGGAACTGCTGATTTTGGTCTGCAAAGTTTTTCTAATATAACAATAACTCCTAATAAACAGTACCATGAAATGCGTCCACCATCGGACGACTTACAAAAGAAAAGTAGAACACCACAAAACATCAAATAAACATTCATCATTGTCAATGAACGTTCATCTTCACCTATCTTTTTATAATTCATCAATAGAATGAAAAGAAATAACACAGATTCAATTACATATTCTATTCTAAATCCAAACTCAGCCGTATTCGCATATCCAGCAATCTTTGCATTATTAATAGCATCTCCAGAGATTGAAAAGACATATCTTGTTAACCCACTAACACCAAGAATCAACAATGCTAACATGAATAAGATTATATGGTTTTGTTCAAATTTCCGCCTTGGAATAAAATATAAAAGTATCATATACGCTGCAGAATTGTGAATAAGCGTTGCCAGCACCACGAACAAAAGGTATTTCTTAAACTTCCGATGTGTAACATAAGGAATCGCTAACCATATTATACCAGCAGCTAATACTTGTCGAAGATAAGTAAAGGTAAAGAAAAACAGCAACCCTTCGAATATAAGAAGGGCAAAGAATGGATTCTTTGTGTTTTTATAGAAATTAAGAGCATACACTACATATAATGCCAAAGTGTAAACTAAAATAAAGATATATCGGTTAGGGGTAAAAAATGCAATAAGGTCATTAATTAATCCATAAACAGGCTCCTTACCAAAATATAAAAGAAACGCTTGATCGAATATCACTCCTTCACTTATGCTCTCGTGCATTCTTTCGAAAACCTCACTGTATATATATCGGTCATATCCACCTAACATATCAGCTAAACCTACAAACAGACCGATACAAAGGCAAAATGCGAAGAAGAAAGGTTTAGATACTTTCGTCTCACCATTATGAGTCCATACAAGAATAGCTGTAAAAAGAAATAAAACTAAATAGTAAACCATTATAATGTCGTATCTTTTTAAATTATCAAATTCTTATATCTAATTTTTACAATCGACGTAATAAAAAAAAGATTCTACAAAGAACTACACCAGCAGAACTGTTAGTAAATAGCAGAAAAAGATCATACTTTCTTATACCAGTTTTTTTTATAGGGTATAATTCCCTCTCTCGATATTCTTTCAAGCTTTTTCTTATTTCCCTTATAGGATATAGTGTTACCAAACTATAAATATATCCGACTGAGCTTATGTTAAGAAGAAACTGAAAGACATTCTTCTTTTCACCAGCCATAACAGAAATATCCTTCTTAATAAGAGAATGAATTGTCTGCGTATCATCACTCAAGTTCTTCAAATTAGACAAAGATCTATTTCTTGATGTTGAACTCACATTAAGTTGATTATAAATATATCCATAAGTTGGGACACAAAGCACATGCTTCATATCAACAATAGTTTTCATGTCAAAATACATATCCTCAATATTCTTAGTACCATCTACGAAACGATGTTTAAGGATTGTATTTCGACGAAAGATTTTATTCCAAAGATACAGACTTTGATGTCGATACAAATATTTAACTCCATCTATCTTTTCTTGAGAATGATAATCTGTATGTTCTATTAAAGCTTGGGAATACTCTTTTTTATAATTAAAGCAGATAAGTTCTGTATCTTCCAATTCTAATAGACTTTCTAATGGGAAACTATTTGTTGTATCCCAAATAACCTGGTCATCGGCATCTACAAACCAGACCCATTTACCTTGGGCCTCTTCTAATCCACGATTACGAGCAGTTGAAGCACCTTTATTTGTCTGTTGAATCAATCTAACTTCAGGATGAGTTTGAGATATCTGCTGGATAATCTCTGCTCCTTTATCTCTACTTCCATCATCCACCACTAATATTTCTTTTCCAGAATGGACTATGGGTAGTGATAATATAGATTCAATACATCTCTGAATGTATCGTTCACAGTTGTATAATGGGATAATAAATGAAATTTTTATCATTTTCGTATGTAATAATACATTCTTGCCAACAAATATGTTGGATAATTCATATACTTCTTTAGAACATAGAAATGACTCCTAAGCATTATTTTTCTTTTTTCATCTGACTGTTCTAAGCTTTTTCCTTCAAGATGAATGATCTTAGGCGAAGAAAGCAGCATACGCTTATAGCCAGCTTTTGCCATACGTAGCTGAAGTTCTCCTTCTTCTCCATAAAGGAATATATTCTCATCAAAGCCTCCACATTCTTCTATCGCAGTACGAGGAATAAACATATCTGCTCCACATATACACTCCACTTCTTTATCCGTATAGTCTGGCGTATAATTTTGTTTACGAAATAGTCTTCTGAAAAAAGCACTAATAGTTAACGCAGGGAAATAATGAAAAGATCCACGATAGGTGCCATCATCTCCTATAAGATAACAACCATAGAGAGTTTTAGGCTCATGCCTTTCGGCATAATCATAAAAATCCTTTATTGCATTGTCCACCAAAAGCGTATCGGAGTTTAACAGAAAGAAATATTTACCACTCGCAACTTTCATACCAAGATTATTTCCATATCCAAAGCCTCCATTTCGTGAACTTTCAATAAGTATAATCCGATTATCCTTGCTTAAACGTTCAACAGAATCATCTTCTGAGTGATTATCTACAACAATTACTTCAAAATCAACTCCTTTTGTATGAGTATAAATACTATCTATACATGCTTGAGTTAAATCTGGAGTTCTATAATTGACAATAATTATACTTATATTCATTATATTTCTATTCGAACGATATTTTTACCGCCTATAATTGCAGCATATTGTGGAAAATCACTACGATAAAGGCCATGTCCAACCAAGCTAAATATTTTTGTAGCATGAGATAACAAATAATAGTCCAAAAACATTTTTAGAGGCTCATCGTGACAATTTTTCTCAACATTATCAATGTGCTGTATTTCACCTTCAACACTATAAAATTTAAGTTTATTTTTTATCTTCTGCATAAAAACATTACTATCTGTTGACAGAAAAAGAGTATGCTCTGGATTTTCTTGAAGTAACTCCTTAATTTTATATATACAACGCATAATTAATTTATCAGCCTCTTCCTTATTCAAAGCCTTATATTTAGCATCACTTTCATTTGCATCACCCAACAAATTTAGGAATCTAAGATGAACAGCAATATAACATCCTCCTATTATATTAAGCCTTTTATCTATTTCTCTCCTTAAATACTCCGATGGTTGAAACAACTCTGTATATAGTTGTTTCCAATTAAAGGATTGATGATATTTTTTATTTATTTTTTTTAAAATATTATATCCAAAGTAATAATGCACCTCTCCATAACGTTTAAGTTGTATACGCCATGGATAAAGAAACTCATAATATCCTATTATAGGCTTTGCATAAGGATATCGATAATTAAGAGAATCTTTAGAGATAGTCCAATCATAAGAATTTGGAGATAAGTATTTTTGTAGAGAAAACGGATGTTCAAAGTAAAGTTTAAATTCTTTATGATGAACCTTTGATAATGCATAAATAGAAATCGCCCCTTTCATTCTATCAAAAAATCCGCCATGCTTCATTAAACCATCACACATGAGTACGTAACGACCTTCCCCCCCCTTAAAACTTAAATGATAGAAACTTTTTACGAGACTACGTTCTAAATTAAAGATATCAAACCGAATTTGTTTGAATGCATACCAATATTTTTTTAACATAACATTATTTAGGATTTAACGTTCGTTTTAACAACTTATATGAATTAAAAATATTTAATCTTTGGATATAATTATATCCACACTGCGCTATTTTATAGCGCAACTGATTGTCTTCTATCAACTTGATTATATTATCTGCTAAGGCTTGAGGATCTTTTACAGGAGAGACAAGAGCCGTTACACCATCTTTTGCCATTTCTAAATACCCTTTGTTATCTGTACAAGCAACAGCACACCCACATTGCATGGCTTCACCCACTGTCAATCCCCAGCCTTCCACCTGACTCGAACCAACATAGATTGCAGCATTATTATACAATTCATTAAATAGTTTTTTATTTGGACGTTGATAATAATCATACCATGATGGCAACTCTGGTTTTTCGAACACACCAAATAAAGTTACATGTAACTGAGGAATTTTCTCTTTTACAATGTCAAATGCCTTAAAGGCTGTAGGAAGATCTTTACGTTGATCTTTGTGATACATGCAAATTATTTCATATCTGTTCCTATCTTTAATAGGTTTCTTTACTTTAAAGAAATCAAAATCAAAACCATTGGGTATCAAGATGGCAGTTTCATCACTTTTTTCTATAATGTCTTTAAGCCATTGTGATATTACAATCTTTTTTATTGGAAAGTGATAACTTTTTTGTACTTGCTCGTCCGTAAAAGTCCAATTCTCAAAGTCTTGAATAAAATAAAATTTATCTTTTAAGAAATTGCTTTGATAATTCTGCAAACTGTATGCTGTTTCTATAGCTGTCGCAACTATAACCGCTGGTTCTTTTAGCTGATAATTTTCAAGTTTCCATAACCAGCTCTGTTGAATGGAATCCTCTATATGAAACCATTTGGCAGGCTTATACGATTTAAAAATGAGTCGCCAAAGAAAAATAAGTCGGTAAGCTATTGCATGCTTCCAATCATACCTTGCCCCAAAATGAATCATTGGATATACTATTTCTATAGGAAAACCATCTTTGGCAAGCCTATTAGCATATTCAAAAACTATTTTAAAGCCACCTGCTGGCTCCATACAGGCTCGAGGCAACCAAAAAACTATCTTCTTCATCTAATCTTTTGAAGTAAATGATAAAGCCAATACACGCGATAGTGCAAACACATCAATAATAACTTATATTTCCAAGTTATTTTATTACATGCTAAGATTGCAGAGTCAGCTTCTGGAAAGGTTTCTACCCAAGTTTGCAAAGAAGAATCATCCTTATCATCAATCAAATCATTCTTTGCCATCAACTTCCATTCTCTCATCTCCTTACCTAACTTTTCTACAAATCCTAATGCAATTAGATAATCACAAGCAACTCTTACATTTTCGATGCGCTGCATAGCTCTGTCCCGTTTTTTTTCAGATGAAGCCATACTCTTAATAATAGAATTGCTGTTATACTGTACGTAATGGTAGAAAGCTTTAGGAATATAAGAAATTTTTGTTGTGCATGCAAATAAACGAATATTCCAACTTACGTCCTCAAAAAGATCAGCCCCCTTTACAAATCTTTGTTTGGTCTTTAAGAGGAAAGACCTCCTATAAATCTTATTACAAGTAGACCCGTGCATCCCTCTACCTAACATTGCACGAATACATTCTATATTATCTTGACCATAAACTTGGCTGATACGATTGTCATAATTATTATAGCTTTCAAAATAGTCACAATATACAATATCATAACTACCAGAATCTATTTGGCGGACCATAGATTCCACATAATCCATAGAAATCCAATCATCACTATCAGCAAACATTACATAATTGCCAGTAGCATTGGATAGCCCAATGTTTCGGGTAGTAGCTGAACCTAAATTTGTTTTATTGCTTATAATCTTGACTCTACATTGGACATTAGGGAAAAGTTCTATTACCTTTCGGAGTTTTACTTCACTATCATCTGTAGAGCAATCATTAATAAAAATAAATTCAATATCCCCATAAGTTTGTGTAAACAAACTCTTCGCACAACGTTCTATATATGCAGAGACATTATAGACAGGAATAATATATGAAACTAATTTAGCTTCCATCTTACTGATATCTTATCTAAAAGTCGATCTTCTAACTTATTAAAAATACTTCTACGAATGAACTCAATGCTTGTACACACAATGTATACAACAGGAGGAACATAAAGTACGATCCAAAGTATATTTAAACCATTTAATTCTTTTAAATTAAAGAAAGTTGTTAAAAAAGGCATTCCTATATCATTGAAGTGAATGACATAAACGGACAAGCAATAAACAGCAATAAGATTTATATATTTATTATGGAAATGTAAATCCTTAAAAGTTAAAAATAGGAATATAGCACTCAACACTACAAAGATTGAATTTATATTTTCAAAACTTGTAAATCCAAAATGAAGGAAAGAAGAATACAATAATTCTAAAGTTACCATCAGGATTGTATTACAAATGAAAGCACATACCAGAAAAAAGGTGGACACTTTCTTAAGCCATAAATTCTTATATATCTTCCTATCAAATAAAGAATAATAAAATTAATGATTCCTCCTCCGAAATCAGGAACGAATTGCCTAAAATTAAGAATATAATTAAAGGTAGCCCAGCCATAAATAATTATAAAACTTATAACAAGCAAGTTTTTAAGACTACTCTTCGATAAAATTTCTACCATTTTATTCAACAATGGTGCCAAGAAGCAAAGCACGAAATAACAAGAGATAAACCAATACTGATTAGACGTTATAGGAAGTATATAAGGTAAACTACCCATAAAATCTTTTTCAATAAAAATCTTGTAAGCCACTATCAGCCATGAAAAGAAAATAACAGAAAACCAGATTTTCGCTAACTTACGCCAATTAAATCTTATACTAAAAAATCCTGAAATTAGGATGAATGTGCTTACTGCGACAATGCAAAAGCTATATAGTAACCGAGAAAGATAGTAGTCTCCCCCCCCCCCTAATAAATTACTATTATAAGAAATCTGCATTCCCTTACTTATAAGGTGCCCACCAATTACAAATAACATACATAGTATTCGTAAAAGTTCAAAGGATGAGTTTCTTTGCTTATGACTTTCAATCAAACTTACCATATACTATTTTGGTTAAAAGAGGACTGAGTCGAATAATACGTCCCCACATGACACATACACACGAAATGGAAATAGAGAGAATACATAAAAGAATTATTTCAAAGAAATAATTTGATGTACTAATAAACCAATTACCTAAATAAGGTATATTTATAATTTGTAAGATGAAATAGTGATATATATATATATCAAGAGTCCCTTTTCCTATCCAAGCCAACAGATTTTCAGTTTTAGAGTATTTATCATTACGATATACAAATAAATAAAGTAGAATTATCATAATAGTTAAAGGTACAATTTGCGCAAAATGCACTAACGTTCCATTATCATAAAGGATTAACAATGGAATATATGATATCAAAGCAACTGAAAATAGTAAAGACGATTTCTTTAATCGGTTAATACCATTATATCGCCTTACAAGAAAACCAGCATAAAAATATAACCATAAATTAGACATTAACGATAAAGATAGCCAGTCTTCGATACCTACCCCTTTTGATATGAATTTTAAAAATAAAAAGAGAATGATTCCTATTATTAAATCTTTAATAATAGAGAATCTTCTAATAACATTTATTTTTGTCGGTAGAAGTAAGATATAATATATAGCTAATACCCATAAATACCAATATCCTTTTTTAAAACCATTCGCAAAGAAACTCTCAACAGTATCATTTATACACAAATTGAATAATAAACCAACGACCAAGAAAGGAACTAAAAGCAGTAAAAGTCTTTTAATTAAAAATTCCCCAGTCTTAGGCTCCTTAATTACTAACCCTGAAAGGAACATAAAGAGAGGCATGTGGAAGGAAGTTATGACCGTATCTATCGGGTTTCTGTCTCCTTTCATAGAAAAGGCAAGAATATGACCTACGACTACTAATATAATAGCTAGTCCTTTAAGACGATCAATATAAATGTAACGTTGCTCCATAAAATTATTTAGATAGCTTTTCACGAACCAAAACTATAAGATAATTAAGGTCTGAAGATCTAGTAAAGACCGACATCAAGAGATAAAAAAAGATTCCGACAATAGTTCCTACAAGTAATTTTGTGAACATTGTAGGCAGGAATAGTATCGTAAAATAAACAATTCCTCCCATTATTAATGAATAAACAACAGATGGTAACATTTCTCTTAATTGTTTTACTATACCAAACTGCAAAAGTTTCCCCGTGTAATACGAATTAATAATCATACTAAGAAATGCAGAGAAGATACTACCAACGCAGATTGCCAAAACTCCAAACGGAACAGTTACAACTAACAAAACAATTGTAATAACTTGTTTTATAACTTCAAGTCGAAAAAAAAGATCTGAGTGTCCTTGTGCTTTAAGAAGATTCAGATTTAATACATGCACATGCCACCACATTCGAGCAAAACATAACAATTGTAAATAAACGACACATGGGAGCCATTTCTCAGTAACGAGTACGACAACGAGCGGCTTAGCCAAAACTGCTATACCTATCATTATCGGGAAGATAACATAAGCAGCAATACGGAGCATTCTTCTGAATGCATTCATTAATAGTTCGTCATTATCTTGATATTTGCTTAAAACAGGATAAGTAACACCATCTATAACCCCTGTTATTGTCCTAACAGGTAAGTTGGCATAACCATCAGCACGCGAATAGAAACCTAAAGCACTGGCAGAGAAAACTTTTCCGATAACTAAGGAATAAATATTTTCGAAGAAAGTTGCTAATATAGAAGATGCTAGAATTTTCGAACCAAAGCCAAATAGTTCTTTGCATGATTGTTTCGAGAAATATAGCTTGGGTATCCAATGTTGAAAATGCCAATACAAAATATACTTTGCTAATAGCATGAGAAATTGTGGAATTATAAGAGACCAAACTCCATACCCAAGAAACGCCATTAGTATTGCAAATAAACCTGATACAATAGTCGTTACAATATTTATAACACTTTTCTTCCTAAACTCTAAAAAAATTGACAACCTAACATCTTGAATAGCTATCAAAGAACTAAAAAAGATAATAAGTGAATAGACTCTAACTATTTTAATCAGAAGTTGCTCTTTATAAAAGTCTGCTACTAACGGTGCACTAAGAAACAACAATAAAGATGTAACAAAAGATATAGATAAGTTTAGAACAAATACTGTAGAATAATCTTTTTCAGTTCTATCTTGCTTTTGAATAAGTGCTGTTCCAAAGCCCGCATCTACGAAAGTATATGACAATAAAATAAAGATGCCAACCATAGCTACAAGACCATAATCTTCAGGAGAAAGTAGACGAGCAAGGATAATGCCTTGTACAAAGCCAAAGATTTGGAGAGAGATTTTCTCCATTGCACCCCAAATAACTCCAGAAAGAGCCTTTCCACGTATATTATCTTCCATACAATACTATGCTACGATTTAAACTTCTGTAAACAATTCCACAACGACAAATATATTTTATTCTTTCGAAGAGAGTTATATAATTTGAGCCCTAAAATAGAACGGAAAATCTTTCTCATCTTTTGCTTTAATGATATCCCTAACTTTGACAGGTCATAATAAGCAGGTTCTGATGAAGACTGTTCTATAAATTTTAAATGTTCTTCAAAACATTCACACACAAAGTCCCAATCTTTCTTATAATTAACCCCTAACGGTAAAGGGAGTTTAGGCTCTCTATGTACAAGAATCCAATCTAGATAATCAGAGATCTTATTTCCTATTGGACATTTTTCATAATTTGTAAAAGTATAATCTAACATTATACCCAACGGCTCATATGAAAGCGTATCAACTTGCACAGACAACACTCCAGCTTTTGCCGCGACACGTGCACTCCCAGCTCCTGATACAAAAACATCCATTTTCCGAAGTGCAGCTATTGGCAATGGAAATAAATACCCTGTAACGAATACCCGAACATTACTTAACGATTTAAATTTATCTTCGAGAGCATCAACCGTCTTTTGTTCGAAAGCTCCTCCAAAGAACACTACAGTAATTTTTTTTCTGCCGTTCCTCTTACAAAAACTTATAAACTCATCTACTATGATTGAGAAAAAAGGTTTTTCTAATCTCCCAATATAACCAATATTATAATCACTTTTAGGGATTAAGGAGTTTATCTCATGCTCATAATCATCTAACACGTTTGTACAATCACAGCGTAACGCATAACATTCTTTCAAATCCAAAGTCATATAACCTTTAAATAAATTCTGCATTACAGGCTTAGTAATACATGCTAACTCATGTCTATTGTACTTAAACTTATAGAAATCAATAACATCCTTTGTTACACGCGGATTTTGTTCATCTAAAAATATAACGATATGCTTTGCATTAATACGTTCAGCTAAAGCCTCTCCCCAATAGTTAGTATAATCTGTACCTGTTTCTATTATAGTTTTCTCTCTTTCTTTTGGGACAAATGATTCAAGATAGTCAATAAGTATCTCTCGTTGTTTTTTATTATATTCGTTTGGGCTATCAAGAATAAAAGGAACATAAGGTCCCAAAAACTTTTCCATCTCTTGAACAAGTACCTTCTTGCCGTTATTTGTAGGAATAACTATAACTTGCCATCCAAATTGTTCCATATAGCGGACTTTGTTAGCATAATATATAGGACCACCCGCTATAACATCAGCAAAACCACAGATTATAATGTATGTTCTCATCGTTCTTATATTTCCTATTTTTTCTCAACACAGATAATTTATATAGCTAAAATTTCAAGACGGTTCCTCCCCAACTCAAACCAACTCCAAATCCTGCAATCATAACAGAATTACCCTTTTGTATAAGAGAGCTTTCAAGGCAATCTTTTAAACCAATAAAAATAGTTGAAGACACCGTGTTACCAGTTTCTTCAAGATTAATATAAAATTTATCTTTGGGCAATCGACAAACCTTACGAATTGTATTCAACATAAATTTATTTGCCTGATGAAATACATAATAATCTATCTGTTCTTGCGTAAAATTATTCTTGTTTAGAATATCTTCTATCATAGGAGGTACAACATCAAGCGTAAAATTGAAAACATTGCCACCATTCATATAAAGATAATCATCGAAGTTTACATGTCCTTCTTCATCTGTCGTATATTTCCCCGTCATAGCTCTATGGCGTGCTACACCAGTTTTTATAATGAGGTTATTAGCTCCACTCCCATCAGTTCCCAATACAAAATCTCCAATCTTCGCAAAACCTTCTGTCGAAATCAAACAAGCAGCGGCACCATCTCCAAAGATACTACGATTACTCTTATCTAATGGATGTAGATATTTAGTGTAAGTTTCAGATGTAATTAAAAGAACATTTTTGGCAATACCAGCAGATAATAATCCCTTTGCGACAGCCAGACCATAAATGCAGCCAGAACACCCAAGGTTATAATCAAAGGCTCCCGCAGTATTTGGGATTCCTAAACGTTTTTGTAAGATACAGGCGGTTGAAGGAAGGAAATAATCAGGACTCTGTGTACAAAGAAGTATAAAATCAATAGTTTGTGGATCGATTTGATATTCTTCGAATAATCTTCTTGCCACCTTCTCAGCCATATCGCCAGCTGTTTCATTTTCGCCAGCAATATGCCGAGTATTCACTCCAACTTTCTGTGCTATTTTTTCGACACTCCAGTCTGGAAATTCTTTAACTAATACTTCATTAGTCAGAACTTGTTCTGGAAGATAATATGTTAACGCTTTAATATAGGCCATAATTTACAATTGTTTTACACCACCAGTAATTTTTACATTACTTCCAGTCATCCATATTGATGCATCTGAAAGTAAATAAACAGCAAGTCCAGCAATATCCTCTGGTCGTCCATAGCGTTTAAGAGGGTATTTCTTCTCATCCTCTTTTAGCTGTTCTTTTGTTATTCCGCCTTCATAGATTAGGTCAGTCATCACCATAGCCGGACTAATACAATTAACTCTGATTTTTTTAGGAGAAAGTTCTAATCCCAAACAGTTTACATACGATATTAAAGCACCCTTAGAAGCCGAATACAATGCATTACCATAACTTGGGGACTCACTAGCTATCGAAGTTACAAAAACAATAGAAGCCAATTTGTTTATTTTTTTCTGTCTCAATAGCAAGGATTGTAACATCACAGGAGCCTTGAAGTTAATTCTCATAATCTGATCAATATCTTCCTCTGTTATTAACTTACACAAGACGCGTTGTCCAATTCCTGCACAATGGACTACACCATCAAGTTGTGGCAAATCCTCTACAACTTTGTGCAACTCTTCATTTAAAGTCAAATCTCCAGCAACAATATAATGTTCTGTTCCTTCTAAAAGAGCTCGGGTCTCTTGTAATTTTATTAAATTCCTTCCGTTAAGAATAATCTTCCCCCCCATTTTAGCACACAAGACAGCAATACCACGCCCTATACCAGAAGACGCTCCTGTAACAAGTATAGTCTTATTTCCAAGAGAAAACAGATTAGAAGCCATTACCTATTTAGAAACTAAGTTATATAAATCTTCTACTGTAGTACATTCTTTAATATCTTTACCAGATATAGTTTTGCCATACTGTGTACGTACCATAGCTATAACTCCCATAGCTGTTAATGAACTCCATTCATCAAGTTCATGAAAAATAGTATCACTCTTAATCTCTGAAATGTCAGTTTCATCGAACTGATCTGCAAAATCTACAATAAAATCTTTTAATTCCATAATCTATTTTTTTAGTTCTTTTTTTATTTCTTTTGAATTACAAACGATACGCATAATAATCTGATTAATGTCATAATCACCATTTCCTACATGTTCTCTATACTCGTTTCGTAGAAGCGAATAATGAAATTCATCGTATTTCTTTCCATTTTTAATAACAGCTTCTCTGCCAATACCTTCTTCCTTGAAGAACAAAGCTGGAATTTGCGATCTTGCAAGTATATGTTCTCTTATACAAGAGACTGTCAGTCTATTAAGATTTAATTGATTAAAAGCATAATCTAAAATTAACAAACTTGCCTGTAAATATTCTGTACCACCACGATAATCTTTGTCACCTATTACTATTCCTCCCCAATAACAAGACATAAAAAGATGATTAATATCATTTAATGAAGCAAAGCCTATCATCTTATCATTGTCTAAAGAGCAAATCGCAAAATATATTTCATCACGATTATGACTTGCTTTAGATAAAGCCCACTGTTTCTCAATCTCTTTAGAAGAGACAAAAATAGGACCACATGTCATTCTCTGAATCTCATTATCATTATGCCATATATAGGTTTTTTCCCAATCAGTGGCATCTAACATTCGCAGGTAGATTGTCTCACCTTTTATCATTTTATTTATAATTAAGTTAATAATAAATAAATGGAAATAGATATCTTTAAAATACTTTTAGAAAACTATTTTGTATTAATAACAATCCAATTATCTAACTTTTGCATACAAGAAAACATTTCCACATTTTCTTCAAAATTTAACAACAATGTTCCTATAGTTGCATTAGCTCCCGTAAAGCCTTGCACCTTATCTCCAGCTTTTATCCAGATATCTTTTTCTATAAGAAAACGTTCTTCTACCGCTTTATCTATCTCTATACTCTGGAAAACACCATCACTATCAGAGTGCAAAATGATTTCTGCCCAATATCCATCATAATCTGGCTGATGGATTTCGTCTATAGAATCACCAACAGCAGCACGGACACAGTTATCTATGAGGTCTTGCCCTGAAACATATTTCATCATCTCGGATAGTCTGTTGCCTCCGCCTCGAGGAGCAAGCTCCATTATATATGGCTTGCCATTCTTACATAGACGTGTCTCAATATTATAAACTCCTGTTTTAACATTAAGCAATGACATCAAGCGCTGTAATTCACTCATCAATTCAGCTTGCGCCCATTGCGGCATTGTAGAAGGCCACGAGAAAGCTGCTGGGGTATAAGGATTGATTGCTTGAGAATCAAAATGTTGATCATTAAACGAACAGAAAACAAGTTTTCCATCAACAGTAAAACTGTCACAATCAGAAGAATGCCCTTCTTTCTCTAAGAAATCTTCTATGATGAAATTCCCATTATGACTTTCACTCAGAGCATAATCAATAGCTAAGGAGAGTTGTCCTAATTCATCGACACGCGTAACCCCTTTGCTTCCTGCAGAATCAACAGGCTTGACAATAATAGGCCAGTTATAATATGCTGTATCAGCAAGAGCTTCTTCTTTTGAAGAATAGCCTTTTGCATTGGGTACATTGAAATTATTATCTTTCAAGAACTGACGGAATCGTGACTTATCCTGTAAGATACAAGCAGAGTCATAAGAGCATTGAAAGCTAAGACCCATCTGTTCAGCTACATACGCAGCTGTCACTACACCAGGGTCTACACCAAAAGATAAAATTCCATCTATATTAAGTTTCCGAGCTAATTGCAATACAGCATCTTTGTCAAGAATGCTAACATTATGAAACTCGTCCGAGTATTGATGAGCAATATTTTCAGGAACATAATCTACCGTAATGACATAGTAACCATGACGATGTGCAGCTTCTATAACAGGTAGGAGAT
>ERZ772945.1084-NODE-1084-length-20130-cov-18.704408_pt1 | contig 20130 bp, 14 predicted proteins | sample MGYA00511681_ERZ772945 | MGnify/ENA primary metagenome ERZ772945 (study PRJEB29015, sample SAMEA2737943) | human oral metagenome | biome: human oral; feature: human-associated habitat; material: dental | place: China | collected 2143 ...
CCAAAAACGACTGGAACGACTGCGCGGGACACAAGCCCAGTGTCCCGCGCATTATCGTTGGAATCACTAGCAAAAGTAGGGGTCGAAGAATCAAAAACGACTGAAACGACTGCTTTTTTTGGTTGCTCTGAAATGGCCTCAGACCCCGGTTTTTCGTTCGCTTCCGATGACGAAAAATAGTCGTTTTCGTGCGAGGGCTTGCCCGCTACGCGGGCAAGCTGATCTACTCCCTTTGGGGATGTGCTCGGGGAAGGGGAAAAAGGGGTAGCGGTCGGAGTGCTCATTTGGCAGCTCCAACAAGACGAGCGTCAGCCCAGGCTTTGAGGTCCTCAACGCGGTAACGAACAGAACGACCCGAGATGACGACGAAAGCGGGTCCTCGCCCACGACAACGCCAGGTACGCAGCGTTTTAGGCGAGATTGAGAGAAATTCGCCAGCCTGCTCAGTGTTGAGCAAATAGGGGTTAGCCGGTACAGAGTCCGGCAAAAAGGGTACAGTCATCGACAGTTCCTTCCCGATAAGGAGAAGGCTGCAAAACTATCGATGTGACGCTGTCACCCACCGTACGTCCCCAAGAAGTCAGCGACCCAGCTCAGGGCGGGATTCCCTGCTTTTCCTCACCGAACCCGGGGGAATCTCCAGGCATCGGATCTGGTACGGCGCGGCTCTATCGCATGGCCCCGTACGGCCTAACCCCTTAGCTGTTTTCGTCACCACCGACAGGGGACTCGGTGGCGGGTGGAATGACCACTTTCTCCGACGTGAGCCATTACCTCACGAAGGCAGCCACACTGGATTTTCCAGCGCGCTCTTAGTTTACAACAACAGTCAACGTTGCACAACCTATCGTAACAATCTACTCTCTTTGGTATGGGACGAGCGAAACTACAACCAGGCGAAGATACCATCAAGTCAGTCACGCCCCGCAAGACCGAGACTGGATACGAACTGCGCTGGCGTGTGCGTGACTTTGAGGGCCGACTCTATGCGAAACGAACACAAGCGAGAACCGTTGGTGAAGCCCGCCGGAGGGCCTTTGAGAAGGCTGAGCAAATCAAGCGTGCAACCTCAGACGCGACAGCCTGGACGCCCGCTGACTCCATCACAGACTTCGTCGACCGTGAGGTTGAGCCTGCCATCAAAGAAAAGAGACTCTCCAAAGCGTCACGTGCCCGCTATCTAGAGGTCATGGCCCACTACAGGCGCTACACACGAGGAATGTCCATCAGCGCCGCCACAAGCGCCTCATCGCTCATTCGCACGCTTAAGGACATCTCCAAGGAGATAGGCCCGGAGACGGCCCGACAGACCCGCTCTGTGGTATCAAATTACCTATTCGGACAACTCATCGTCCATCAGCTCACCTCATCGAACCCCATCCGAGGAATGTCGTTCGACTTCCTGAAATCTGAGAACAGCGAAGGCAAGTACTACCCCACACAAGCAGAGTGGCAGGCATTTCTTGATTATGTACTCACCGATGACCCTGATTCCCCGATGCCAGGTAAGGAGAACGTGCCTCAAGCACACAAACGCGAAGCGAAAGCCCGGCACGCAAGAATCATCCAACTCACTGAGTTACAGCTCGCGACAGGACTCAGAGCCTCTGAAGCTCGGCAGATCATATGGGCAGACGTGACCCAAGATAGCCACGATGTCGTATGGGTAACCGTCAGGCCCGAGATATCGAAAACAAAAGTAGGACGAACAATCCCCGTACTTGTGCCCGAGGTCGGAAAGCGCCTTCTTGCACGTAAGGGTAAGGATGAGGAACTCGTCATCCCACAGCCGAACTCAGGCAAGCCCTGGGATAAGGCAGGTGTGCACAAGGCGGTACGGGACTACTACGAGGGTGTAGCGGGCACATCCGAAGACCTCGCCTTCCTCAAGAAAATCCGCTCACACGCCTGGCGAGGAGCACTCAACACGATCACCGCGCCTCACCTCCGCCCGGACATCAGAGCTGCATACTTCGGACACACTGAGAAGGTCAACGCCCGTGCGTACACAGATCATGTGAACGTTCGTCCTATGATGGAGGCAGTAGAGACTCTGACCCAAAGAGAGTAGATCTACTCTCTTATCTACTCTCTTTGAGAGCAACATAGAGCGACAATCAACAACATACAGCAACACTGAGCCTCCGAGAAACCCGCAGAATCACGGCAAAGGGAGGGATAAAGAACCAGAAAGCCGTCCCCTGCCATCCTAAAGCGGGTGTCGGACGTTCGAATCGTCTCGGGGGCACTGGTAGACGAAGCCGTGCGCAACGCGGCGGCTTACCTGGTGACCGCCATTGTGGTCCTCTGTTGGGGGCGTCTGGCGTGTTGGTCGGAAACCGTCCCGGAGTGCGTCGGCCTCATCCTCATGCGGGTGTGCTTGGCGCGTCGGCGCCGTCGCAACCATTTCGGTCGTCGACCCGTTTCGGGCGCGCCGCAGCGTGGATTGGCTCCGCCCTGCCGTAGGGTGGAAACGTGGTTCCTAGTATCTTCTCGCGCCGTCCCGCACACGAGTCGCAGGCCACCAAGGCCTCGTCGACGTCGACGCACCCGACCTCCCTCGTCGGTCAGGCGCGCGCCGCGTGGCGTGCGCGCCTGGACGGCGACATCGCGCGTGACGGAGCGTCCCTGCCGACGCTGTCCCTGACCGGCGCCCACCCCGGCGGACTCGCCCAGCTGTACACGGAACATCCCGTGCGCCTGAGCCTCCTCATCCGCGAACCCATCGCCCTGGGACGCACCCTCGAACGCGCGCGCGCAATCATCGCCCGCTCGGAGGAACGCGCGGCCACCCACGGAACGGGTCCCGTCCACCTGGGGATAGGAACCGCATCCTGGCGCGCCGATCATGCGACCATCACCGTGCCCGCCCTCCTGCGCCCCGTCCGCCTCGTGCGCCGTGACGACGACGTGCTCATCGCCATGGGACACGGCGCGCTCCTTGCCCCCGAACTCGCCGCCGCCCTGCGCGAGCGCGGCGAGGACATCGACGGCGACGCAGTTCTCGCCGAGGCCAGCGGCGACCACGGCTTCTCATCGTCGCAGGCAATGGCGGTCCTGCATCGCCTCGGAGCTCGGCTGCCCCACTTCGAGATTCGCGACGAGCTGGTCGTTGGCCTGTTCATCCATCCCGCCTCGGCGCTCGCCTCCAGCCTCGACCAGGACGTGAGCGCCCTGGAGGACTCGGTCATCATCCGCGCTCTGGCCGGCGACCAGGACGCGCGTGCCGACCTGGCGCAGGCCCCCCGGACCAACCCGTGCGACCGAGATCCCTGGGCGGAGAAGGGCGTGGGGGACCTGCTTCCCTCCCAGCAAGATGCCGTCGAAGCCGCAGCGGAGGGGCACAGCGTTTTCGTCGACCTGCCCGCACACACCGACGACGCATCGGTCGTGGCGGCGATTCTCGCGGACGCCGCGGCGACCGGCCGCTCCGTCCTGCACGTCTCGACCTCGCCCTCCCGGTCCATCGCCGCCTACTCGCGGCTGGACGAGGTGGGGATGTCCGACATCGTCGCCAACATTGACGGCTACTCGGATGCCCGCAAGGCGCTGGCCGACCGCGTGAAGAAGGCAATGGAGGACACCGCCCCCGTCATCGACCAGGAGAACGTGGATGCGATGCGCGCCCGCCTGCGCGAGGTCCGCTCCGCCCTCGCAGCTTACGCGTCGGCACTGCACGAGCCCTTCGGGCGCTTCGGGGTATGCGCGGCGGATGCCCTGCGCGCGCTCACGGACCTCACCACCGGAGACAACACGCCCACGACCCGCGTGCGGCTCAGCGAGCAGGCGCTCTACGATATCGCGGTCGACCAGGGGGAAAGCGCGCGGGCGCTGCTGCGGGAGGCCCTGCAATCGGGCAAGCTCGTCGTCGACCACTCCTGCGCATGGTCCCGCGCGATCGTGACGTCCGACGAGCAGGCCAGCGACGTGCTTCTTCGCGTGGACCGGCTTTCGAAGACCCTTCCGCAGCTGCGTGTACACATCGCGTCGGTCGCCGGCGAGGCCGGCATCAAGCCGGCGGGCACCCTCGCCGAGTGGGACCGCCAGCTGACCATGTTCGACGGGATCGCGGATGTCCTGGATGTCTTCCAGCCGCGCGTCTTTGAGCGCAGCGCCGCGGACATGGTGATTGCGACGGCGCCGAAACAGTGGCGCAAGGATCACGGCATCTCCATGGGACGCTCGGAGCGCACACGCCTGGTCAAGCAGGCCCAGGACCTCGTGCGCCCGGGAGTGCACGTTCCCGACCTGCACAGAGCCCTCATCCGCGTCCAGGAGCGCCGCGACGCATGGTGCGCCGTGTGCGGTGAGGACTCGTGGCCGATCCTGCCGGCCCGAATCGGCGAAATCTCGACGCTGACCGACTCGGTGCGCGACGACCTCGACGCGATCGCGCCCGTCTTTGCCGCCGAAGAACCGGACCTGGTGGCGACACACCTGCAGCGCCTCACGAGCCTCATCGAGCGGTGGGCGTCTGACACCTCGGCCGCACGCGAGGTGCCCGCGCGGCTGGCGTTGCGTTCCCGACTCGCCAAGCGCGGCCTCGACGAGCTGGCTCAGGACCTGGCCGACCGGGGCGTGGACGAGGACGCCATCGACACCGAGCTCGACCTGGCCTGGTGGGCGTCTCTGCTGCGCGCCATGCTCAGCGCACGGCCCGCGCTGGGCGGTATGGATCCGGCGGGGCTGGAGAAACTCGCTCGCGAGGGCCGCGAGCTCGACGAAGCGCAGGTCGCCTCCCTGGTCCCGCAGGCGATCACGGGCGTGCGCAGGATTCGAACGAACGCGCTCGCGGCGCGCGCCGACCAGTACGAGGAACTGCGCGACCTCCTGGGGGGCGAAGCCATTCCCAGCGACCTGGAGCTTCTCACCTCCTTCCCGCTCGTGCGCCACCTGCTCCCCGTACTCATGACGGTTCCCTCGATGGTTCCCGTCCTCGCTCCGCCGGGGCGCACCGTCGATCTGGTCGTGCTCGACGGGGCCGACGGTCTTCCCCTGGCCGAACTTGCGCCGATCATCGCGCGGGGACGCCAGCTCGTCGTCATTGACGACCTCGCGGCCTCCCGCGACGGTGGGGCGACGCGCGAGCTGGCGACGATCCTGCCGATTGTCCGCGTCGAGCCCGGCCCGCGTCGCCTCAACGACCAGGTGGCCCTGCTGCTGGCCCGATACGGCTACGAGCACGCGGGCATTCCCGTGCCCTGGACCGCGGCGAACGCGCCGGTGAGCGCCCGCTGGGTCGATGCCAGCGGCATGCCCGCCCCCGGAGCGCACGCGGTGGAATCGACCTCCGCCGAGGTGCACGCCGTCGTCGACGCCGTCATCGAGCACGCGGTGGAGTCACCCGAACGCTCCCTGGCGGTCGTGGCGCTCTCCGAGCGGCATGCCCAGCGCATCAGCGAGGCTCTTGAGGCGCTGCGCAGCCACGAGCCGGGCTTGGCCTCGTTCTTTGATCGCGGCACCCCGGAACCCTTCGTCGTCGTCGGCCCCAACGACGTCGTCGGCCTGACGCGCGAGTCGATGATCCTCTCCGTCGGCTTCGCCAAGACTCCCCACGGCCGCGTCATCCACGACTTCGGCGTGCTCTCGACGGAGGGGGGCGCGGATTGCCTGGCGGAGGCGCTGCGCGTCGTTCGCGGCGACCTGACCCTCGTGTCCTCGCTCCACAGCGCCGACGTCGATCGGGAGCGCCTGAGCCACGAGGGATCGCGCATGCTCGTTGACCTCATTGAGATCGCCGAGGGACACGCGGGGGAGGGCATGGATGCGTGGCCGGTCGTCGCCGGAGAACCCGACCGCCTCCTCGTGGATCTGGCCGACCACCTCTACTCCCGCGGCCTGGAGGTCGTCGCGAACGTCGGGATTCCCGGCGGCATGCGCGTCCCGTTGGCGATCGGGCACCCCGACTCGCCCGGACGCCTCCTTGTCGCCGTCCTCATGGACGACGAGGAGTATCTGGCGGAACCCAGTCAGCGCGTGCGTGACCGCGCCCGTCCCCGCTGGCTCGAAGCCCAGGGGTGGACGGTGCACACGGTTTTGTCGATGGCCCTGTTCATCGACCCCGACAGGGAATCCTCGGCGATTGTCGATAGGGTCCTCGACGCGCTCGACGCCCTGCGCTCCGGCGAGGACGAGCCCGTCGTGGACGTTCCCGAGCGCGTGCTCGACGACGAGGAGACCGAGGAAGCGATCAACGACACCGACGAGAGACCCGAATCCGACGGCGCCGACACGACCGCCGGTGGTGAGCGGGGCTCGGGCGCCGGGGAGGCGAGCGCCCCCCGCCTGCCCATGCTGGACGAGGAGCTTGACGAGGAGTCTCAGCGCCGCCGCAAGGCGGACGAGGATACGACCGGCATGCTCCTGGCCATCAGGCGCAGGGAGCGGGCCGGTGAGCAGGAGCGTGGTCCGCGCCCGGCCATCGCAAAGGGGCTTCCGTTGGCGGCGTATTCGGATGATCAGCTGGACGAGATGGCGGCATGGGTGCGCTCAGACGGCATTGAGCGCACGGATCTGGAGACCGCCGAGGAGCTTCGTGACGCCCTGGGCATCACGCGCCGGGGCTTCCAGTCCGACGCTGTCCTGGGAAATGTCGTGCGCCGCACGAAGCCCGGTGCAGCGCACGACGCCGCCCCCGCCGAGGAGGGTTCCGATGAGTGAGGCCTCGCCGCGCAGGCGTCGCCGCTTCGCGCGTTTCGTCTCCGACGTCGATCGACGCCTGATGGACGAGGGGCTCGCTCCCTCGTGGGAGGATCGCGTGCGTCCCGAGGATATTCGCCCGGGCTCGATGGCGGACTCCTCCGATCGCGGCGACGGGGCCAACGACGCGCGGCTCCTGGACAATGTTCCGCCGCACAGTCAGGCGCGCGCCTAGCCTCCATCCGGTGAAGATGGGGGTGGGGCCGATGCAGCGCATCGGCCCCACCCCCATGCCCTCCCGCAGGAGAGGAAAGACGTATCAGTGGCGCGGGCCGCCCTGGGCCAGGGCGTCGCGGATCTCGGTCAGGAGCTTGACCTCGTCGCTCTCCTCCTTGGCGGCGTCGGCTGCATCGTCGGCGGCCTGCTTCTTCATGCGCTCGTTAAGGGCGTTCATCGGGACGATGATGCACAGGTAGAGCGCCAGGGCCATGAGGAGGAAGTTGATGACCGCGGTGATCAGGACGCCGAACTTCACGTCGGTGCCGTTGAGCGTGAGGATGAAGGCGTCCGAGAAGTCGGGCTTGCCGATGACGGCCGCGATGAGGGGGTTGATGATGCCGTCAACGAGGGCGTCGACGATGTTCTTGAAGGCGGCACCGATGATGACACCGACGGCCAGCTCGACGACGTTACCGCGAGAGATGAAGTCCTTGAATCCCTGGATCATGGGTTCTCCTGTGTGAGTGGTCGGCGCGAGCCGACAAGTCTGAGCGCCGAGTGGACTCGGCGTGGCGGCCTGGAGCCGCCGAGGAACGCGCGCCTGATGGGCGCTCGGGTACCGTGAAAAACAGTAGGGGGACGTGCGGCGCGAATACAGAGGGACGAGGGTAATGTTCGTCGCAGTTCCTTATAATGTGGTCAGAAATCCGCGCTGTTGGGCGGAAAACCCCATGATGAGATGTCGGCGACAAAAGTGGGCATGGCGTGCTAGGTGGCCGCGTCGCCGCTCGCGCCGTCCCTTCTCTCGCCCCCCTACGAGCGTGCGATGTCGATGACGCGTGTCGGCGTGATGATTGCGTCGACGCGCACGTCGTGTTCCTCCCGGGGAATCGACCCGGGGGCGAGGACCTCCTCGTCGAAGACCACGGCGGCCACCGGGGCTAACGGCGCCCGGTGGGGGAGCGTGCGGTCATACCAGCCCCCGCCCTGGCCCAGCCGCGTCCCGTCGAGGGACACCGCGAGTGCGGGAACGACGATGAGATCCGCCTCCCCGATGGCCCGAGCGGGCAGGGGCGTCGTGGTGGGTTGGGCGGGCTTGCCCGGTGGGTGCGCGAGCGGGCCGCCCTCCCAGATGCCCCAGCTGGGTTCGGCAAGCTCGCCTCCGGCCTCGCTGACGAGAACGGGCAGGAGCGCCCGTGGAAAAAGGGGGAGCGTGAGCGACAGGTCTGGCTCCAGCGGGGTGGAGACGAACAGGGCCGGTAGGGTGGTCCCGCCCAGCGACGAGGCGAAGGCGAGCACCCGGCCCGCGATTCCCCGAGCCTCGGCGAGGTCTCGAACCGGAATCGGCGCGGAGCCAGAGGCCTCAAAAGGGCGTGAATGGGCGTCGCGGCGCCTTCCTCGCCGCCTGCGTCGAGCCTCGGCCCGAAGGGCTGTTTTTGTGGTCATCGTCTCCCTTTCGGGTCGTTTATTCGCTACGCTGTGCAGTATGTCAAAGAAAAAGCAGCCAGTAGTGCACGCCGTTGTTCCCTCTGCCGGTCGCGGAACCCGCTTCCTGCCGATCACCAAGTCGGTGCCCAAGGAAATGCTACCCGTCGTTGATCGTCCCTCGATCGAGTACATCGTGCGCGAAGCAACGGACGCCGGAATCGAGGACATCCTCTTCGTTACCCGCGCGGGCAAGCAGTCCATCGAGGACTACTTCGATGCCGAACCGGGCCTCGAGGCGGACCTCGAGAAGGCGGGCAAAGAGAAGGCTCTCGAGTACGTCAACGAGTACAAGAAGTACGCCCGTGTCCACTCCGTCCGCCAGGGCCATCCCCTGGGCCTGGGGCACGCAATCCTGCAGGCTAAGTCCCACGTCGGTGACGCCCCGTGCGCCGTCCTGCTTCCCGACGACCTCATGGAGCCGGGGTCGCAGCTGCTGCGCAAGATGATCCAGGTGCGCGGCGCGCTGGGCGGAACGGTGGTGGCCCTCCTCAAGGTTACCCCCGAGCAGGCGACGGCCTATGCCTCCACCGCGGTCGAGCCGCTGCCCGTCCCCGAGGGAGTCGACCTCGAGGAGGGGCAGCTCATGCGCATCACGGACGTCACCGAGAAGCCCCCGCTCGACGAGGTCAAGTCCGAGTACGCGGTCGTGGGCCGCTACCTCCTCGATCCGGCGGTGTTTACCGCCCTCGAAAACATCGAACCGGGCGCCGGAGGTGAGTATCAGCTCACAGACGGGTACGCGCGCATGATTGACCTCCCCGAAGAAGCGGGCGGGGGGTTGTACGGTGTAGTTATCGACGAGCGTCGCTTCGATACCGGGGACAAACTCGGCTACCTCGAGGCCAACGTTACGCTCGCCCTTGAGGATCCGGCGCTTGGAGCGGAACTCAGGGAGTTCCTGCGCTCCAAGCTAGAGGACTGAACACATGCGTAGCGTTGCCGACTTCTACCAGGATTGCATGGCGTGCGCCGATGCCCTCCCGCCCCTTGACGTCAAGCTCGCGGATGCGGTGAGCTGCGTGCTCGCAGAGGACGTGCAGGCCCCCTTCAACCTCCCCGTCGTCGACCTGGCGGCATGCGACGGGTACGCCGTGCGCATCCGGGACTGCGAGGGGGCCAGCCTGGAGAAGCCGGTGACGCTTCCCGTGACGGAGGAGATTCGCGCGGGAGCCGTCGATCCCGCCGCCTTGGTCCCCGGAACGGCGATTCGCATCGCGTCGGGCGCGCCCCTTCCCACCGGCGCCGAGGCCGTGGTCTCCCTGGAGTTCACGGACCACGGCGTCGCTCAGGTCGCGCTGCGCACAAGCCCCGCGGGCGGGGAGAACATTCGCCGTCGCGCGGAGGACGTCGCCCAGGGGGACACCGTGCTGCGCTCCGGGACCCGCATTGGTGCCCGCCAGATGGCCCTCCTGGCCGGCGTGGGCCGTGATCGCGTCCTGGTGCACCCGCGCCCGCGGGTCGTCATCATCTCCATCGGGGATGAGATCGTCGAACCGGGTGGCGAGGCGCGCCCCGGTACCGTCTTCGACGCAAACGGACACGCCCTCGCGACGGCGGTTGCCGACGCCGGGGCGCAGACCTTCCGGGTCGCGGCGGTCCCCGACGAGCGTGCGCGCCTGCGCGAAACCATCGAGGACCAGCTGGTGCGAGCCGACCTCGTCCTGACGACGGGGGGAATCTCCTACGGCAGCGGAGACACCGTCCGCGAGGTGCTGGGTGCCCTGGGCACCGTCCGCTTCGACAACGTCGCCGCGTGGCCCGGACACATCATGGGCGTGGGGACCGTCGGCGGGCAGGACGGGCGCGCGGGCACTCCCATCGTGTGCCTCCCGGGCGACCCCGTGTCCGCCCAGGTCTGCTTCGAGGTCTTCGTGCGCCCCGCCCTGCGCCACATGCAGGGATGGACCGGCGTCAACCGTCCCGTGGTGCGCGCGGCCGTTGATCGCTCGTGGTACTCCCCGCGAGGTCGTCGCGAGTTCGTGCGCGTGCGCCTCACCGGGACTCCTCGTTCGGGGTACAGCGCGGCAGTCATGGGAACACCCGCGTCCCTTCTGCTGTCGGCACTCGCGGACTCCAACGCGCTGGCCGTCGTTCCCGAGGACGTGACCACCGTTCGGGCCGGAGATCTCCTCCAGTGCCTGGTCCTCGAATGAGGCGCCTGTTCTCTCGGCGTAGCCGCGTGTGGGGTCGTGATATCGACATGCTCACCCTGAGGGTGAGCGACCCCGTGGGTCGAGGGTTTCTGCGCTCGGGCTCGGCGGCCAATCCCGTGCCGCGCGAGCTTGTGATCCGCCCCGTCCAGGGGGAGGAACATCGCGCGCTCGATGCGGTGCGTCGCGCCGACGGCCACTGGCTGCGCCGCTGGGAGGCGACCCTGCCTCCCGATAGCCTCGAGCACGTGCCGACCTTCGCCCAGTACGTGCGCCGCGCCGATATCGACCACCGGGAGGGCACCGGGCTGATTTTCGGCGTTCAGGTTGACGGTGCGTACGTCGGGCAGTTCTCGATCTCGAACGTTCACTGGGGGGCCATGTCCACGGGCATGCTCGGCTACTGGGTCCTCAGCGAGTGGGCGGGGCGAGGCCTCGGCTCGCTGGCCGCCGCCCTCATCCTTGACCTCGTCGTGGGCGAACTCGGCCTGCATCGCGTCGAGGTATGCGTGCGCCCCGAGAACGAGCGCTCGCTGGGCGTGTGTCGAGGCCTCGGCCTCGTCGAGGAGGGGTTGCGCCCGCGCTTCATGCACATCGGTGGCGCGTGGGCCGATCACCTTGCCTTCTTCATCGATGCCGAGTCTTTGCCCGAGGGGGGCCTGGTGCGGCGACGGTGGGGGAGCTCGGCCATCGACTAGGTCGCGGCGTGGGTGGCGATGCTCGCGGGGCACATGTTACGGGTGTGACAACTGTTAACGATGGTGAGCCGACCAAGAGGCCCAAGAACTCGACACGCGTGCAGCGCGCGGGGGTGAAGGCGGGAAAGACCCGTACGTTGAAGGGGTGGAGATTGGTGGACTCGTTATCGCAGCGGTATTCGTCGCGCTCCTGGCGACTGTGCCGTCGCTGGTCGCGCGTCGCTCGGCCATCGCCCAGTCCCGAGAGATCGACCGTTTTTCGCCGAGGCTGCGCATCATTGACACGAATGAGCCAGAATTAGACACGTGCGACCAGGCCAGCGGAACGCTCCTGGCCAGGCGCGCAGTGACGAGCGGAGAGAGCATGCATCAGACGACCAGGGGGCGTATTCGGCCCGTCATCGACCGTCGCAATAACCAGGCGGTCCGCGATATCGCCAAGCTCCGTGCCCGCCGCGCGGCGCGCCTGGCGGCCGAAAGCGCGGCTGGCCGACGCCGCATGGTTGTCGCCGGTGTCTGCGCCCTGCTCACCGTCGGCCTCGGCATCGTCATCGCGGTGGCGTCGCTGCCCGTCGCCTGGATCCTCATTCCCGTGGTCGCTCTCGTTGCCTCCCTGGGGGCCTCGCGCGTAGCCGCCGTCCGCTCCCAGCGCGCGTCCGAACGCGAGCTTGAACTCCTCACGAAGCTGCGTGGCGACGTGCGCGGCCGCACCACCCCTCGCGCGCCGGCCGACTCCGAGGGCTCCCGCGTTGGCGTCGGCAGCAGGGACGGCGCATCCGCTTCGGAGGGTGAGCGCAACGGCGACGCCGCCGAGCCTTCGACGGGATCGACCTCCCTGGTCTTTAGCGTTGATGTTCCCGAGGTGGTGGAGGTCGCCGACACCCCGGCCCGCGCCTGGACGGTTGCCCCTGTTCCCGCTCCCACCTACGCGTCGCGTGAGCGCATCCGTGGGCGCATCGTCCACGCCGACACCGACCTGCGAGGCATTCCTCGCATCGCCGCAGCGGTTCCGGCCCGCCCGATCGCTGCCACCGCCCAGGCCGGAGCTCGTTCCACGGCCGAGGTCGTCGCCGACCAGGCGGTCGCCCTCGACCTGGATGCCGTCCTGGACGCGAGGCGCGCCCAATAGGAAGCGAACGTTGTTGTGATGCCCCGCCGCGGACCTGAGGGCCCGCGGCGCGGTCGCATGCGCGGTGGTGGGGTCGCATGCGCGGGGGGAGGCGTGCCGTCGCGTTCCCCGGTGGCCTGCGGCGGTGGCGCATATGCGACGGTGTTGGCGTGCCGTCGCGTTCCCCGGTGGCCTGCGTGGCGGTGGTGGCGTGCTGGTGCGTTTCCCGGCGCTCTGCGCGGCGACTGTGTGCGCGGCTCCTGAGGCGTGGTGGCGCCGTCTCTTGGCTCACCTCACGCCAGCGCGGGCCGTTGCCGGAGCTCCTGTCGGCCCGTGGAATTGCGTCTCGCCTGCGGCTTCGTCGACTCGCGCACGCGGCGGTGGTCGGCTTGCGTGGGCGCAGGCCAGGGTGCTAGACTACTTGAGTCCTTGGGGCTATGGCGCAGTTGGTAGCGCGTCTCGTTCGCAATGAGAAGGTCGGGGGTTCGAATCCCCCTAGCTCCACCGCAGGCCGACATCCGATCCGGATGTCGGTTTTTGTATGCCTGGGCGCGTTGGTGCGGCGCCTGTTGCTGTGGCCCCACGGGTGTTCCGGGCGCCTGCTGGGCCGGGCTGCTTGGTGTGCCCGTGGGCGGCGGCCCGCCCGCGAGCCGTCCGCGCCGCGAGCTTCGCCCGGCGCGTCGCCATGATGCCCGCCCTGGCCCTGCCACCGCCCACGGGCACCGCGGCCGGGCTCCTGGTCCCTCCGGCGCCCTCCGCACCGGCGGCACCGTGGTGGCCGATGTGGTTTGGTGTGTCGTCTCGAAGCCCAGTCAGGCTCAGCTTGCCGCCCACCGGCATCGTGGTCGGGCCTCGCAGGTTTTGCAACGGCTTCCAAATAGGCAGTTCTGGCTCATACACGGATAGGTTGTCACTACGTGGATAGGTTATGAGCACGCGGATAGCCTTATAACCTATCCGCAAGCCAATAACCTATCCGTCTGACCATAACCTATCCGCGAATGCGCTGATGTGCTCCCGTTGGCGCCCACGTGCCCTGCCGCCATACCCCGCGGGCAATGTGGCACCCGTCCATGATGCGACAGTGGGGATTTTTCTACATCTTGCTTGCATGCCCCCGCGAGTACCGGCGTGTCGACACAAAGATGTAGAAATTCCCCCCGTTACGTGGCGGCAGAGAACAGCTGCGATGCCCAACCTGCAAGACCCATCGGGCGGCAAGAGCCGCGAATCGGCTGTAGTGGCCTACCCATTCTGCGCTGCGGGCTGCCCTAGCACAATCGGCACCCACCGCGCGTTAACCCCTCAACAGGTGCGTGGGCGGGCCTGTCGGCGTACGCACAGTGCTAACGGGCCGACGTGCAGACAAGCGGCTATGCCTGAATTCTCGCCAGGAAGCGTCGGCGCTCCCAGCTGGCGCAGCCGCCCGTTGAGGCTGCAGCCAGGGCTCGCGGGACTCGTGGTGGCTTTCAACTGAGCGCGGCATCGTGCGACGCACCCCGAGAAGGATCGCTCCGCCCCCGAATGCCGTCCTAGAACTCATGGGAATGAGAGCACCCTGACAGCTCGCTCGATCTCAACGCCCTACGCCCCGAAGCGATCGCGGTATGTGTTCCACAGGTCGCGCAGCTTCTTGCCGTCGGACTCGCGTACGAAAACGTCGAGGGCGGCCGCGCTACCGTTGCCGGTGAGGGCACTGACGGCAGCAGAGGGCGAAGACACCTCCTGGCCGTCGGGAAGCACGATGGTTCCCTCCGGCGAGATCGTCACGACGTACACGTTGCCGAGGTTTCTGCGTCGCCACACGAAGGTGTCTCTCGGAGCGATGATCCCGGTTGCGACGACATCTGCGAGTCGAACCTGGCGGCCGCGAGCGGCGGAACGTTTATCGACGGCGGCCTCCAGATCGGCGCTGGTCAGACACGAGAGGTCGATGCCATCCGAATCACGTCGAATGTTCCAGTAGTCCAAGATGAGGCGCATCAGGTGTCGTTGGCGCTTCTCAAGGGCTGCTTCGTGAATCTCTCCCCGGTCGGACGGCAATGCGCCGACCTCGGACATGCCGACGATGGGAACCTCATGACACGCGCGCGACACTGTATCCCAATCGGGCGCCTGGTTGATGGTGCGCGACTTGAGGGTCGTGAGGATGAGGCCACCGAGGCGCTTGTTCCATGCTTGTGCGTCGATGCTCTCGTGAACGCCACGGATCTGCTTCGTTGGGAGTCCGTGCAAGACCCCCAGACTGCGCGGCAGTCCGTGAGGAAAAGACCGCTGTTCGGCAACCAGCGCGTGGTAGAGGAGGATCTTGCGAATCGAGGACTGGGGGAGTGGACGAGCGATAGTTGCGGCCGCGCGGTGGCGGATGTCGTCGGGGACGGAGCAGGCGATGTCGACCGGCTGGTCGTCTTCGATAGCGCTGATGAACCGGGTAACGATGACGGCACGTGTCCCAGGCACGACGCGCGCCGCAACCGCCGTCCCGTACACGCGTTCGAGGGACGCAAGAAGCGCGCGGGCTTCTTCGTTGCTTCGGTTCATCCCCAGGATGTACATTGCTGCCGGCTTCCAGTCAGCTGAGTCGTAGAGTCGTAGAAGCTCCAGCGGGGTTGCGGCGGGGTGCTCGGCGAGTGGTGCCAGCGTCGCCAGTGCATAGGCCCGCGCATTGGGAATCAAAACCTCGTCGATAAACTGCTCGCCGCTCTTGGTCGTGAAGAAGGGCGTGAGTACATCCTCGGAAAAGCAGTCGATGAGGGCTCGTCTTGCGGGTGAGCGGAGCATGAGTGTCAGGAGGTGCCCGAAGAATGTGTCGGGGTTGTCGGTTGCCAGCGAGTTGATGGCGTCCTCCCAGAGGGCTGCGTAGCGTGGCCTGTTGGCGGGGGCGACGTGAGACAGAACGCGAGCTTTGAAGATATCGGTCGCTGCCAGGGGGACACCTCGGGTGTTGAGGACAGAGAAGATGCGGTGCGCGGCCTGGTAGGAATCGGTTGTCACCTCGATGAGGGAGACCTGCAGCATGAGGTACTGAACGAAGTTCTGGGTTTCCTGGGGAGGGAGGACTTCCGGATCGATGAGCGCGTCGAGCATCGCCCGCGCATTATCGTGGATGCGACGCACGGAAGTAGGGGTCAGGCTGTTTGCCTCGACGTCGAGGAGCGAATCGATGTTGTCACCGACGATGAAGGTGTCGAAGAAGTAACGGTCGCACTCGCGGACGGAGAGGCGAGGCCTTTCGTCCAGACCCTTGATCCGTGACTCGGGGATGCTCAGGAGCTGTCCGATTTCGTCGTGTAAGCCAGCGTCGGTGCCGGCCAGGTGTCTCAGGAGCGCGACGAGGATGCACAGGGTGGTGAGGCGCTGCTGTCCGTCAATGACGTCAACGTTGTCGCCGCCTGGGTGATCGACGAGGACAATCGATCCCAGGAAGTAGTCGCCGTCGTTCGTGCGCCAGGCATCTAGCAGGTCGTTGACCAGTGCAATCGCCTGCTGTTCTTCCCAGACGTAGGGGCGTTGGAAGTCGGGGATCTGGTACTGCCTGTTTCCGGTGAGCAGCTCTTCGATGGTCTTCTGAGTCGTCGAGAGGGTCATGACGCCACATCCTCATAGTGACAGAAATTACTTCATGTGGAAGTATAACGAGATTTGCTCGGTATGCGTCCGCAGCGACGAGGCCGGGTTCGTCCGGTGATTTGTGCGGCTATGTGGATGGCCGTATGCCTCTAGCATGGAGGGGCCGCGGGTCGTCGCGGTCGATGCGGCCGGAGTGGATGAGGAACGTCAATGGACACCATCAGGAAGAGGGACAGCCGCCGCGGGCGGATCACCTACGAGGTCGCGGGCCTCGCGTGGCTTGCCGAGGCCTCGGACCCGGGGGTCGCCGTCGTGCCCGTCCTCGATCACGGCGCGACGTGGCTCGAGGAACCGCGTCTGGTCTCCGTCCCGCCAACTGCCGAGGCCGCCGAGCGGTTCGGCCGCGCCCTCGCCCACACGCACGCCACGGGCGCCAGTCACCTGGGCGTGCCACCGCCGGGATTTGATGGCGAGGGGTGGATGGGGGAGGCGCCCCTGTCGCTGCCTCGAGATGTCACGAAAGCCAGCAACGGCATCATGCATCAAACGGGGAGTGGTGTGCCCAGTGACGCGGGCCATCCCGGCCGCCCTGCGCGCGGCGAGGCAGCGCAGTATCCGGCCCCGGTCTCGTCCCAATCCTGGGGCGCCTTCTACGCGCGCGAACGTATCGCCCCCTACCTGGACGCCCCGGCCTTCAGCGCGTCCGACAGGGCTCTCATCGAGCGCCTGTGCGAGCGCCTCGAATCGGGGGCGCTCGACCACGGCCAGCCGCGCCTGGTCTCCGACGCGATCGCCCGGCCCGGCCCGGTCGGCGCGGCCCGCACCCACGGCGACCTGTGGTCCGGCAACGTCATGTGGACCCCCGATGGGGCGGTCCTGATCGACCCCGCCGCGCAGGGCGGCCACGCCGAGGAGGACCTGGCGGCCCTCGCGGTCTTCGGCTGCCCGCACTACGAACGCATACTCGCCGCCTATAACGAGGCCTCGCCCTTGGCGGAGGGCTGGCGCGAGCGTGTGGCCCTGCACCAGATGCACATCATCATGGTTCACTGCGCCCTCTTCGGTCGCTCCTACGTGCCCGAGGCCGTCTCGATCGCACGCCGATACGTGTACCATTAAGAGAAAGGCGACTCCAAGCGACTGATAGGATGGAAAAAACTAGAATGACGACGTGTCAAACGAAAGATTAGAGGATGGCTGAACCGAATAGCTCCCTTCGCTGCGTAGCGAATTAGATATGCTCTTCATCGGATCGTGCTGCCATTTCTGCCAGGGGTGCACATGGAATTGCGGATGTCGATTTGCCAAAACTTCAGCGACTTGCGGCACTAATTCTTTCCAAAAGAGGCCTGGAGCTCCCTGACAAGCTGAAAGCCGCACTTCTTGTGTACGGAAACGTCGTGGTACCCCCGGTTGTTCTTGATATGTTCGAAACAATGGTGGCAGTAGATCCGACGGCCAGTCTAGCCTACTTATACTCCCGAGTTGTTGCGGCGGAAAATCGAAGATTCCTCGGAACATTCTTCACGCCGCGTGAATATGCGGAATCGATGGTGGAGCATTACGCGAACCAATATGATGACCCCAAGGTAGTCGTTGATGTCGGAGCAGGTGTTGGTATTTTCTCGGAACTGGCTGCTCGCTACTGGAAAACGGCCGAAGTATTCTCGGTCGATGTGAATCCGTTTACCCTCGGCCTACAAGCAGTGGCGATGTCGCAGCGGTGCCGGTTAAAAACACGTCTCGTTCTAGGTGACTATAGAGATTGGCTCAAACAGAATTGCAAAGCCGGACCGACGTTGTATCTCGGCAATCCGCCATACACGCGTTGGCAGCTGATACCAAAGCAGAATAGGCAACAGCTTGTTGCGGATGCTTTAGGCCTAGTCGGTCCTCTTGCGAACCTTTCAACATTGTTCTTTGGGATGTCTCTGGTGAAGCTTACTCAAGATGATGGGCTTGTTATGATACTCCCCTCCAATTGGATGCATGCGCGTTACGCGCGAGAACTTCGCGCGTGGCTGAGAAAGCAGGTCAATCGTAAAATCGTGTTAAGACGAGCCGACTCGTGGCGCTTTGATGATGCCATGGTAGACGCCGTATCAGTCGAAGTTGGTCCACAGTGTCGGGGGCTGCAGCAGATGGCAATATCGAGCTGGAAAATGGATCGCTGTTTTGCGGTGCAACGACAGGATGGAGAAAAGGCGATTCGGTTCGCAGAATCTGGAGATTCGCCAGATACCTCGTCTCGATCGGAAGTGCTACTCGAGCAGTATGCCCGCATTGTTCGGGGAACTGCGACCGGAGCCAATCGCTTCTTTATACGTGCCCCGGAGCAATGGAGAGACTTTGAGATTGATGAGGCCTATAGGACTCCTTTAGCGAGGCGTCTACGTGCGATCGAAGGGCGGGAAGAGTCTGTACCGGATATTGCTGAGTTACTCTGTCTTGAAATGTATAAGCAAGGAGAGAACAAAAATGTTGATCTACTAATTGCGATGGGTGAAAGAGATGGTGTTGATCGTGGTTATTTGTGCTCAAGTCGGCCGAAGTGGTATGATCGCGGTAAGGAGTTTCGTCGGCCCGACGTCATTATTTCAACGTTTGCGAGAGAGTGCTTTCATGTCATGGTGAACGTTGATAAGTTAGCCATTTCAAACAACCTATTTGGCCTCTACTGGAAGGAGGGGATTTGCGAGTCGCTCAAAGAGTCGATTCTGTGCTGGTTGAGATCATGCGACGGGCAAGATGCTCTCCGGCGTTGCTCATCTGAAGAGGGGTGTGGTCTCCTCCGGTTAAGTCCGCGACGAGTTGGTCTAATCAAGATTAACCGGGCAGTATGTTGTGGTACTGTTGGATCTAGCTCGAAAGAGTGCTCTTGATGCTCCAAAGGAGGCAAATCGATGACTGATGGAATGAGTTTCACCGTTGAGACGCATCTTTTGCGCGAATTGGGCGACCTTCTTGTGGGTCGTGATAGTACAGCGATCATTGAGCTTGTAAAAAATAGTTATGATGCTGATGCTACATTTGTAAGGCTTGATGCAAGTGATCTCGGTGATCCGTCTGCTGCTATGCTCACCGTTGAGGATGATGGTAATGGTATGACACTTAACCGTTTCAAAACTGCGTTCCTTCGTATTGCTGGCCGGGATAAGGAGCAAGGTTTTCGCGGGTCACCGCGTTATAGTCGTGCGTACACGGGACAAAAGGGCATCGGGCGTCTTGCAAGTCAAAAGCTTGCAATGTTCTTCACGTTCGCAGTATTCCAAATAGTGTAGTAGCTGCTCAAGAAGACTTGGGTGTATATGCGTGCATCGATTGGAAAGTTATTGATCAGCAAGACACCTCGAATGAGTTAGAGCAGGGGCTCACTGTTGAGCCTCTGCCGGCTGCAATTAGTGCTTCTGCGGGCACGGTATTGTCAATGTCGTCGCTAAAGCGGCAATGGACACGCCTCGAAATCTCGAGGTTCGTTCATGAGGTTCGGTCAGCACAACCACCTCCCTTTATTATGAGCGGCGATGCTAGGTCGCTTGGCCTTGTGGATGAACCGTTGTTTGGCGTGCCTTTTGCACGCCTGTCCTCCGTGAATGATCCGGGTTTTAGCATCGCTTTCATGGGTGAGTTTGAACAGGGCGATGACTACTGGGAGCAGGCTCGGTTAAACTTCAGGTGGTGCGTTGAAGTGGATGTCGAGGGCGGGCGGGCAAGAGTTCAAATTACTCCAACTGTTTCAGAAGTTAGTGATAATAGGTTTGCCCGCACATATCGTTTTGAGAAACGAACGTCGGATCAGCTCCGCTTTCAGGCGCGCTTCTTTGTGTATCCCGGCGCAAGTGCTAATCGTGGGCCACTACAAGGTTTTGTGCGAGGTGAACGCGGCATTCGAGTGTATCTCGAGGGTTTTCGTGTTCTTCCGTACGGCGATGGTTCTGATGACTGGCTAAGCATTGATCGTGACTATCGGAGTGGTTCGCGCTACTATAGTATCGATGTAGATGATGAGCTGAGTGAATATGTGGATCTCGATAAGAGAGAAGGCTTGCATGCTCTAGGACAGAATTCCTACTTTGGCGCTGTATTTTTAACCGAAGCGGGTGCGCCTAGCCTTGAGAGTCTAATCAATAGAGAGGGGTTTGTGCCAGGTGATACCTTCAAAGAAATACGCAATATTGTTCAGACTGCAGTCCGCCTTAGTGTGCGTGTGCATCATCGTCAGCATCCACATCTACAAAGGCATCATCAGCGTGGCCTC
>ERZ772945.1085-NODE-1085-length-20129-cov-16.660257_pt1 | contig 20129 bp, 19 predicted proteins | sample MGYA00511681_ERZ772945 | MGnify/ENA primary metagenome ERZ772945 (study PRJEB29015, sample SAMEA2737943) | human oral metagenome | biome: human oral; feature: human-associated habitat; material: dental | place: China | collected 2143 ...
TAAGCATTGCAACAAGGTTGCGACGGGTTACGAAACCAAATACTCCGATAAAGAATAATAGTCCACTAAGGACAAAGAAATATCCGACAGGTATCATTTGCTTCCCTCCTTCTTTTTATTATTCAGAATAACTAAGCCACCAATAATACATGCCAAAAGAAATACAGAAATAAATTCAAAAGGAAGTACATATCCATATTTATCTGCACTCATCAAGTTCTGACCAATGGTATCCATTGTTACTTCTTTTGACAACATATCACCATTTACTATAGTACTATTGATTAAAGCATTCTTTAGCAATACAACAACAACAGTTGCAAAGCCAACTAATGCTATTGCAGCAGCAAGAAAAGTACGCTTACCTAACCATCGTTCAGAGAGTCCTTGCAATGTACGTTTGCTCACCAATTGGATTGCAAAGATATACATCATAGTGATACCTCCAGCATAAATGCTTATCTGAGCAGCACCAAGGAAAGTATAATCTAGCAGGAAGTAGAGACCTGCAACACCAAAGAGTACAAACAGCAATGCTGTTGCTGCTCGCATGATACGTTTCGTCGACACGCAGAATATAGCTGAAGCCAATATTACAACGGCGAGAATCGCAAACATAATTAATCTTGCCATATCTCTTACTCCTTATTTCTTTTTAGTATTGAATGTTCCAACTTTCCAATCTGCTCCACCCTCAATAAGCTTTGGTAACGAACCACCTTTATATATTTCCTTATCAAGATGAAGAACTAGCTTAGAACGATCAAACACTGCATTTTCAAAATCATTTGTAAACTCAATTGCATCGAAGTTACAAGCATTCACACATAACTCACAAAACATACAATCGCCTAAGTCATACTGATAATCGAGAAGTTGCTTCTTCTTTCTGCCTGTTTCAGGATTGGTTACCATCTCTGAAGCAATCTTGATGGTACCATTAGGACAAGCCTTCTCACACATAGTACAAGCTGTGCACTTGTAGTTTTCATTTTCGTCACGTTTAAAGACTAAACGACCACGATGGCGTTTAGCAACGTGAAGGGTTGTCTTACGATTCTCTGGATACTGCTCGGTAGACTTTGGTGTGAAGTATTCCTTCATTGTCACCTTCATACCTGTAGCAAGTGTCTTGAGTGCAGAGCCAACCTCACCAAAATATGATTGTTTTTTCTCTTCCATTCTCTTTAACCATTAATAGTGAATGTCCAACCGAATGCTACACAAATAGTCATCAATACAAGGATGACAAGTGACAATGGCATAAGGTACTTCCACTCTAATTTTAGAATCTGATCAATGCGAAGACGTGGGAAAGTCCACTTAATCCACATCAACAAGAATACTACAACGAATGTCTTACCAAGGAACCATACAATACCTGGTATATAGTTCATAACGGCATCAAAGCCTTCAAGACCAATATTCAATGGAGCCCAGCCACCCAAGAAAACTGTGGTAGCAATTCCAGATACAACAAATAGGTTAAGGTATTCTGCAAGGTAATAGAAACCAAAGCCCATACCACTATACTCTGTATGGTAACCAGCGGTCAACTCACTCTCAGCCTCAGCTAAGTCAAAAGGACCACGATTTGCTTCAGCATTACCTGCAATACAAAATACGAGGAAAGCCAATATTGCAGGGATATGCCCTTGTATAATCAGCCATTGCCAAGGACCTGTTTGTGCTTCTACAATACCTGAAATCTGCATTTTACCTGTGAGAATAACTGCAGAAATTAAACAGAGTCCTAAAGACAACTCATAAGAAATCATCTGTACTGCACCACGCATAGCGGAGAGCACAGAATACTTATTATTACTACCCCAACCTGCAAGGAAAATTCCAAGAACACCAATTGAACTAATAGCCGTTACTAGGAATATACCCACATTAAAGTCTAATATATTAGCTCCATTATTCCATGGAAGGAAAGAGAAAGTTCCTACTGAAGCAATAATAACCAAAAATGGAGCAAGATAATAAAGCAATTTATCAGCCTTATCAACTGCAAAAATCTCTTTGATTAACATCTTCAATACATCTGCAAAAACCTGTAAAGTTCCCCACCATCCTACTCTGACAGGTCCAATTCGACACTGGAAGTAGGCGCAGACCTTACGTTCCATGAAGATGAGAACGATAGCAAGTAGAGCATAAGCAAGAAGTATTGCTAAGCCCACTACTACGCACTCAATCAGAACGGTCCAAAAGTTACTCAAGCCACAAGTGACGCGGAGCAACTCATCGAACCATGTTGTTACTATTCTAAAATCGAACATAGTATGATTTTAATTCTTAATTGATTACTTTTATAATAACCTTATTAGCGGTCAATATCAGGGATTACGAAGTCAAGTGCAGCACCTGTAGTAACTAAGTCAGCTATCTTCTGACCACGCAACATCTTATCCATAGCACCAACAAGTGTCAATCCCATTGGACGGAACTTCAAACGATAAGCTGTTTTATCACCACGTGAATCCAAATAAGCACCAAACTCACCACTTGCACCCTCAACAGAGAAGTACCACTGACCTTCTGGAACTTTAATAATTGGCTTCTGCTTAATATAGAACTCACCCTCAGGAATATTATCAATCAATTGCTCTATAATATTGAGGCTCTGATAGATTTCCTTAATATGACAGAAGTAACGATCCATAGAATCACCATTTCTCAGTGTTATCTCATCAAAATCCACCTTATCATACATCGCATAAGGATGATTCTTACGAACGTCATTTTTCCATCCGCTAGCACGACCAGCAGGACCAGTCACACCATAGCTAATGCAATCTTTCTCGTCCATTACGCCAACACCCTCAAAGCGTTGATGTGTAATAACATTATCACCAAAGACATCAACATACTCCTGGATCATTGGACGAAGATACTTACAGAGTTGCTTTACATTTGATACAAAGTTTGGATCAATATCAGCCTGCAAACCACCTATTCTATAATAGTTCTGTATCAAACGACCACCTGTTGTCTCTTCCATAACATTGAGGACATGTTCACGGTCACGCATACCATAAAGGAATGCGGTGAGCGCACCTAAGTCCTGTGCACAACAAGCTGTATAAAGAAGGTGATTATCAATACGCTGTAACTCATCCATAATAGTACGGATATAGAGAATACGTTCAGACAATTCTATTCCCATACCCTCTTCAATCACACCCACAAGCGCATGACGATGCATCATTGCTGACAAATAGTTCATACGGTCAGTCAGTGCCAATGTCTGAGGATAAGTAAACTGTTCACAAAGTTTCTCTATACCACGATGAATATAACCCAAGTGAGGATAAATCTTGGTTATAGTCTCACCATCCAACACTGTCTGCAAACGAAGCACACCATGAGTAGATGGGTGCTGAGGACCAATATTTACAACAAAGTTATCATCGGTAAACAATGGACGTTGTGTACCAACGAGTTCACCATTTTTGTTCAAACTCCACTCTGTCGTAGTATCCAATTCTACATCATCTTCTGTAGAATACATATTCTTTGCAGGGTCCATATCGTAGTCCTTGCGAAGTGGATAACCCTTAAAGTCATTCCTTAGGAAGAGACGACGCATATCTGGATGACCGAGGAACTTAATACCATAGAAGTCATAAACTTCACGTTCCAACAGGTCGGCATCAGCCCACAACTTGATAACTGAAGGAATAACAGCCTCTTCGCCAATCTTCTTTGCAAGCTGTTTTACAGAACAACGCTCATGTGTATTTGTATTCTCAAGAATATAGATACATCCAAGTCCTTCCTCTGCTCCAAAGTCTTCACCGACAACAGTTACAAGGTAATCGAAATGTTTCTCATTCTTCAACTTTGCCATTTCTACAGCAAAGCTATCAAAGCCGAATTCTTTATTTTCTAGTTTCATTCTCGCGTACCTTATATATTATACGTTAGTTGTACTTTCGTCAGAAGCTTTCTTTGTAGCATCAATCTGATCAATTTCCTTACCCAACTTCTCAACATCTTCTTTTGTTATAGGCTGGTTAACGACAATCGTTTCCTTCTTAGGAGCAGCCTCTACAGGAGTTGAAGAAACTGGCTTTGCTACAGGCTTGGCTGTAGGGCGAACTGGCTTAGGAGCTGGTTTATGTGACTCTTCCCAAGCAGTTTCACGCTTTTCTTTTATCTCTTCTGGAGTAATACCTAACTTCTCTTCAAAAATCAATTCGGCATTACTCTTACCTAATTCACGCTCTTCAGCATTCTGCTTATGGTTAACACCGCCAAAGAATTTCTCAACCTTAACCTTACGCTGAAGTTGCATCATTCCATAGATGATTGCCTCTGGACGTGGAGGGCAACCAGGAATATATACATCCACAGGGATGATCTCATCAATACCACGCATAACGTGATAGCTATCTTTGAATGGACCACCTGAAATAGCGCATCCACCAACAGCTATAACATACTTAGGTTCGGCCATCTCATCATACAAACGCTTCAAAGCTGGAGCCATCTTGTTTGTAATAGTACCAGCACACATGATTAAGTCAGCCTGACGAGGAGAGTTACGAGTAACCTCGAAACCGAAACGAGAGAAGTCGTAACGGGCACAACCAACAGCCATGAACTCAATACCACAACAAGAGGTAGCGAAAGTCAATGACCACAGAGAATTACTACGACCCCAGTTAATAAGTTGATCCAAATTACCAAGAACGAGGTTAGTTCCACCATCGTTCAGTTCGCTTGCCATCTTGCTAAGCGTGTCATTGTCTTTCCATTCATCGTATGGAAGAGACTTGATTTTGGGCTTTCTTATTTCCATTCAAGTGCTCCTTTCCGCCAAGCATACGCAAGACCAAATACTAATACCAACATAAAGAACCCAATGGTAGCTAGTGCTAAAGGTCCAAATGTCTTAACAACAACAGCCCATGGGTATAAGAAAACTGTTTCCACGTCAAACATCAAGAAGAGAATCGCAAAGAGATAGTAACCGATATGCACTGGTAACCAAGAGGTTCCATAAGTCGGAATACCACACTCATAAGGCTCACCCTTCGCCGGATTGTATGAACGCGGACCAATCAACTTAGCTATGGCATACGCTGCCACTACCAAGAATGCGGCCGTTATCAGAACGGTAACAAAAAGTGTGAAATACATAAACTTTATATAGCTATAATTTAAATGTGCAATCTTGCTCTAATAAGACATGCTTTAAAACAAGTGCAAAGATACAAAAATATTTGAAAAGCAAAGCAATTCTAGTAAAAAACATACTCTTATTGCAAACTCCACTTTACAAATTATATTCTGACAACAACACTTTCATTATTAAACTCTCGCAGACGTAATAACAGAAGTAATACTGGATAAGTAAAACAGAAAAGCCTCCCTTGCTATTAAAGAGGGGCTTTCCTCAATGAAAGAAGAGGGCTTCCTCATCCCAAGAAAAGCACAACACTCTACTATCATTGACTATCAAGAGTTAATATCAGATGGAATGAATTTTCTTCAAAGTGAACTTTAAAGCAATTAACGATGATATGCTATCAACCCATCAATAGGAGATGCAAGTACCTTAATAACGCTATAACCATAAGATTTAGCACACTTCCTTAATTGACTTTCATAAACAGCGGCGATGCCCCCAACAGCCGATAACGAATGTATTGATACGTCAGAATATCTCGTAATATTCTTTTCAAAGAAGTTAGCAAAGTTGGATAAGACAAGTTCTTCTAACTCTCTCTTCTCCAAATTAGCATGAATAAACTGAGAGATACTAGCTAAATAACGATTGGCTAAAGGTTGACGATAAACTTTATTAATTATATCAGAATAAGACAATCCAGACCATGCCAAGTATGAATCACGTATCTCTTTCGATAATCCACCTTTAAAAATACCATTCAAGAACAACTTACCTAGCACCGCTCCACTTCCTTCGTCACCGAGAATATAACCCAAAGGTGGAACATTCTCTACAATATCATTACCATTGTATAGACAGCTATTAGCTCCCGTCCCTAAGATACAAACTATTCCTGCATGATGACCACAAGTAGCTCTTGCTGCACCTAATAAGTCACTCTGAACCTCAACATTAGCTAAGGGGAAAGATTTTGAAAGAGCTTTATCAACTTTTGACGATAAAGCAGTCGTACAACCAGCACCATAAAAGGCGACACAAGTAACCTCTCTAATAATATCAAAAGACTCGCTGAGTTCCGCATTTCTTATGCTTTCTTTCAAAGCTGGTTTCAGCTCCGTTTCTAATACGTTGAAAATTATATCCTCCGATTGATGAAAAGGATTTAAGCCCTGTGTACGAACTTTAAGGACAACATTAAAACCATCATTAGGTGTGCCCACTAATGCCCAATCAGTCTTCGAGCCACCACTATCAGCTATTAATATCATTGTATCTTTTTGTATGCAAACTTACACTTTTTTATTGATTTATAAGTATTATGGTAACAGAAATAAGTCCCATGACATATCTTTAGTATCATTTTACATAAACAGCAATCGCAAAATCATAAACTTTGCTTATCTTTGCATCAATTATTGTTTAAACAAACTGATTATCATCACAACCCAGAAGTATGTATAAAAAGATATTCTTCATCACTATCTTGCTGTTTATCATTACACTCCCAGCAAGTGCCGTATTACAGGAAGATTCATTGAAGAACTCACTCTCCGTTCTCCGTCATGAGTTAATTGCACAACATCTTGAACAAACAAAGCAATTAAACAACTCTAAGTTTATTAGTGAGCAAGTGATGAATCAGCTAAAAGAGATTGGAGAGCACTCTGCCCAGGTGTCGCTCATGCTTTATTCTCAAAAGACGGATAACATCTTTGATTTAACCTATGCCTGCCAAGAGGCTACCGAACTATGGAAGGATTTTCAGAGTAAGTCGCGTCCCTTCCATGACCTTATCACCGAGAGTAAGGAGGAGATCGCTCGCTATGATTCTCTTATTAACGTGCTGAGTACAATGTACACATTTGGCATGACAGATAAGATGAAGACTGACCGCAACGTTTGTTTAACGCTTGCCGTTAGCATACGTCGAATGTTGCAAGAGCGTAATGACTCTTATCAAGAATATATACAATATTACCAATACAACCAACAACAACTTCAATCGCTCGATACGTATGCGCAAAAGAGATATGAGGAGATCCAGACGAGCATCTTTACAAACAGTGGAGTAAATTACTTTAAATTCCTACGCAATGCTCCAACACTTATCTCTCAAATGAGTCCTAACCTTTCTGAGAAATACACGCCACAACGAGTCGTGCAATCTCAATGGGATGTAAGGTGGCTCATTACGCTCTTTTCCATGATACTCATCTATGGTTTAGTGGCAATACTCATCAATTATTTAAGCATTCGTTTCCTTGTTACGAAAGTAATGAAAACGAATAGATTTGAGCAGAAGAACAGTGCTTTTCTTGCCAAGCGAACATGTATTATTATGGTGACATCAATCATTACTTTTAGTATCATACTCGTCATCATCAAGATTCTTTCGCCATCCAACTTTGTTCACATGGCATGCAACCTTTTGCTCGAATACACATGGTTACTTACTGTTATCTTTGCCTCATTGTTATTGCGTGTTAGTGGTGCACAAACACACAATACCTATCGCATATATTACCCTCTTATCTTTGTTGGGTTTACCGTCATCACCTTCCGTATTGTGATGTTGCCAAGCTCTATAGTAACACTCATCTACCCTCCCCTCTTATTGCTCAATGCTTTGTGGCAGGCAAGGATGATTTACAAGCACCGCTTGCAAATTCCTAAATACGACTTATACCTTGCTTACTTCTCTCTCACGGTATTTGTCTTCTCGCTGATTAGCTCAATAATAGGCTATACCATGCTGGGCGTCCAAGTCTTCATTTGGTGGATGATGCAATTAGCATGTATATTAACGATAGCGTTCTTCCATGATTATCTTGATCAATATAGGGAGAAACATCCTGAAAAGAAGTTATCAATCGTAAAGACTTGGATCTTCAGATTTATATATAATGTATTCATACCATCAGCAGTGGTATTATCTTTCATTATCTCAATTTATTGGGCAACTGATGTCTTTAACCTCAGTGACATGACATGGAAGTTATTCCGTGCGAACTTCATTGATTCTGATAAGTTCAAGATCAGTATCTACTCTATCGCTGTGGTTACAATCCTTTGGTTCATCTTTAACTATCTAAATCATACCATTAGGGACGCTATAAAACAATTCTTAAAGAAGAGTGACCCAACAACAGCTGCTGCTAGAGGTATAATGTTTATCAATGTCTTACAAGTCGTTGTATGGGGCGCATGGTTATTGACGACTTTAAGTATATTCCAAATCAGCAACACATGGCTAGTTGTTGTTACAGGCGGCTTATCAACTGGTATCGGTTTCGCCATGAAAGATATTCTCGAGAACATATACTATGGTATATCATTGATGACAGGACGAATTAAGATAGGCGATTATATTGTATGTGATGGCATACGCGGACGTGTAAGTTCTATCAGCTATACCTCAACAATGCTTGAAGCATTAGATGGATCAATCATTGCCTTCCAAAATTCACAGCTCTTTACGAAGAACTATAAGAACATGACAAAGAATCATGGATATGAACTTGACATCCTAGAAGTGGGCGTAGCATACGGTAGTAATATCAATGAAGTTAAGAAAATGCTGATTGATGCAATCACAGCACTAGACATTACTTACAAGGAAAAGAAGGTAATGGTCTTACTAAAGAGTTTTGATGATAGCTGCATTACGCTAAAAGTACTTGTATGGGTTAACGTTTTCACACAAGGACTTGATGATAGCATTATCATGGAATGTATTTATGATACGCTCAATAAGAACGGCATAGAGATCCCATTCCCACAACGTGAGATTACAATTAAGAATCAATAACAACCTAGAACTCTCACCTTTTCTACTTCATTCTAAGTTTTTCTTTAAATTCCTTGGCTGTTTTAATATCTTTTATTACTTTTGCAGCCGTAACAAAAAAACGATAATGATTCAAGCATTAAATATTCAAGCCACAACGAACAACACCTTATATAATAAAGGTGTTGCTTATTGTGTATCTGCGTTTGAATCATTGAATACGGAGAGAAAAATAATCGAGAAAAAGACAGCAAATTATTTGGTAGTTCCAAATATTTGTATACTCTCTCTCTCTCTAGTAGAGCAGGCGTAAATTACACATTTTTTTCTTCTCGCATACGCGCGCGCGAAGCGTGCCGTAAAGCTAGTAAACAAAGGACTTTCCGTAAGTTTCCTTTGTTTGTTTTTTCGTGTCTATCATTGAGAGGAAAAGAGCAAAATAAGAACGACTATTATTCAAGAAATAACAAACAAAATAACAAGTTTAATTCAAAACAAACAAAATGAAAACAAAGATTTATTCGCTTTTATTGCTTCTCTTAGGCTTGTTGCCAGGAAGTATATTTGCACAGACCTATACCGATAGTGAGGGCACTGTATGGAAGTGTGTGTATGGTGGAACGACAGCCATGATTTGGGATGTTGATGTCCCCTCCTCACCTACGTTTTCTATAGTAGGCTCTGATGTATCTCCTGAACATTCTGGAGGTACAATGAACTATAATGGTGATGTCCTACATATCCCATCAACAGTCAGTGATGGAACCAAGACCTATACAGTAACAGAAGTGCGACTTCCATATCATTTTTATGCAGAGACTGTTATTATTCCAGCAACAGCCTTGATCGCAACTGGCTTTCATGCTTCTCCAAGAAGAATTGTATTTGAGACTGGTAGTCAGATAACCTCTTTAGGACGTCTTGCCTACATCAATGCGAATGAGTGGTATGATAACAGAACACCACTTTATTGTGATTTCACAGCAGCAACAATCACAAGTAGTGACCCCTATGCTCTCTATGCAGGAGCTGCAAATGAATTATATTTCTTTAATGCAGCTTCTATCAACCCTAGTAAAGACCCGTCTTTTGTACATAGCGCTATATATGCAGGTTCACAGATTTATGGTGCAACATTCAATTTTGTTCACGGAGGCGTCTGTGAGGATTTACAAGTATTTGATGGCGAAGACTTCGAATCACCCTATAGCTTTACGGCGACAAAGGCTGACTACAAGCGCACGTTTGATAACGTTGCTGGCAAAGCAGTTAGCACCCTTTACTTACCTTATCCAACCGATCTCCCAAATGGCATGCGCGCCTACACATTGATAAGAAAAGGATTTGATGAGAACGGCGACAAGGCTTTCTGTTTTGCACCTGTTCCAGCCGGCACACGATTGGAAGCCTATAAGCCTTATTTGGTGCAGATAACCGACGGTGCAAGCCATACATTGCCAACAATGCACAACGTGACGGTTCCCGCAACGCCTAATATTGAGAGCACAGCCGTTATGGCAAGTGCCGATAGCGATTGGAAGTTCTACGGTACGACGTTGAGAATCAAGAACGACAAGGCGTATGCTAAGAAGGCTTATTACTTGAACGGTAACAAATGGTGGGCAGTGCAGAATGGCGTAACGAACGACTATATTGCTCCTTTCCGTTGCTTTATCAGTAGTCCGACAGGTGCCGTGCCAGCAAAGAGTTTCTTAATGGTGCTTGACGAAGAAGACAACAATACAACGGGTATTAAATCGCTCGAAAACAAAACAAACGAGGACATTAAGAGTGGCAAATATCCTTTCTATTCTGTTGACGGCAAGTTGATAGGTAACGATTATAACGCGCTCGAAAGCGGTCAGATTTACATCGTGAACGGAAAGAAATTTTATAAGATTTAATCAAATGGAGTTACAAACAATGAAAAAGAAAACCTATAACGCCCCACAATGCACCGCTGTGCAAATGAATGTTGAGAAATTTATTTGTCTTTCCATCCCTATTGGACCTGGTCCTGGCCCCGGCGGTGGCGGACAAGCAAAGGCTAATTATTTCTTTGACGAAGAAGATGAATCTGCTTCTGATTTTTCGGAGGCTGATTCGGAGGAATCAAAGGGAAATTAAGACGCATTTAAACGACTGATAAGAAACGCAGAAAATTGTTCGCGAAGAATCTAAAAAGAGTTCGCGAACAATCTGAAAAGAGTTCGCGAACAATTTTGATTTTGTTCGCGAACAATTCGGAAAGAGTTCGCGAACTATTTTTGTTTTGTTCGCGAACTATTTTTTATGCCTCTTATTATGGTGCCGAATTCATCAAGCACGGATGTCGGACTCGTGGGGTACGGGTGTCGGATCCGTGGGGCACGAGTCCGACACCCGTGCACCACGAAAGTACATTTCGTTGATGTTAACAGTTCCGACTTAAAAGTTAGAAAGAAACTCGTATGCTGTTGGAAGAAAAATTATATGCTGTTCCCCGTAAATTTCCAACGTGTTTGCGATTTACGGGGAACGTGTTTGCGAAAAATTTCTAACGTGTTTGCGATTTATGGGGAACGTGTTAGAAGAAAATTTATATACTGTTCCCCATAAATTTATATACGGTTAGAAATTTACGGGGAAGCGGTTAGAAAAATATTTTTATCAAATAAAAATTTTCGGCTAACCGTATATAATTTCAGCATTGACCTTTGAGCTCTTAGCATTAACAGTAGGGACAGACGCCCTCGTCTGTCCGCAAAAATACTGCCAATAAAAGCCTCCCCAAGCCCCTCCAAAGGAGGGGATGTCGCCTAACGGGATGTTATTTAGGGATTTACAAGCGGACAGACGGGGGCGTCTGTCCCTACTTGTGGATGATTCGTATATGTCACTCAACAAAATATTCCTATGTTATTCCACAAAACGTCCCTATGTTACTCAACAAAATGTTCCTATGTTACTTTGTCTTAAAAGTTGTTGATTTGTCAAAGAGTGGGTTACCCTAACTTAAACATACTCTCTTACAAGGGATATTCCTCAAAAGCATACAATACCGTTGAGAGATAACGCTCACCCGTATCTGGGAGCAAAGTAACGATTCGTTTACCCTTATTCTCGGGGCGTTTTGCAAGTTCAATAGCCGCAAAGACTGCTGCACCTGATGATATACCAACAAGTAAACCATCGCTTTGTGCTAACTGACGCCCCGTGAGTATCGCTTGGTCATTATCTACTTGGAAGATTTCATCAACGTACTTGCTGTTGTATGTAGAAGGTATAAAACCAGCGCCAATGCCCTGTATCTTGTGTGGGCCACCTTGTCCGCCGCTTAGCACGGGGGATGTTGTTGGCTCCACAGCAACGACCTTTACATTCGGATTCTGCTCCTTCAAATACTTGCCAACACCGCTTATAGTACCACCAGTTCCTACACCGGCAACGAAGATATCGACCGCTCCGTCCGTATCACGCCATATCTCTTTACCAGTTGTCTCATAGTGTTTCTGCGGATTAGCTTGGTTCTCAAACTGCTGAAGAATAATGCTTCCTGGAATCGAATCGCGCAATTCCTCCGCTGCTTTGATAGCCCCTTTCATACCCTCTTTACCGCTCGTCAACTTCACAGTAGCACCATAAGCCTTCACAAGGTTACGGCGTTCTATGCTCATTGTTTCCGGCATAGTAAGGATGAGTTTATAGCCCTTCACAGCCGCTACTAATGCCAAACCAACTCCCGTGTTACCACTCGTTGGCTCGATGATAGTGGCTCCTGGCTTCAGAAGTCCTTTATCTTCTGAATCCTCAATCATCGCTAATGCAACACGATCTTTGACGCTTCCACCAGGATTAAACGATTCTATCTTTGCTATAATTGGCTGCTCAAGTCCTTTCAAAGAAGAGAACTTATTTAATTCCAACAAGGGTGTATTCCCAATCAATTCAGTGAGTTTCTTTGCAATCTTTGTCATATCCGTTACCTTTAATTATTCGTTTCATCAACCAATCAAAACACTTATCACCACAAGTTCTAAGTGTTTTGTTTCTTTTTCACAGGTGCAAAGGTACGGAGAAACATTGGTCTTTAAAATACTAACTTTATGTTATTTCGCATACCACAATTATGGTATTTACGTTAAAAAGAGCCTTTTCTATCGTCAAACAGATAAAAAGCACTATATTTGCGATAGTGTTATAATACTACAAGAAAGCCTTATGCAGAAATATGCCAATTATATAGAAGAGATTGAAATCGACTCCCTTTGGAGTGGAAAGAAGCACATTCGATGGACATTAGATAGGCAAGTTAATATCTTAAGTGGTATCAATGGCGTTGGAAAGAGTACCATTATAAACAAGGTGGTACGCTCTTTTTCACAAGGCGGAGAGTTTCCCAGTCATCTACTAAAGGGCGTTCGGTTGAAAGTGAACCCTTCCGATGCCAAATGGATACGCTATGATATTATCCGTTCGTTCGATCGTCCGCTGTTAAATTCGGACAGTGTTAGTAAGATGGATGGCAATCTTTCCACCGAATTAGACTGGCAGCTCTTTCAGTTGCAACGCAAGTATCTGGATTACCAAGTGAACATTGGCAACCGAATCATTGCTACTCTACAAAGTGGAGAACCTAATGCTACGGAAGAGGCACAGCGCATCTCCCTTCCCAAAAAGCGATTCCAAGATATGATAGACGACCTCTTCACCGAAACAGGAAAGACTATCATTCGCACGGAGAATGAGATTCGTTTTTCGCAGATAGGCGAAACGCTCTATCCTTATCAGCTCTCAAGCGGAGAGAAACAGATATTGGTTATCCTCTTGACAGTGCTCGTTGAAGATAATAAACCATACGTTCTCTTTATGGACGAACCTGAAGTTAGCCTGCACGTAGACTGGCAGAAACGACTAATTGATCTCATTCTCGAACTGAATCCCAATGTTCAAATCATCCTAAGTACGCATAGTCCGGCTGTGATAATGAATGGTTGGATAGACCGAGTAACGGAAGTTTCGGATATTACTGACAAATAATAGCAAGGGAAGGAGGCACTATGAGCAGACGACTCCGCGACAATCTATCATCGGCATACATCAATGCTGCCAATCAACTTAATGGTAAGCATGCACGCAGAAAGATTATTGCATACGTCGAGGCATACGATGATATCTTCTTTTGGAGGACGGTGTTAAGTGGCTTCGAAAGCAATGATCGCTTCTTTGAAGTTATGCTTCCGTCACGCTTGAACCTAACGAAAGGGAAGAAGTCGGTGCTTATGAACCTTATTTCAAATCAAATGGGAGAGAACATGATAGCGTGCGTTGATGCGGATTATGACTATCTTTTACAAGGCGAAACAGCTACTTCTACACAAGTCATCACTAACCCTTACGTCTTTCATACCTATGCTTATGCCATTGAAAACCTACAGTGTTACGCCCAAAGTCTGCATGATGTGAGCGTAGCTGTTACCCTTAACGACCACGCCATATTTGACTTTGAATCCTTCCTAAGCCAATATAGCGAGATAATCTATCCTCTCTTTGTTTGGAATATATGGGTTTATAGACACCAGAAGTACCGCCAATTCACTATAACCGACTTCAATAGAGTTATCGAAATAGGGCACTTTTCTATCTATAATGCTGCTGAATCCTTACAAAGACTGCATCATAAGGTACAAAAGAAGATACGCCAATTACAAAAGGAGAACCCTTATGCAAAGGAGGATTACCTACAACTAAAGAGAGAGCTAAGCGCGCTTGGCGTTACACCTACTACCACCTATTTATATATACAAGGGCATCATCTCTTCGACAACGTTGTTGTTCCCATCCTTAAACGTGTCTGCGACCGACTGATCAGAGAGCGAGAAGAGGAGATAAACCGCAATGCGGTGCATGATACGCAGCGCCGGAACGAGTTATCGAGTTACAGTCATAGCGTTGAAACAATCGTTTCCATGTTGAGAAGGAACGTAGGGTACAGAAACGCAGAACCTTTCAGAAAACTGCAAGAAGATGTTAGATTGTTCTTAGAAAGACAATCTACACAAGAAGAAACAACCAACGAATAAGGCGGTAGTATCATCCTTGACACTACCGCCTTACGCTTATCTTATCTTAAAAGAATGCTTTTAACTTATCAATTTGTACGTACTTGATAGATGTTACCATCGAAGTACACATCATCTTTGAGTGCATTATCAACATAGATACCATTCTCTATAAATTGCGCAGCCATGCGTTTGGTTGAAGGATCGAACAGTCCCCTTACCGTACTGTTCCATATAAATCTAACAGCGATCCGATGGCTTGCTCCATCATAAGTAAGGTTACCTAAATCAGCAAGGAGTGGTACAACATAGAAGCCCGTAGCGGTTGGCTTCGCCCAATAAATACTAAATTTGAACTTCAAATCCTGTGCTGGTAAAGCCTCAATAGCCTGCTTTAGGCTCGCATTCTTTACACTCTTTGCGAGATACTTAGTAGGGAATTGCTTTACAAGTAAGCATGTATCTGATGTCATCTCCCAATGAATATCGGTTGAATCTGTCTTTGTCCAGCCACCTGTTTGTTGGTTACGACTAAAGCAGATGAGCTTTCCTTGATAGTTACCTTTCATAACATTAAAGGCTGCATCTCTCTCTTCCTTTGTTGGAAGTTTGGGTCTACCGCTATCGTCACCATCGCCAAGGCAAGATGTTAAAGACACTGTCGTAAGGAGCACAATAAGTAACAGTAATAGTTTATTCTTCTTCATTTTATTATGTTTTAGTTAGTTTCTTTATGCAAAAGTGATTGTTGGCAAAGTTACACATTCATTATTTATTACAGAACAAAATATTGTTAAATAAAATGTAAAACACAGATTGCTTATCCCTCAAAAAGCCTCAACTACAAGCATATAGATTGGAAAAGTCCATTCCAACTGGCTTCCGTTAGGAACTCTTCCCCTTAGAGGAGGCAGGGTGGGGTTTCCTGGCAGGGACTTCTACCTCGACTTTATGACGATCTACTAGTCTACAAATAGCACTATTCACACTCCTCTCCACTTGGAGAGAAGGTGGTTGTAAAGCCTCTTCTCTCCTCTTTGGAAAAACTATGAGAGATTATCGGGAAGTTCGGAACAGTTTCGAGAGACTATCGCAAGATCCACTTCCCACGCTCTTTCACCATCGGAACAACCACCTGCTCTGTGGTTTTATCACCATAATAGAAGAGGAGGAAGACGCTGGCAGTATTGTCCTTAGCAGAGAAGTGGGATGCTCCGAGCGTTATGGAATCTATCCCATGATGCACACTATCTTGCTGAGCCACAAACTGCTTAAGATTGAGCAATAGCTGCTTTCTGTAATTATCAGGCAGGTTATTGGTTCGATTCTCATTATTGAGGAACGCCTCGTAATCACCTTTTAGGAGTTGCTCGTAATAGTGTTTAGCCGCTTTGGCAGCTAGTTTTCCTTGATCAACATTCTTCTTCTTCTCACCGCAAGCTGCTAATAGTAACGCAACAGCAATGAGAATACTTAATGATACCTGCTTCATAGACATTCTATTTACCAATTACTTTTGACGAATGAAGATGTTGATGGGGCAACCATGTAGGTTCCAATTCTCACGTAACTTATTCTCTAAGAATCGACGATACTGCTCCTTAACATATTGCGGAAGGTTCGCATAAAAGACAAAGGATGGTATCTGTGTGTTCGGAAGCTGTGAACAATACTTAATCTTGATATACTTGCCCTTGACAGACTGTGGTGGGGTAGCCTCAATGATAGGTAACATGACCTCATTCAACTTGGTTGTTCCAATATGAATCTTGCGGTTCTGATAGACCTCCTTAGCCGTCTCTAACACCTTAAAGATGCGCTGCTTAGTAAGTGCGGAAGCGAAGATAATAGGGAAGTCAACGAATGGTGCCATACGACTACGAATAGCATTAACGAAGGTGTCGATGACCTTTTGGTTCTTATCCGGCACCAAGTCCCATTTATTAACCACGACAACAAGACTCTTATTATTACGCTGAATCAGCTGGAAGATATTCATATCTTGCGACTCAATACCACGTGTGGCATCCAACATAAGAATACATACATCGGCATTCTCAATACTTCGGATGGAACGCATCACACTATAGAACTCGAGGTCTTCCGTTACCTTATTCTTACGTCGAATACCCGCTGTATCAACGAGATAGAAGTCGAAACCAAACTTAGTATAGCGTGTATAGATACTATCGCGAGTGGTTCCTGCTATCTCTGTCACGATGTTACGATCCTCACCAATGAAAGCATTAATGATGCTAGACTTACCTGCATTAGGTCGACCAACGACTGCGAAGCGTGGAATGTCTTCGTCGATTGTCTCATCAGGTACATCCTTTAGCTTATCGAGAAGCGTATCGAGTAAGTCGCCCGTTCCACCTCCTGTGGCTGCACTAATACATATTGGATCACCTAGACCGAGCTTATAAAACTCAGCAGCTTGGTAATATTCTCCGCTATTATCCACCTTATTAGCAACAAGAAGCACGGGAAGTTTCGTGCGACGAAGTATCATGGCAACATCTTCATCCCAATCAGTAACACCCGTCTCAGTATCTACTAAGAACAGGACGAGATCGGCCTCTTCGGTTGCAACTAACACTTGCTTACGGATTGCATCCTCGAATACATCATCCGATTTAACTACCCATCCGCCCGTATCAACAACGGAAAACTCGCGCCCATTCCACTGACATTTACCATACTGACGGTCGCGCGTTGTGCCTGCCGTATCGCTCACAATAGCGTGACGAGTTTGGGTTAAACGATTAAAAAGAGTGGACTTACCAACGTTAGGGCGTCCAACAATAGCTACTAAATTTGCCATTTTTTAATTGGTCTTCTTTCTTCTTATAATATCAAACATTGTAATTTACATTATAAGAAAGCGCCGGATGTGGTCAGGCATCCGATGAATATTTGCCGAGGATGACCACTCCCCAGCCCTCACAGTATGTGAGAGTAAACCCTACTAAGCAGTCAGGGCGATTGTCTTCTTAGTTATCAAGGAGGGCATTTACTCTGGATTATAACCAAAGTTATTCAATTCCTTCTGAGAGTTACGCCAATCCTTATCAACCTTAACAAAAGTTTCAAGAAATACCTTCTTATCAAAGAAACGCTCGAGACTCTTGCGTGCTTCCGTCGACACTTTCTTTAATGCCATACCCTGATGACCGATGATAATACCTTTCTGACTGCTACGTTCTACATAAATAACAGCATTGATGTGAATCTGTCGGTCGTCTTCCTTAAAACGCTCAACGACGACCTCAACAGAGTATGGAATCTCCTTATCATAGTAACGGAGAATCTTCTCACGGATAATCTCCGAAACAAAGAATCGGGCTGGCTTATCCGTTAATTGGTCTTTATCAAAGAACGCAGGACTATCTGGTAACAACTCATGAATACGCTTCATTAAGATATCTGTACCAAACTTATTCTTTGCAGAGATAGGGAGTATTTCAGCATTCGGGAGTAACTTATGCCACCGTCCCACTAGGTCGCCAAGTTTCTTCTGGTCGCTCTCATCTATCTTGTTAACAAGCAGAATGACAGGGATTGTCATCTTTGAGACCTTCTCTAGGAAGTCCATATTCTTCTCTGGATTCTCAACGACATCCGTCACATAGAGCAAGATGTCAGCATCAGCTAAGGCCGATTCAGAGAACTGAAGCATCATCTCCTGCATCTTATAATTAGGCTTCAATACGCCAGGAGTATCAGAGAAGACTATCTGTGAATCGTCTGTATTGACAATACCCATAATACGATGGCGTGTTGTCTGTGCTTTAAAGGTGGCAATACTAAGTTTCTCACCAACGAGCTGATTCATTAGTGTGCTCTTACCAACGTTCGGGTTACCAACAATGTTTACGAATCCTGCTTTGTGCATAATGGTTATTTCTAAAAAAACGCATCAATCTTATAGGAAAAGAAAGATGCGTTTCAATTATATGATAACTTAGAGTCTTATTTCTTAACCGCTACTGACTTTCCGTCGTATGCCCACTTATAATAAGATGCACCATTGACGAAACCAGCTCCGAATGCCGTAAAGATGATGTTATCACCTTTCTTTAGCTGTGACTCAAAATCCCAAAGAACGAGAGGCATGCAGGCTGCACTGGTATTACCATAACGCTGGATATTTACCAATACCTTATCCATTGGAACTCCAATACGCTTTGCCACTGCTTCTATGATACGTAAGTTAGCCTGATGACAGACAACGTGATCAATGTCATTCTGTGTCAAACCATTACGCTCAAGCAATGTTGCACAATCATCACCCATTGCTGTTACAGCATAACGGAAGACTGTACGACCTTCTTGATAGGTGTAATGCAAACGATGATCAACAGTGAAACGAGAAGAAGGACATACAGAACCACCTGCCTTAACATGCAAGAAAGGAAGTCCCTTACCATCTGTACGATGATAAGAATCTATCAAACCGATTCCTTCCTCTTCTGTACCTTCAACCATAACAGCACCAGCACCATCACCGAAAAGCGGGCACGTCGCACGATCGCGATAATCAGTAATTGACGACATCTTATCTGCACCAATAACGATAATACGCTTATGACGACCGCTTTGAATCATGTTGCAGGCTACATCAAATGCATACATGAAACCACAGCAAGCTGCAGCAAAGTCAAATGCGAAAGCATTCTTCAAACCCAACTTACCTAATACAATAGAAGCTGTAGATGGGTGAGGATAATCAGGGGTCGTAGTAGCTACAATGACAGCATCAATACTATCTGGGGCTGCACCAGTCTTCTTCATCAGAAGTTTAGCAGCCTTTCGAGCCATATAAGAAGTACCAAGTCCCTCCTCTGTCAGGATTCTGCGCTCCTTAATACCTGTACGTGTGGTAATCCACTCGTCGTTGGTATCAACCATACGCGACAATTCCTCATTATTGAGGACATAGTCTGGCACGTAACCTGCGACACCCGTTATGATCGCATTGATTTTACTCATATTTATTCAGCCGTTTCCTTTACGACAGCAACTTTACCACGATAGTAACCGCAAGTAGGGCATACTGTGTGATAAACATAATAAGCACCACAATTAGGGCATACTGCCAACGTAGGAGCTACTGCCTTATCGTGAGTTCTTCTCTTGAGTGTACGAGTCTTTGACT
>ERZ772945.1086-NODE-1086-length-20127-cov-14.109356_pt1 | contig 20127 bp, 23 predicted proteins | sample MGYA00511681_ERZ772945 | MGnify/ENA primary metagenome ERZ772945 (study PRJEB29015, sample SAMEA2737943) | human oral metagenome | biome: human oral; feature: human-associated habitat; material: dental | place: China | collected 2143 ...
TTAAGCAAGACCTTTGGGGAAGACATCCCCTCCTTCGGAGGGGCTTGGGGAGGCTTTAATTTGAATTGTGAACTTTGAATTTTGAATTAAAGAAGAGGCTTCTTTTACTAATTATCCATCGTCTAAATAGATTAGTTGAGAGGTAAAAGTATGTGAAAAGAGTTGCTTGTTTCGGATATAATTCATACCTTTGCAACGTGATTTGGAATAATTACAAAAATACTAAAAGGATAACACTTGATGGCGAGCTGATCGTTAGGAGCGATGGAGCTATCAATGAAGAATAAGATAGATATACATTATTTAAATACAAAAACATTATGAAGAAGAAGTTTATTTGCACAGTTTGTGGTTACATGTATGAGGGTGCTGAGGCTCCTGCAGAGTGCCCAGTTTGTCACGCAAAAGCCGATAAGTTCAAGGAGTTTAACCCATCTGCTTTGAAGGGAACAAAGACAGAGCAGAACCTAAAAGCAGCTTTTGCAGGTGAGAGTCAGGCTCACACTAAGTACCTCTACTATGCTTCTAAGGCAAAGAAAGACGGTTACCAGCAGATCGCCGGGTTCTTTGAAGAGACCGCACTAAACGAGAAGGAGCATGCTAAACTATGGTTCAAGTTCTTGCATGAAGGCGATATCCCAACAACGACGAAGAACTTAGAAGACGCTGCAAATGGTGAGAACTACGAGTGGACGGATATGTATGATCAGATGGCAAAGACCGCTATGGAGGAAGGCTTCCCAGAGTTAGCTGTTAAGTTCCGCGGCGTTGGTCAGGTTGAAAAGCACCACGAGGAGCGTTATCGCAAGCTGTTGAAGAACATTGAGGACAAGGTTGTCTTCTCTCGTGATGGCGATTGCATTTGGCAGTGCCGCAACTGTGGTCATATCGTAGTAGGTAAGTATGCACCTGCTGTATGCCCTGTTTGCAACCACCCACAGAGCTTCTTCCAGGTTCAGGAGAATAACTTCTAAATTCTCGCCGAGCGTGACGACGATAAGACAATAAGTCGGTCTTTATAATTCCACATCGTCAGTCGCACTGGAGAAGAAAGACTATAAGAGTTGTATCAACGCTTGATACAACTCTTTTTTATATCACCTTTTGCCACGAAAGCACCCGTTTTCTCAGATAATTTTCGTACTTTTGCGCCACTTTTTGCCCTTTGGCAACAACATAAACATAACGTTTTACGATGGAAACTGCAATGGATAACGAAACAGAAAGTCTACAAGCATGGACTGAAGTAAATCACCAGTCAGAAGATTATAACCCTTTCGTGAAGGCACCGCTACTAACTCGTGCCACACAATTCAGTCTTTGTCGCATGGGACGGGAGCCTGAGCAGGTGCGCCAGAGCTTTGTTGTTTTTCGTGCGAAAGGCACTACCGAGTGGGAAGATAATGCCCCACTGGGACGCATTGAAGCGATGGTCTTAGGCGATGATGATGAGGAGGTGCGTCCTACGGAAGTAATCAATTTAGGTGTAGACCCAGCCGATTTCCTCACGATGGTGCGCCAGGATGCCGAGTCAACAACCTTTCGGATTGATTGGTATCATGGTGAGATACGGGTCGAAGGAGCGAAGAAGACCGATGAAGGATACAAAGTACATAAGGCGGATTGTGCTGATGGTAAGCCACTGACGTGCACCCTCATGCCTAATAAAGAGGGCGACCCGTTCACTTTGGAACTGCAGTTACCCTTTTCCGGGTTTAATATCACGGGCGAAGATGGGGCTATGGTAGTGGGCGATCTGACCATTTCTTCTGACGAATTAGACAAATATACCTATCGTTTCGAAGGTAACGAGGATGATGATCGGTTTGCTGTTAGCCTCGACGACTTGGCTCAGAGCTATCAATATATATGGTATGAGGATGGCACGCTATCGGTTCGCAACCTCCGAAAGAAGATGGAGAAGGTGCGCGAGCAGGCTGCCCAAGGAAAGCTGTCGGAGCTGTTACAGGGTTCGCGCAACGCTTTGGTGAAACATAAAGACACCCGTTGGCGAATCATCGTTACGAAGGCATTGCAGACAGAAGAGGCTATGGATCTGAATGCGGTGGACTTATGTCGGATGGTATTCACACGTTTTCAGACCACAGATGTGGATGAGGATGCGTTGATACAGGAGCTAATTGCGATGGAAGACCACCATTATTTCCAATGGATGTGGCTCAAATCGGACGATTGGCAGCATGAGCATCTGGCTGATTTGATGGGACTTGATGGTATAGAACAGGATCAGGAGAAGATGATGCAACTGGCATTACGTTATAATCAGTTCGATCGGTTCATGCAGAAACTGCGCCGTGCTTCATTGGATGAGGTTCGTCCGGTACAGGCTGATGCACTCCAGATGCGCAACAACAAACGTAAGATTGCACGTTGTCTGAAGCGTTTAGAGCGTCATCAACAAGGCGAGGAATCCCTATGGGAAGCCGATTTGGAGGAGCGAGAAGAGCAGTTGCTGTTCTTCCGCAGCTACCATAGTGCATTTGAGACAGTCGATTGATTGCTTTGCTGTTCGGATTCTTTTTTGTATTTTTGCAGTGCTGTCTGAGTTGGCAAGTAGATGAGTTAGCAAATAAACAAGTTGCTTGTCTTGTGGGAAACACCGCACCGAAAAGCCAGTTGGGATGGTCGGTTGGTGTGTAACGAAACTGCGCCTCATTAGCAGAAACAGCAGGGGCAAGAACGAGGAGACGCCCTCGTCAAAAGGAAGAGGGCGTTCCGTCGCATCGAAGAGAGGCTTTCTTCACATCAAGGAAACGCCCTCTTTAAATTGAAGAGAGGCTTTCTTCAAATGAAGCGAACATCACCGTGTAGGGACGGACGCCCTCGTCTGTCCGCCAAATCACGATTAATCCTCCCCAATCTACCTCTCTTTAGGCGGACAGGTGAGGGTGCCTGTCCCTACATTGAGGCACTACATCCAACAGAACAAGTAACTTATCTACACGTCAACTCGTTAACTTGTTTACTCAAACAAACAACTACAATAAATCAAGACAATGGCAAAATTAATTGTAAATAACTATGATGAGCTTGCTGCCCGATTAGGTGAGAAGCTCGGAGAAAGTGAGTGGTTACTGGTTGACCAGGAGCGTATTAACCTTTTTGCTGACGCTACCCTTGATCATCAATGGATACATGTTGACCAAGAGCGGGCTAAGGTGGAGAGTCCTTATAAGAGTACGATTGCACACGGATACCTTACCCTTTCGCTCTTACCACACATGTGGCAGGAGATCATCGAGGTGCATAATCTTAAGATGATGGTTAATTATGGCATGGACAAGATGCGCTTCGGAAAGCCTGTATTGTCTGGCTCACGCGTTCGACTCGTTGCCAAACTCGACAGCATTGAGAACCTCCGTGGCATTTGCAAAGCAGGTATCAAGTTTCAAATTGAGATTGAAGGCGAGCGCAAACCAGCCCTTGAAGGCGTTGCAACTTTCCTTTATTACTTTGAATAAGGACATCGCCTAAGTTTTAGGAAAGGGGTGTTTCAAAGGTTCGGTCGCATGAAGAGTGTGCCCGTAGAAGCTCATCTTGTGAGATATGTGAATCGTTTTATCCTTTAAAAGATAGTGAGAACGACCTTTGAAGCGCCCTTTTTACTATCAAAAAGTGTTAAATGTTTTATGCTATCAGCTGATAGTTAGAACATTATAGTACCTTTGTACATTATTCTAAGAGGGATAACAACACAAGAAAGTTAGCTTGATAGCAAGGCTGACACAAACAAACACAAATTAAAACAAGATATAGAAATATGGCATACGACCAACTTAAACTTCGCAATCAGATATGTTTTAGATTGTACACAGCAAGCAGACTCGTCACACAAACATATTATCCTCTGTTGGAGAAGTTGGGGATTACTTATCCACAATACCTCGTCCTCATGGCATTATGGGAGGAAGATGGACAGAAGGTGATGGAGTTGGCGCATAGACTCTACCTTGATTCCAATACGGTAACACCGCTTATTCAGCGTATGGCAACCGAAGGACTTGTGACGAGAAAGAAGGGTGAGAAGGACGCAAGAGAGACTTACGTTTACTTGACGGAGAGTGGAAAAGCACTTGAAAGTGAGGCTGCCAGCATTCCTTCTTGTATGTTGGGAAAGATTCTCAGTGACGCTACTGGCGTTGAGACTTTACGCTCTTTATCAGTCGAATTAGACGGCGTTATCAAGACACTCTCCGAGCAACGTGCTATGGAGAAGGCACTTGCAAAGGATAAAGGTAGCCAAGTTTTGTAGTAAAGAAAACTACTAAATAGCAAGGAGAAAACAATGGACAAAAAAGGAATATACGGTCTGACGAAAGGTACAGGACTTGAGAAATTTATCGAGGCTGTCGCTATGAGCAAGGCAATGGGTGTGATGAACTATTACTCATTGGCGTTGATGGCAGAAGAGCAGGGGCTTCCTGAGGATTTGGCAAAGCGTTTCCGTGAGTTGGCGGATCGAGAGTCTGTGCATGCCGGGTTCTATGCAACGCTGAATGCAAAGCTCCCTTCGGATGTCTTCCAGATGATGGAAAACATGCAGAAGGGCGAGTTGGGGGCAGGAAAGTTCCTACAACCTCTTGCCGACAAGTTGCGTGAGTTGGGTCGAGAGGATGTAGCTCTTCAGATTGAGGAGTATATCCGGCAGGAGCTTCACCATGGTGAGATTCTTGGCGAATTGTTGGCTAAGTATAAGAAATAAGGAAGCCTCACTCCATCCCCTCTACAGCCTCTCCCCCGTCCCCTCTCCGAATGGAGAGGGGAGTAGATACTACTATTAACAAACAAAGAGGGCGTTTCTTTGATGTAAAGGGAGGCTCTCTTCGATATGAAGGAACGCCCTTCTCGATTGGAGAAGGGCGTTTCCTTGTTTTTGTTTTGGATGTTCCTGTTAACGAGGTATAGCCTTGCTACACCCCGACTATACACCACTTCGTATGCAAACAACTCCGTTCACTCCCCTCTCCATTCGGAGAGGGGTTGGGGGTGAGGCTGCTTTTCTGTCCGAAAAAACTTGTTACTTTCCGCTTTTTTACGTATCTTTGTCAATTAAGAGATAGTAGTTATAATATTTACCCAAACACCTTTTGATATGGAGAAGAAGTATTTTGCTCCCTCAGAGCTCATTATCAATAATGATGGAAGCGTTTTCCATCTACACTTAAAACCTAAAAATTTAGCTGACAAAGTCATCCTTGTGGGTGATCCCGGGCGTGTGGCACTCGTTGCATCACACTTTGAAGACATTGAGTGTGAGGTCTCTAACCGTGAATTTAGAGCCATTACGGGTACTTACCACAAGAAGCGTATCACGGCATTAAGCACAGGTATCGGTTGTGATAACATCGACATTGTTGTTAACGAACTGGATGCTTTGGCAAACATCGACTTTAAGACACGTTATGAAAACGAGCAGTTGCGACAGTTGACATTGGTTCGCATTGGTACATGTGGTGGTCTGCAGCCTTACACCCCAGTGGGTACTTACATCGCATCAGCCAAGAGTATTGGTTTTGATGGGCTTCTGAACTTCTATGCCGGGCGTAATCAAGCATGTGATTTAGACTTTGAACGGGAGTTTAAAGAGCAGGTGCAATGGGACATGCAGATGGGTAATCCTTACGTGTCATGCGCTGATAGCGAGTTGCTCGACCGTATTGCGGGCGATGATATGGTGCGAGGTGTGACCATCGCGTGCGGTGGCTTCTTCGGTCCGCAGGGTCGCGAGCTACGCTTACCACTGCAAGATCCAATGTTAAATACGAAGATTGAGAAGTTTGAATACCATGGTTTGCGCGTGACGAACTTTGAGATGGAGTCGTCAGCGTTGGCTGGCTTGGCTACACTCATGGGTCATAAGGCTGTCACCTGTTGTATGGTTATAGCCAACCGATTGGCTAAAGAGGCGAATGCCAACTATAAGAATTCCATCGACGGATTGATTGAGACCGTCCTCAAACGTATATAATAAGGTGGGAGCAATGGGTGTTGTCTGATGAAGATAAGATGAGGCTATCCCCTTAATGCGCATTATCTCTTGGAATATATTTGGTATGCGGTCGGCGTTCCCTGCCTTTCTATCAATGTTGGAAGGCTGGGAACCAGACATAGTTTGCCTACAGGAAACCAAGATAAAGACGGTAGATGCATGCTTCAATATCGTTGGATATCATCAAATATGGAATGAGACGGATGACTCGGCACACCTTGGTACAGCGTTATTCACCAAATCATCGAACCAAGGAAACCTTTTAGACGAATTTCTGAAAGGTGTTTACAAACGGGAACACATGATAGTTGCAGAGCTGAAGAGCGTGTATATCGTTGGTGTATATGTGCCTTATGCTGGCAAGGAGCAGTCGACACGAATGTATCGGCACGATTGGTTTGAATTTTTCCAACATATTATTCATCAGTTACAAGCCCATAAGCCTTGTATTATCTGTGGTGATTTTAATATCGTCCAACAGGATATTGATGCCTTTGATAACGTGTCCGTCAAGTCGACAGCATGCTTTACCAGACAAGAGCATATCGATTTCGAACATTTTATGCAGGCGGAGGCTCTGATGGACGTGTATAGATATTTGCATCCTAATAAGCAACAGGAGGGTTTCACATATTACCCTTTTGGAGGGGAGTACAGGATAAATAAGGAAGGATATAGGATTGACTTGTTTCTTATTAGTAAGCAATTAACTGGGAAGGTAGCGGATTGTTATCCCCTTCAAGAGGTGGAGGGTTCGTGTAATGTGCCCTTACTACTGGATATTAATATATGATTTTATGGTATTAGACACGATTTCTTCGACTGCAACAGATACGATTACAGCACTCGCAACGCAGCCCGGTGGAGCCATTGGAGTGGTCAGAGTGAGTGGCGCAAAGGCGATTGAACTGACAGAGAAGGTCTTTCGTGGAGTGGGGAAGAAGCCGCTTCACGAAGCAAAGGGGAACACGCTACATTATGGAGTGATTGTCGACAAGGACGGAAAAGAGATTGATGATGTCCTTGTGAGTGTGTTCCGTGCCCCGCATAGTTATACGGGTGAGGATAGTACGGAGGTCTCGTGTCATGGTTCGGCATACGTTCTTAATCAGGTGGTAAAGGCACTTATCGATGCTGGATGCCGACAGGCTCGACCGGGAGAGTACACCCAACGGGCGTATCTGAACGGTAAGATGGACTTGAGTCAGGCGGAGGCTGTTGCCGACTTGATTGCTGCGACGAACAGAGCATCACATCAAGTGGCATTGAGCCAACTGAAGGGTCACTTCAGTTCGGAGCTTTCCAAGCTACGAGATCAGCTCTTGAAGATGACGTCCCTACTTGAGTTAGAGCTCGACTTCTCCGATCATGAGGAGTTAGAGTTTGCTGATCGGGGGCAGTTGAAGGCGTTGGCAGAGACAATACACGAGCGTATCTCGGTGCTTATCAAGTCGTTTGAAACGGGTAACGCACTGAAACGTGGAGTGCCGGTAGCCATCATTGGCAAGACAAACGTGGGTAAATCAACGCTTTTGAATTGCCTCTTACATGAGGAGAAAGCGATTGTTTCAAATATTCATGGTACGACCCGCGATGTCATTGAGGACACGACAGAGATACAGGGGATTACTTTCCGCTTCATTGACACAGCTGGTTTGCGTAACACGGACGATCAGGTTGAGCAACTCGGAATCGAACGATCGTATAAGAAACTGGCGGAGGCTCGCATTATCCTGTGGGTGGTTGACACTCCGCCCAGTACATCGGAACTGTCTGATATGCAGGCTCGTTGCGAGGGGAAGAGCCTTATTCTTGTGCGCAATAAAGTGGATGAGAGTGCCGCAGAAGAGGTTTCCGCGAGCGATAGTCCATGCCCCGTGGTTGCCATATCTGCCAAGTATAAGCGTAATATCGACCAACTGGAACAACTTATCTACACATCGGCTAATATTCCAGAGATCAACGAGAACAGTGTAATCATCACTTCCGTCCGCCATTACGAAGCCCTCACTCGTGCCGACGAGTCCATCCGCCGTGTCATAGAAGCCCTCGCCACGAACCTTTCCGGCGACCTCATCAGTGAGGATCTCCGCATTTGTCTTAACGAATTAGCCGATATTACCGGTGGACAAATTACTCCCCATGAGGTGTTGGGGAATATCTTTAAGCACTTTTGCATAGGCAAATGACCCCTTATAAACAACTCAGAACAACTTGGAGTAATTTGAACTAAGTCCCTCTAAATGAGGGACTTTTTGCATTTTAACACTTCAGGTTGCATATTTGTTAGTTACAGTTTTTCCAGTTATTTTTGCACCGTATTTCTACCGCGAGTGTAAAACAGAAAGTCGGTTTCACACCAAAATGACATCGTAGGCACAACCTTGGGACACCATGGGAAAATGCCAAAATGACATTGAGGATACAAGTTGGGACACCATGGGACGTGGTGGGACACTTTAGCAAACGAAAATTCACTAACGAATGCAACTTTTATGGAGATTCAGAAACGCTGTAAGTATTGTGGAAGATCCTTTATTGCGCATAAGATGACCACTATATATTGCTCACCTTCGTACAATAACAAGGACTACAAGAGAGCAATCCGGCAAAAGCAGATTGCTGACTATTGCGAGGCACATCCAGAAAACAAGGAAGATACCCCCAAGGACGTGCTTCATGGAAAGGCTTTCCTAACACCAAGGGAAGCAGCAAAACTATTAGGCATTGGTAAGTCCTCTGTTTATAGGGAACTCGCCAGTGGCTTGATTAAGGCTGTTCAGATGAAGGGAAAGACCCTTATCCGCCGTGTTGACATTGAACGGTTGTTCGACAATCCTCCAGCTTATCACTCCCATTCGGAGAAGAAGCAGGAGAAGCGCGAATACTACACTTTCAGGCAAATCATGGAGAAGTTCAAATGCTCAAAGAAGGCTATTATGACCAGAGTTGAAAAATACAATATTCCCAAAGTTTACCAAGGTCGCAACTGCTTCTTTGACCGTGCTCTGGTTGATGTTCATTTTGCTCAACTTATTGCGGATATTGACTTACGTGACTATTATACTATTCCGCAACTGGAGGAGAAATACAAGATGAGCCATGCAGCTGTATTATCATTTGTGACCAGAAACAAGATACCACGTATTACACAAGGAAGAACTGTCTATTACTCCAGGGCACATATTGATACGCTGGAAGGTGAGCGTGAATCCATCGATCCGAACTATTACACATACGCAGAAGTCATGGAGAAGTACCATTTCTCTAAAGACCAGATCTCTTACTACGTCCATAACTATGAAATAGACAATCATAAACAGGGACGTTTTACTGTCATCAACAGAAAGGAGTTTGACCGCATTATCAAAGAGCGCATGGAAACAAATTCTCTGGAGAAAGAAAAAGAGCGGAGAGCAAGACTGCCAAAACTCAATGCTATTCCAGAAGGTTATATTTCTGTTGCTCAAATAGCAGAAAAATATGGAGTCACGCCCAAACACGTCCAGGCTAAGACTCGTGAAGCAAAAACGCTAAAGCTTGTTATAAAGCATTTGAACTACTATAACGAGGCTGCTATTGAGCAGTTATTTAACAGAGACCCGGAGAAGTTTGAAGTTCCTAAGGACTATATCACGGCACAGGAGATTGCCAAACGCTTCAAGGTCACGGTTCATCACGTTCATGGGCGAACAAGAGAGGCCAACATTCCAAAGATAACGGTGAAGCACGTCAACTTCTATGAGTTGAAAGCCGTTGAAGCTCTGTTTGCCAAAAATGAGGCAAGCGAAGAACTGCAAAAGAACGAAAGTGCAGAATGGCTATCCGGCACAGATGTAGAAGAAATGCTTGGTATTACAACTTGTGCAAGAAGGTCATTCGTATCAAGGCATAAGATCCCATCCAAGAAAGAACATGGTATAGCCTATTATCTCAGGTCTGCCATTGAAGACGTAAACAATACCTTGGCAAAATACAGCGACCAATACTATACAGTAGAACAGATATGTGAGAAGTTCAACATGGACAGGGACAAGGTTTACGGGATGCTAAGATACAGCAATGTAAGAAAAGTCCATGAAGGAAGGTTCGCCTTGTTCCTCAAAGAGGATATCATAAAAACGATCCATGAGCGACAATTCACATAAGATTTCCAATTACTCAGACTTATTCAGCCCTTATCATGAATTATAGAGGAATGAAAGCTATCAGTATCAAATAAGTAAAGACATTTGCAACCAAATTAAATTATAAAGACTATGCAGTATTGTAAGACTGTAACACTTAGGACACGCCCCATTAAAAATGGGATACTGTCATTCTATCTGGATTACTATCCAGGCTATCGGGACATCGTTACGATGAAAACCACTCGCCACGAATCGTTAGGAATCTACATCTATGCAGACCCTCAGAACAAACGAGAAAAGGAGTTCAACGAGATCATGACTGAAAAGGCAGAAGCAATTCGATGCCGTAGGTATGAAAGCGTCGTCAATGAAAGGTACGATTTCTTTGACAAATCTAAGATGCATGGTGATTTCCTTGATTATTTCAACAGAGTACTTCAGGGGAAAGATCCCAAATGGAAGTTTGTGTTATGAACACTTCAAATTCTTTGTCGGTGGCAAATGTCGATGCGAAGAGGTGGACATCGACCTTTGCAACAACTTCCGTAAATACCTTCTAACCGCCAAGAATCTAAGAAACGGAAAAACTATGTTCATTAACTCTGTTGCTGGATATTGGTCAATCTTCAGAGGATTTATCAATATTGCATACAGGGACAAAATGATTCGTACCAATCCGAACGACTTCCTCGAAAAAATTCCAACAGTCCCTGTTAATAAGGAAAGCCTGACACCGGCAGAGTTACAAAAGCTCTACAAAACCCCATGCGATATAGATGTCCTTAAAAGAGCCTCTATTTTTGCTTGTCTAACAGGAATGCGACGAAGTGATATTATAAACCTAACCTGGGGGAATATCAAATCTTACTCAGATGGTGGCAAATATGTGGAATTTTACGCTCAAAAGACAAAAGCGCGAAATATCATCCCTATTAGCGAGGAAGCATACAAACTGATTTCCCAAAACAGAAAGAGTATCAATGGCAAGGTATTTGAGGGGTTTGAGATTATCATGGCACAAAAGCCCCTAAAAGCATGGCTAAGAAAAGCGGGTATTAAGAAACACATCACATTCCACTCTTTCCGGCACACATTCGCCTCATTGCAAGTTGAACTTGGAACAGATCTCTATACTGTCATGCAGCTGTTGGCTCATAAGAGTGTGGCAACTACACAGATATATGCTTGTCACGCCGACCCGAAAAGGAGAGAAACGGCAACAAGAATCTCATCTAAGGTACTTGGCAAAGAGAAGAAAGCCCAATAATGCTCTATATATTGAGCAAACAAACAATTATTGTAACAAATCCTGTCAGCATAAATGAGATAAGACAAGAAATATATTAAAAATGCCAAAAATATCATATTATAAAGAGATTATCTTTCAGTAATTCAAAAATTCTCCTTTAACTTTGCAGTCCGAGAACTCAATTAATCCAGAGTAAGTATGACTAACAAAATTAAGGAGAATATTATAATATTTTGGGGAGGACTAGCAATCTGTCTTTATATTGCCAACTCCTTTGAATGGATTGATATAAGCCTTTGGCTCCAACGAATCATCAATTATGAATGCAACTTAGAGGAGACCACAAGAAAGTTCATTCCTATATTATTAACCATTTTAGTCCTAATTGGAATCGCTAAAATCATCATCGTTAGCTTTCAGTTGGGACAACTATCCATTCCATCAGCTCGATGCGGCGGAAGGCAGGAGGTAAAACAGCTTCCGTCATTACCCCTTGATGGGCAGCCTTGCTCAGAGCCACACGAAGATAACTTTACCTCTTTGATAACACCAACGACTAATGAAAGGATGCAGCACATACGCGACAGACATCTACAAGAGCAGATAGCTTTACATCAACAAATTATGAATAGCATTCACGATTATCTTTACCGTATTCTACCACCCTATATGAAAGAGGAGGATATTGAAACCCTTTTCCAAAACGTGAATCTATGGCAGTATTCCCAAGAGACTCCCCTATCCCCATCCCTGACGAATGGGAAGCTTTCCACGTTGGACCTACGGCATCTTGCCTGGAATGTCGGAGAGCGCCTGAAATGGGCAGGTGAAAAACGTGCACTTTTCATCAAGCAGTCTTTCCCAAACGAGTTTAGAGACTCTGACATTTCTTCCATTCGCAGAAACCTCCGACAGCAAGGAGATTGTATCATTATAATTGATGTTCCAGATAAGCACGATTATCAGTTCCACCAATTCGAGGTATAATCTCGCTTATTATGACTTATTCCAAACTTAACTTGGAATGACGAAATACAGCGTTGAATCAGTCTGTTCCTTTGCACTCAAATTATAAATAGTTTGAGATCATGCAAGAAACATTGACATTCAATGACCTCCCAGAGGTCGTTTCCCAGGTTCTTTCCAAAGTGGAGAGACTGGAAAGAGTACTGGACATCATCAAAGATGAAGTGTGCAAGAAGTCTTCATCATCAGCAGAACACACGCCCATGACCATTGACGAGGCATGTGACTTCCTGAAGATGAAGAAATCCACGATGTATTACCATATCGAGCGCAACAATATTCCTGCCACCAAACGAGGAAAGAACTATATTCTTTTCAAAGACGAGCTTGTTGGCTGGCTGGAGTCTGGTCGTAAATCTCCCGTCGCATTATCGCCGGAAGAAATGAACGCTCAAAAGCTGTCATCCATCAAACGCAAACCGCGTAGGTTCGGAAATTGATGAACCAATGGTATTAGCACGTTCCTCATTCTCATGACTGACCAATGCCATGTGACAGTCATCGGGAGGCTCTGTGATGTATGTACGGGAGAAGGCAAGTCTATTCAGACACACCTTCTCCTTTTCCGTACATATACCACGGAGCCTCTAATCCGACGACATTCAAATGTCACCACAACAGATGTTGCTTTGTCAGTCAGGATGTGTCACGGCAGTACCAATGACAACATCATTTCCTACCCCATCATATAACAAGAATACACTTTCATATAAAATATGTCTTATTTTCTTGTAGTGATGTAGCGAGACACTTGAAAACAGTACATTTCAATTGAGTATCAGCACTTTACGGTTCGCCACAGCATGTGTATCTCGCTATTTTTCGCTACAGGATTGGCAACTAAAAAACAGGAATCGCTACCAAGCGACCCTTGCTCCTGTTTAACTTAAATTGTAGTCGTATGAAAAATGAAAAAATCAGTTTGTATTCCTTGTATTACTCATATTACTGCATAAAGGAAATCATGTTTCGCACGGGGTATCATGGGAAAAGTAATATCTACAGGATTCTCCACATGTTCAACGTGGAGCTGGAATATCCTACGATGGTACGTTCCAAGCAGCCGGGCGTAGGTGTTATCATGCGAAATCTTTAATCATTTATTATATGACAAAGTTGCGTCTCAGTAAGAAGGGTCTCTATCTCTTCAACATTTCACTCTTGATAGTAGGGCTAATCATTACGGGAGTTGGGGCTGCCAATCTCCTGTCTGGGCAAGTGCTTTCACCACATGCCATGTTCAAACTATGGGTGATCATAATCACTATTTTCTTTGTAGCCATCCTTGCTTTAATCTGGCTGCTACTTGATATGATTTCATTTATCGTCAATCACTATAAAAGCAAGAAGTCATGATCGTTTATATAGCAGAAAAGCCAGACATTACAACGGCGATGGCCGCTTATTTATGGAGTGATTACAGCTCGTACAAGCATAAACACTGTTACCAGAAGGGGAATGTTATTGTGACGTGGGCTTACGGGCATATCATGATGACAGCCATGCCTGAGGCATATGGTAAGGAATATGCTGATTTTAGCACATACCCCGTCATCCCATCAACATGGAAGAAACGTCCTTCACCATCTACCAAAGAGCAGTTTGAGTATATTCGCAGTGTTTTAGGTAAAGCGGATGTCGTGGTCAATGGCGGTGACCCGGACAGGGAAGGTCAGCTTCTTATTGACGAGATTTTGGAGTATGTCAGCTACAAGGGAGAGGTGCGTCGTATTCTTATCAATGCTAAGGACACAGACGGTTTGAAGCGCGCATTTGACTATATAGAACCGAATGAGAAATACAAGCCACTCTATCATGCAGGGCTGGCAAGAGAGCGTGCCGACTGGCTGGTTGGCATCAACTTGTCGAGAGCATATACCGTTAGTGCCAGGAAACATGGATCTGCAGGAGTGTGGCGAGTAGGCAGAGTTAAGATACCGACGCTTGCCCTTGTTGTCGAAAGAGAAAAGGAAATTCAAAATTTCCATTCTATAGAGTACTATGAACTGACGGGAAAGTATTCAAAGAACGGCATTCCGTTCTCGGCAATCTTGAAACCTTCGGATGAAACACCTCTCGATAGCGAAGGGCGCATCATCCGACGTAACTATGTAGAGAAGATTCAGAATGAAATCAAGAACCAACCGGCTCGTGTCACTTTCAGTGAACGGAAGAGCCAGACAGAGAGTGCGCCATTGCCTTATTCACTTGATACGCTTCAGGTGGAATCCAATAAACGCTATGCATGTCGCCGTCAGATGTGCTTGCCAAGGTGCAGTCTTTGTATGAGAAGAAATTCGTGAGCTATCCTCGTTCCGACTGCAACTATATCCCTACCAGTCAGCATAGCGACGCTGGGCGTATACTGAAAGCCCTTGCTGAATATGGTCTTGAAGCTGCATCAAATGCAGACGCAAGTATTCAGAGCCGTTGTTTCAATGATGGTAAGGTGAGCGCACACCATGCCATCATTCCTACAGGCGTTATCCCGAAGGGGCTTGACGAACGGGAGCGAAAAGTCTATGACATGATAGCCGTGAGGTACTTGATTCAGTTCTATCCACCATGTAGGTATGAAGTGGTGAAATATGAGCTGACGGCCAAAGGATATGTCTTTGTCGGCAGCGGAAAGACGATTGTTTCTCCAGGATGGAGAGGCATATTTATGTCAGATGACAAAGACGATGAGGTAAAGGAGGTGCCAACGTTGGCTATAGGTGATATAATCCCTATACCTATATATATTATAGATACAAAGAAGACAACCCCGCCAAAGCGTTTCACGGAAGGGTCGTTGCTGGCAGCTATGACCAACATCTGGCGTTTCGTCAGTCCAGATAATCCAAACAAGGAGAAACTGAAGGAATGTAAGGGTATTGGCACCCCTGCCACTCGCGACAGTATTATTGCAGATTTGCTCGCCACAAAGTCTGGTAAGTCTGATATTCTTCCCTGTATTCAGAAAAAGGGTAAGGGACTCATTCCGACTGCGTTTGGCACAGCCATGATAGATGGCATTCATGAGTCGTTGACCAAGCCCGACTTGACTGCTGTTATGGAATATAATCTTTCGGCTATTGCGGAAGGAAAGATAAGGTTGGGCGTTTTTCTTGAAGAAACCCAGAAGATGGTTCTGGAGAATATCGCCTTTGCTGAAGGCTCATCCCGGTACGTGGCTTCAGCAGCCGGTGTTGGTAAGGATGATCAGGAAGTTCCTCATGAGGAATGTCCTGTTTGCCGCCGTAAGACGTTGGCACGGAAGTATTCTCCCAAGACTAAGAAGCATTTCTGGGTCTGTGAGGAGAAGTCTTGCGTGCATCCGACAACTGGAAAGACTGTCTTTTATGCTGATAGCAGAAAGAAGCCAGTGGTAAAACTTTGTCCTCAATGTGGTGTGCCATTATGCCAGGCCTATAGCAAGAAGACGAAGCAGCAGTATTGGGTGTGTCCAAAATGCAACGAATTCAAGAAGATGAAATAAGAATAAAAAAATATGGAAGATATAAAGAGAAATATTAGACGGATTGATCGTGAGTTCATTAAAACCGTAAAAACCGAAATGGTTAATTGCAATATACTAGAAGTCGAAACCGGAACAAATGGATACCATGGTGGAGACACAGGACATGGTGGAAGGGCCTTAGTACGATTATCTGACGCAGCAAGTACAGATATGGGTTGCCTTATTTCGGGAGAAATAGCAGGTTATAGTCAGACTTACGAAATATATTTTTCTCATGTGGACTCTGTTGAGATCGTTGTCGGTGGTGATGCTGAAATAGAAACTCTTATTGATTCCTTGGAATTTATTGTCAAAAACCTTAAGGAACAACTAAATAACAAAGGTGAATGGCCGAAGAATATACAGTAATGTGAGCAATAGAAGTAATGCCAGTAACCTGCATTATACATATTGATGACCATCCTGTACTTTTTCAGTTTCTTCTCATGGAACTTATCAGACAGCATTTCGGCCTGAAAATCATCAAAAGCAGATAGTCCTTTTGTAACTGTCATGCTTGCAATGATATTAAGCGTATTCTGGGTACTCACTTTCGGAAAAAGTATATCAGAGGTGTCTAATGAATCTTTCAGGGATATAATTCTGATATTCTTACTGGAGCATAGCTTCAGGAAGAACATCATTTCGTTGAAATTGCAGAAAGCATTATCAAACGAAAACAGAACGGCCGTGTCATTGTTATTCAAAGCGCTAATGAACAATTTCCAATTCTGACGTTGGCCATTGTCTTTTTTGTCATTGTAAATGAAAGAGCATGGCATTTGTTTCATAGATAAAACAAACGCCTCTAATTGCTCAATATAATAAACGGTATTTATATAGCCTATATACCCCATATCGCTCCGATATTCATTAAATAATTACCGCAAAGGTAATACAATTATTTTTATTAACTCCTTTATTTAGTGAATTTAACGCACTTTTGACTAATTTGAGACGCAAATTGGTTCTATTTGGTTCTACTTCTCAGAAAGATGATACCAATAATTAAAATAATGAGCATACAAAACAAGATATTGAGGAAAATATTGTAATTTTGCACCTCAAAAGAAATAAAGAGATCTTATGAAGAAAAGAATACGAACATTGAAGTTGCAAATAACGCATTGCATCATGTCACATGAAATTGAGGTAAGGAGTATGCTTCATCAAACTCTTCTGCCACTATTTGTCGCATGGATTGTTTTGCCAACATGTATGTCATGTTCAGATAATGATGACTTTGACTTTCAGTCTTCTGAGGATGCGTTAAAGGTCTATCAGATTTATTTAGGTAGTTTGAAGGACATGAAGACATCCAACACGGCTACTTTCTGCAAAGAAGCCAACAAGTGGAGAGCAAACTCCGACACAGTCTTTCATTATCTTATGCGGGATTCTCTTTTTCTGAAAGATAATAACTGTGCAGAAAGATTCACGGCAATACACGACTCTATCCGTTTTGAGTTTCTGCGACTTACAGAAACATGGCGTTATTCCTATGAAGATGTGCTGAAGATTAAAGAACAGACATCAGTGTTCCATGATGACAAGGAACTTCAAGGAGCCGTCAACGAGGCACAACCCTTTTTCCTGAAACTGGACAGTATTCCGCTGTTAGAGAGTGACAAGGCAAGCATTCTTCGCAATTACAGGAAACTGCTTAAAGACACAAAACAGAAAGGAATCAACACAAAAAGTGACATGCTTGACTTTATCGGCAAGGAGGACATTATGTTTCGATCATTCCTGGCCCATCTATAAGATATGGACAAGGAACCTCTGGCTAATATTACACAGGAAACGGAAAGCATTTGCCGGAATATATTCATTGCCGCAAAAGAAGGTAAGATTAAAGCCCGTGATGCTATGGTATATATGTCGATGAGGACAGTACGAAGATTGCTACAGAACTCTACGGCTTGCATCTCGGATATTAACCACCAACAGATGAAAAGCAAGGCACAAGGGAATGCCTATCTTTGGATGATCATTCAGCCTTTCATTAGCATTGACCAGTTTTCAATCGCTACACTTACCCCACAAGAACGCAGCCAGTTCAACTACGTCATATCCCAACTGCCAAAGTCAACAAAATTTGCAAAGACATTTGAAATTGACCAACGAGCATTGAACTACTTGCTTCCTCAGCAATTACTGAAAATGTATGTACTCACTTTATAATTTATACTACTATGATTAAAGAAGAAATATCCAAGTTCATGGCATTGGTACCGCTAATGCTTCCCAAATTAATTAGGAGTAATGACCCAGACGAAACGGACATCACAGATGATTCCGGCATTCTGTTCTTCTCGCTGGAAGAACGATTACCTATCAGCATCGTAATGGATGAAATAGACGATGGGATGGAACTGAAGCTGCTGTATCACGGCACAAGCAAGGATAATCCAAGGATCCATCACTGTTGTTTCTTTGCGAGTTCCAAAGCATCAAACTCCATGTTCAAATTCAACATAGTATCAGATGAGCGTGAATTTGTAGATGGCCTGAACGTGACATTGTATGATTCGCTTGATACGATGGAAAGCGAACTCGAATCCGACCTAAAATCCCATGCCGTAAGTTTCGACTTTATCCAGGCAATGGAGGTCTCTAAATTATTGGCTTTGTTTTGCACCCTGTAATGAGAGCCGAACTGTTATATAAGATAGCCGACATCATCAACTCCAACAGCACGAAATACCGTGCCGTTATACCACGAGTGAGGAGGCAGTATATGACTCAGCAAGGTGACAAACTTGTAAAGTCAACCTGCCTCGTTCTCAATATCATGGTGACAAACCGACCAAAGAACCACATCAATCGCAGTATATGGAATATCTATGAAAACGACATCGACCGGATTATCAAGAAGATTGCCCGAAGGGACATGGCGTTTGCACAGCGAATTGACAAGTGCGAGCCAACGCTGTTTGACATCGAAGTTATAGTACGCAGGGCATCTTTTCAAGCCCTGAAACTGAAACTTGTCAAAACAGCCTACGACATATATCTGGAGAACGGTTAGGTGATATTACTCATATTATCCATATTATCATTACGCAATGACGCAGAAAGTTTTATTTTTCATATTTCCAGTATTACTGGTATTACTTCCTGTTATTATCCACAACAGGTATAGTCCATTCATGGCCAAAACTTGGTTGCGTATAATTACCGTCCCAGATGCGAAAAAGGTACCAGCAAATATTCTTTTTGTACTCCTTAGCTTTTTCATCCCGATATACTATGCCGTATTCCCAAAAGATTGGGGTATAACTCCGTCAATCTTTATTGTCGTATTCCTTTGGTTCACCAAAATCAGTGTAAAGGCACTTCGTACAATACGAAGAAATCACCGCTTGCTATGGAGCATAACGCTGGCATGCCTTATCATGCCATTTATCCCTCATCTGTTATCATTGGCTATGACATTGGCTTTCATGTTGGAATCATCTTACTTCTATCCTACTGACGATATGGAGAAGTATTATGACGAACATGCCGATGAAGCGGATGTTGATAAGAAATTCATAGAGACCTATTTCAGATAACACTTTGAATCAACATTCACATGTAAAACTCTAATACGATTCATCCAATGAAAGAGAATACAAATAGAACCAACCTGTCCTTGAAACTTGACAGCGGACTGGTTTCTTTCCTGAAGACTCAGGAGAATCATAAGTTTTCACGTTATGATGCCTTTGTCTGGTTAGTGGAACACATCCTGGATTCGGATGTGGAAGATTGCGGCAAACCTTCTTCGGCATATCAAGAATATTTAGTCAGATATACCGAACTTGCCAAGACATGGCACTGGAGCAGACCGACAGTTCAGAAATTCATTGAAGGGCTTGAAGCCATGTCTGTAATCATCAAGAAAAAACATGTCAATGTTTTTGCGCTGTCTCTTCCCGAAGAAAGCGCGATGGCTGACAGCCATAACGACTCTTCCACCTCCCACCCCACTACAGAACCGATGCTTGCATCGCAACATTCGCAGCCCTCTTCGACGAGCTTGCTCAAACCGACAAGAGGGAAGCGAAAATCGAATAGAGGAAAGGGATGAGTTAAAACTCTAAGCCTAATTAACGTGAGTTCGACGAATTCAGAACAATGCAAGCTGTGTATCCATAGTCCTTTGTACATTATTGATGCACGGCTTCTTTGGAAACAGACAATAGGCGGCAATGGCTCCTAATAA
>ERZ772945.1091-NODE-1091-length-20072-cov-16.502573_pt1 | contig 20072 bp, 9 predicted proteins | sample MGYA00511681_ERZ772945 | MGnify/ENA primary metagenome ERZ772945 (study PRJEB29015, sample SAMEA2737943) | human oral metagenome | biome: human oral; feature: human-associated habitat; material: dental | place: China | collected 2143 ...
GTCTGCGCGCCCGAGCGGGGAGCGAGGACGAGGCCGGGCCGGGGCACGTGCGGCGAACGCGGCGTCGGCCTCCCGTGGCGGCGGGCCGCCCGTGAACCTGTGGCCCAGGCGCATCATCACCGGGCTCGGGCTCCTCCTCATCATCGCCCTCCTCCTGTGGGGCATCTCCTCCGTCGTGCGAGCCATCGCCTCCTCCGTGTCCGGGGGGCAGGCCGCCCAGTCCGACTCTCAGTCGGCCCAGTCCGGCGCGGTCGAGGCCTCGGAGTACGCTTTGTCGGGAGGCCAGGTGGCCACGGCGGACGGGCTCCTCACAGACGGAACAACCATCGACATTCCGGCCTGCCCCGAGCGCGACATCGCCGCGAGTGCGACGGCGGAATCGATCAGGTCCGGGTCGGCTCTCCCCGTCGCGCTGACCCTGGGCAACCGCGGGAACGTCGCCTGCTCAACCTCCCTGACGCGCTTGTCCCTGCGCGTGACGACGGGAGACCAGACGGTCTACAACTCCGCGAGCTGCGCCGACTCCCAGCAGGTCTCCACGACCCTGCTGCTTCGTCCGACGGCGTCGTGGACCGGGTCGCTCACCTGGGACGGCCGGGTGTACGCGGACGGCTGCACGGCGCCGACGGGTGGGGCGAGCCCCGCCCCCGCGGGCACCTACAGGGTCGCGCTCGTGATGGACGGGCGCGAGGTCGGTTCTACCGTGGTGGATGTCGCGCCTGCCCCCACTCCCGCCCCCACCCCCCAATCCGGCGCTCAGTCGGGGTCGCAGTCGGGGGCCCAATCGGGCCGCTGATCGGGGAAGGCGGGCATCGCGGGCGGGCGCACCCGCGGCCGAAGGCGGCGAGGAGAGCCGCCGCCCTGTCTCCCGAGCGGGCTACCAGCCGACGATGCCGGTTGCGACCGCCCGCGCCTGGTGGGCCAGGTTCTCGGTGATGACCTTCGCCCGGTAGGGGCCGATCCCCTCGATGCGTTCCAGGTCCGCCACCGAGGCCGCGCGCAGCTCGGGCAGGGACGTGAAGCGCGAGGACACCTCCTTGATGGCGTTCCACGACAGGTGAGGCACCAGCGACAGGGCGCGCACGCCGCGGGGCGTGATCTCGCGGTCGAGGTCCGCGACCTCGTACACGTCCAGGCCGAGGATGTTCGCGATGGCGGTCAGGTCCACGATCCGCTCCGATCCCATGGACGAGAGCTCGGCCTCGACGCGGGCGACGTCGCCGGGGTCGCGGATGTAGTCGCGCATGACGAGTGCGCGCTCGGAGGCGGATCCGCGCACCAGGTCTTCGACCTGCAGGGCCAGAAGGCGGCCCTCGGACCCCAGTTCCTCCAGGCACTCGGTGATCTCCGAGGTGATGCGCCGGATCATCTCCATGCGCTGCATGACGGTGGCGACGTCGCGCACGGTCGCGCTGTCGCGCATCTCCAGGATCGTCAGGGTCTGCAGCACCTCGTCCAGGCGCTGGCTGTAGCGATCCAGCGTGTCCACGGCCAGGTTGGCGCGCGACAGGAGCGCCTCGGGCTCCTCCACGAGGCGGTGCTCGGTCCCCACGTAGATGGAGATCATGCGCATGGAGGCGGACAGGGACAGGACGGGAAGGTGGGTCTGCCGAGCGGTGCGCTGGGCGGTGCGGTGGCGCATGCCCGACTCGTCGGTGGGGATCGTGGGGTCGGGGAAGAGCTGCACGTTCGCCTTGCGGATGCGCCACAGGTCGGGGTCGATGATGACCGCGCCGTCCATCTTGCACAGCTCGCGCAGGCGGGCGGCCGTGAACGCCACGTCCAGGTCGAAGCCTCCCGAACAGATGGCCTGCACCTCGGGCGTGTATCCCAGGACGATGAGCGCACCGGTGTGGGAGCGCTGGATCCGTTCCAGTCCCTCGCGCAGGGGCGTTCCCGGCGCGACTGTGCGCAGTGCTTCACGAAGGATCGCTGCGTCGGACGTCAATGTGGTTCCCTCCCAAATGAGTAGGCTTGCTACCTATTATTGCGAGTCCGTGGGGAAAGCGGCGCGAATCGCCGTGGCCAAATCAGAGACAGTGAACACGGTGATGCCGCACGCGTCGGTCAGGTCCTCGCTGCCCTGGGCGGGGACGATCGCGCAGGAGAAGCCCAGGCGCGCCGCCTCGGCGAGCCGCCGCTGCGTGCCCGTGCAGGCGCGCACCTCCCCCGTCAGCGAGATCTCTCCGACCGCAACCAGGTCCGGGCGAGGGGGAACCCCCTTGAGCGAGGACACGATGGAGATGGCCATCGCCAGGTCGATGGCGGGTTCGACGGTGCGCGAACCCCCGACCGTGGACACGTACACGTCCGCCCCCGAGGCGTCGGCGCCGATCCTGGCCTGAAGGACCGCGAGGATCATCGCGACCCGCGCGTGGTCCACGCCCGAGGTGGTGCGCCGGGGGGACCCGCCGGAGGAGGGGGCAACCAGGGACTGGATCTCGGTGGGCAGTGGCCTGCGCCCCTCCAGGGACACCGTCGCGCAGGTGCCGGGAACCCCGCGAGCGGTGCGCGAGAGGAAGAGCCCCGATGGGTCGGCCAGCCCGTAGATGCCGGAGTCCGTCAGCTCGAAGCAGCCGACCTCGTCGGTGGGGCCGTAGCGGTTCTTCACCGCGCGCGCCAGCCGCAGGCGCGAGTGGCGGTCCCCCTCGAATTGGCACACGACGTCGACGAGGTGTTCCAAGACTCGCGGGCCTGCGATCCCCCCGTCCTTGGTGACGTGGCCGACGAGGATGGTCGGAAGGTCGGACTCCTTGGCGACACGGATCAGGGAGGCGGCAACGGCGCGCACCTGGGCGACGCCCCCCGCCCCGCCCTCCACCTGAGCCGAGGAGATTGTCTGCACCGAGTCGACGATCAGCAGGGAGGGGGCCGACTGGCGGACGTGGCCGAGGACGACTCCCAGCTCCGTCTCGTCCGCGATCAAGAGGTTTGGCTCGAGGGCCCCGATGCGCTCCGCGCGTCCGCGCACCTGCGCCGCCGACTCCTCTCCCGTGACGTACAGGACCGGCCCGAGGCCGCCCGATCGGGCGGTGCGCGCGGCCTTGGCCGCGACGTCCAGCAGCAGCGTGGACTTGCCCACCCCGGGCTCCCCGGCCAGCAGGATCACGGCCCCCGGGACGATGCCCCCGCCGAGCACGCGGTCGAGCTCGCCCACGCCCGTCGAACGCAGGGACGCGCGCTCCCCGTCGACCTCGCCAATGGGCAGGGCGGGACGCCGTGGCGTCGTCGCGGACGCCCGGGGGCCGCCGGAGGCCTCGCCGGCCTCATCGACGCTTCCCCACGCCCCGCATTCGCGGCACTGGCCCACCCACTTGGGTGAGACCCACCCGCACTCGCTGCAGCGGAACGTGATCTTCTCTTTCGCCATGCCCCCACCGTAACCCGGGGCGGCCTCACCTGCGGCCGGGGGGAGCGCCGGGAGCGAGGCCGCGCCCACCTGGGATGGGAACGCGACGGCGCGCCGAGCCTCGGTGGCCTCGCCGCGCTGGAGAGCGGACCCGGCCTCACGGAGAGTCAAATGCGCGACTGTGGTCAGGTTCTCGCAAGTGCCCCGGCGTGCGCCCCACCGCCGAAAAAACGGCTCGGTGCCGCCCGCGTGGGCACGGTCTTCTTGTCCTTCCCCGGGTTTATCCATAGGGTTGGTCGGTGTGTATCCTTGGGGTGAGCGCGTACTCGCCCGGGGATACCGATACGCCCGGACACGACGCACATCGAGACTGAGGAATCGACATGAAGAAGGCGCGTCAATCGCGAAACACCTGGACGAAGCGGATCCCTGCCATCGCCGTTCTCGTGGTGTCGGCGATGCTGTGCGTGCTCGCTGTCGTCTACCGCGGCGTCGAGGTCACCCAGGTGAGCGTCGACGACGGGGGCATCTGGGTGACGAACCAGGACCGCAAGCTCGTGGGCCACCTCAACTACGACTCCCTCATGCTGGACGGCACCGTCGCCGTCAAGTCCGCGTCCTTCGACATCGGCCAGGCAGGAGGGGACGTGACGCTCGGAGAGGCCGTGACGCGCACGGTCTCCCCCGTGCGGCCGACCTCCTTCTCCATCGGGCAGGCGGTGACGCTGCCCGAGAAAGCGATCCAGGTCCAGGGAGGACCCGTCCTGGCGGTGCTCGACCCCAACGAGGGGCTCCTGTGGGCTGGCAAGGCCGACGAACCCGCGTCGATGTCCTTCACGCGCGAGGACGCCGCAGCCAAGGACCTCAGCGACGCCGTCGTGACCGTGTCCCGCTCGGGCAAGATCTTCGCCTACTCTCCCGATTCCTCCACGCTGGTGACGATGGAACAGGAGGGCCAGACGTGGCGCTCCAAGACCACCGCGATCAAGGGATTCCAGGGACCGGGTCCCCTCTCGATCACCGCGGTCGGCGATAAGCCCGTCATCTACGACCAGGGAGGCAACAGCCTCGTCACTCCCGACGGGAAGGTGCGAGACCTGGGCGAGGACCACATCACCGGAGCGGTCCTGCAGGCCCCCGGGGACGAGGCCTCGGGCGTTCTCCTGGCCACCGGCGACGAGCTCGTGACCGTGCCCCTGAGCGGGCAGGGAGTGACGCGCCAGCCGGCCTCGGACCAGGGGCTCACGGGCACGCCCGCCCCGCCGGTCTTCCACCGCGGCTGCGCCTACGGCGCGTGGGCCGGCTCGGGCGCGTTCGTTCGCGCCTGCACGGACGCGTCTCGCAACCAGGCCCAGACGGTGCCGACCCTCGCCGAGGCCGCCTCCGCGGTCTTCCGCACGAACCGCACGCGCATCGTCCTCAACGACGTCTCGACGGGCACGCTGTGGCTCCCCGACAAGAACATGGTCGTGGTCAACAACTGGGATCAGATCCCCACCGAGGAGCAGGAAGAAGAGGATACCCCCACCCCCGACCAGCGCGAGCAGGTCTCGGAGCCGGAGCACAACGACAAGAACACGCCGCCCGAGGCCGTGGATGACGAGTTCGGCATCCGCCCGGGCCGCTCCACGATGCTGCCCGTTTTGGACAACGACTCCGACGACGACGGCGACGTTCTCACGGCGCGGGCCGTGTCCGAACCCGAGTTCGGCACGATCGTGCGCACCAGGGGAGGGCGCGCCCTGCAGATCACGGACGTGCCGGAGACCATGACCGCGGGTTCCACGTCCTTCACCTACGAGGCCTCGGACGGCCTCGCGGGCGCCACGGCGAACGTGAAGGTGACGATCCACCCGTGGAGCCAGAACGAGGGACCCCGGCAGCTCAAGCACCCGGTCATCAAGGTGGGGGCGAACGCCCAGGTCGAATACAACCTCCTGTCGGACTGGATCGACCCCGACGGCGACCAGTTCTTCCTCAAGGAGGTCAGCGCGCCCGACGGCATGTCGGCTCAGTTCTCCGAGGACGGCACCGTCCAGATCCGCGACCTGGGGTCGGGCGCCGGCGTGAAGTCCGTGAGCGTCACCCTCTCCGACGGGCGCGCCGAGACGGTGGGCGACCTGCAGGTCAGCGTGCAGGAGGCCGGCAACGTGCCTCCCGTGGCGCGGGCGGACTTCTACGTCGCGCGGGTGGGTGAGCCCCTCGTCATCGACCCCGTCTCGAACGACACCGACCCCAACGGCGACCCCCTGTCCCTCGTCGCCGCGGGCGCGCCGCCGGCCGGCACCTCCGTGTCCGCGGACCTGGCGCGCGGGACGCTGACCTTCACCGGATCCGTGCCCGGATCCTTCCAGTTCACCTACACGGTCTCGGACGGACCCTCCACGACGGTGGGCGTGATCCGCGTGGACGTCGTCGCCGATGACACGAAGGCCCTGCCGATCGCCGAGGATGACCTGTCGGTGCTTCCCAGCGGCGGCGCCTCTCTCGTCGCCCCGCTCGCCAACGACACGGACCCGTCCGGCGGCGTCCTGGTCGTGCAGTCGATCGACGTGCCCGCCAAGTCCGGCCTCGAGGTGACCCTGATCGAGCGTCACCTGCTGAGGATCACCGCCCCCGGTGGCCTGACCGACGTCACCTCCTTCACGTACACGGTGTCCAACGGTTCCGGTTCGGCCACCGCGCAGGTCAGCGTCGTCCCAACCGAGGCGCAGAGCGAGGAGCAGCCTCCCCAGGCGGCGCCCGATTCGGCGAAGGTGCGTGCCGACGACATTGGCTCGGTGAGTGTCCTGGCCAACGACCGCTCGCCGATCGGCCTGTCGCTGAGCCTTGACCCCGACGTGGAGGTCCTGGCCGGGTCGGAGCTGGGCCGAGTCTTTGTCACCGGGAACCAGGTGCGCCTGGCCGCGGGTTCGGAGCCGGGCGTCGTGCGGGTGAGCTACACGGTCGTCGACTCGGCGGGCAACCGTGCGACCACGACCGTCACCTTTGAGATCGTGGCCGCAAGCGCCGCGAACAGCGCTCCCGTGCCCAAGCCGCTGAGCGCCTGGGCCGTCCAGGGGCAGATGAGCCGCATCCCGGTGCCCCTGACGGGCATCGACCCGGACGGCGACTCCGTTGCCCTCGTCGGCATCGATCAGCCGCCGGCGAAGGGAAGCGTCGTCCTGGGCACCGAGTGGCTGGAATACACGCCGAGCGACGACGCGAGCGGCACGGATACCTTCTCCTACATCGTCGAGGACCGCCTCGGCGTCCAGGGGCGCGCCCGAGTGCGCGTGGGTATCGCTCCGCCCGGATCCGAGAACCACAATCCGACGGCCGTCCCGGACTCGGTGACGGTGCGCCCGGGGCGTGAGGTGCGCGTCAACGTGCTGGCCAACGACCTGGACGCGGACGGCGACGCACTGTCCGTGGAGACGGACCCGGCCACCGTGACGGTGTCCAACCCGGCGGCGACCGTGTCCGTGGCCGAGGAGGCGGTCACCGTCAAGGCCCCCGACTCCAACGGAGTCTTCGTCGTCGCGTTCCAGATTCAGGACGGACGCGGGGGACGCGCCCAGGGGCAGCTGACCGTGACGGTGGACGCCGAGGCGCCGCTGCGCTCCCCGATCGCCCGCGACGACGTGGTATCGGTGGCCGACCTGCCCTCCGACTCCAAGCCCGTGAGCGTGGCCGTGCTGGCCAACGACGAGGATCCCGACGGCACGATTGACGCGCTCGGCGTGTCCTCCGGCGACTCGGGCGTGAGCGTGTCCGGGCAGAACCTGTCCATCACCCCCGATGCCCGCCGACGCCTCGTCGTCTACACGGCGACCGACCCCGACGGCCTGAGCGCGAGCGCCGTCGTCACCGTTCCGGGCACGGATCTTTTGGCCCCGCGCCTGGATACCGCGCGGGTTCCGGTGGCGATGCGAGCCGGGTCCACGCTGACCCTGGACATCGGCGACTATGTCCTCGTGCGCGACCGCTCGCGTTCCCCGGTCATCACCGACGCCGGTTCCGTCGCCTCCAGCGGCGGTCTGAATTCGGTGACCCTGCAGGATGCAACCCACCTGGTGCTCAGCGCCCCCGAGGATGCCTCGGGCCGGGCCTCGGTGTCCTTCACGGTGCGCGACGGCGGGGCGGATGACGCCTCCGCGCTCTCGGCCACCCTCACGATCCCGATCACGATTCAGCCGGCCCGTAACCTGCCGCCGCGCCTGACGCCCACCCCGATCGTCATCGGCCAGGGCGAGTCGGTGACCGTGGACCTGACCCAGATGGTCGACGACCCCGACGATCAGGCGAAGAGCTCCTTCGACTACCGCGTGACGAAGGTGCCCGGAGGCGTGGACGTGTCGCTCGACGGGCACGCCATGACGGTGTCGGGCAAGAAGGACCAGCCCAAGGGGCCGGTCGGCGCGATCACGGTCAGCGTGGATGACGGGTCCGGCGCGGTCAGCGCCGACATCCCGGTGACGATCGTGAAGTCCTCGAAGCCGCTGGTGACCACCACGGACGCGCGCGTCAAGATCAACGCCGGGCAAACCGCGGAAGTGAACCTGGCGGAGTACACGACCAACCCCTTCCCGGAGCCGCTCGTGGTCCTGGACGCCTCCGTGCACGTGGGGCAGGGAACCGCATCGGGCAACGGAAACACGCTGCTGGTCACGCCCAAGGCGGGCTTCCACGGCGACATGATCGTCGTCTACCGCGTCATGGACGCCACGAACGACCCCGATCGCGTCGTCCAGGGGCGCGTCATCGTCAAGGTCCTGGATCGCCCCGATCCCCCCGAGAGCGTCGTGGCCACGGCCTACGGTCCGGGCACCGCGTTCGTTTCCTTCGAGGCGGGTGCCGCCAACGGCGGCACGATCTCCGGCTACACGGTCACCGACCTGAACTCCGGCACGACCTTCAAGACGCGCAACCCCGGCGTGCAGGTCACGGGACTGTCGAATGGGGAGTACCACAGGTTCACCGTCGTCGCGCACAACGAGGCGGGCACCTCCGACCCCTCGGCGCCATCGGCCCAGGTGCTGATCGATGTGGCGCCCGAGCAGATGGCGGCACCCACCGTGACGGGGGCCGACTCGGCCCTGGACATCACCTGGAGTGCCCCGAAGAACAACGGGTCTCCGATCAAGAGCTACACGATCAACGTCGCGGGTAACACGAGTGGAAAGACCTACACCTACACGGCGGGCCCAGGGGAGATCCACAAGCGGCTCGACGGCCTGCGCAACGGCGAGATGTACACGGTGAGCATTCAAGCGCACAACGGAGCCGAAACACCCTCGGTCCCGTCCCCCGGCGCGGCGGCCTACCCGCACGGCGCGCCGGACGTGGCTCAAGCAGTGTCCGCCTCGGCGACGAACGTGGATCCGCACAACTCCTCCCGCGCGGTCGTCACTGTGAGGTGGCAACTTGGCGAGTCGGGTGGCAGGGGCTGGGGCCCGACCACCGTGACGGTGGGGAAGGCTACCGTCCAAGCGCCGGCCGGGGCAACGCAGGTGGATGTTCCCAACGTGGAACCGGGCGCAAACCTCCCGGTGACGGTGACCCTGAGCAACTCCGACGGGGACACCTCGGGACCGGCGTACGCGTCGACGAGTGTCGCCACGACCCCCGCCCCGATCGCGCGACCGAGGCTGTCGGGCACCGGCGGGGGAATGGAGCTGCGCGTGGATGGCCTGGCGGTCGTCCCGGGCAACGGCTTCGACGCGGGGAGCCTGACGCTGCGCTACGCGTGGAGCGAGGACAGGTGTGCGGGCGGCCAACCGATCACGAACGGCACGTCGATTCGGGTCGACAGCTGGCAGACGCAAACCTTGTACTTCTGCCAGACCGGACTCGGCGTGGGAGGGCCGGCCGTGTCGAGCGTCGTCTCGGCCAGCGCCGCCCCCACGGGCAAGCCCTCGCAGGTCGGTGTGTCGATCACCAACGTCGGCACGAGCAGCGCCACGGTCCGCTGGGATCCGGTGCCCGCCAACCCCGGCGTCAGCGAGATCCGAGTGAGCCTGGGCTCGCAGACGCAGGTCCTCTCGGGCGGGGCGACGGAGGCAACCTTCTCCGGCCTCGCCCAGGGCGGTTACTACGAGGCGACGGTCACGGCCGTCAACTCGGCGGGTGAGACCACCATGCCAAAGCACCCGTCGGTCGTCACGAAGCTGGACGTCGCGGCGACGTGGGTGGCCGCCTGCCAGGGCGGAGAGAAACACTTTGGCGGCGGCGACTGCCACACCTTCTCGCTGAGCGCGCCCGGATGGACGGGCTCCTCCGTGCCGCACGTCTGCACGGTCCGCTCCGACAGCGATAACGCCACCGAGGAGGTCACCGTCAACGGTCCCGGTCCGATCCCGTCCCGGGTCGCGACGAGGGCGGGCTCGGAGGCGGCCTTCAACGCCGGTAACTACATCGTCGGCGAGTGCCGACCCAAGGGGTGAGCGTGAAGGGACTGCGTCGAATGCTCCGCGGCTTCTCGCGCGCGGTGAGTTCGCGCCTGCGCGCGATGCCCGGATACGAGGTGGCGGCGCGCTGGCTCGGGGTGCTGACGCCGGTGGGCTGGTCCGTGAGCGCGGCCCTCGTCGCCGGCGTCGTGGCCTCGGCGGTCTTCGGATGGATCGAGGGCTTCATCGTGGCGGTGATGGGCCTGGTCGGCCTCGCCGTGGCGATCGCGTCGGTGGCCTCGCCCTCGCCCCTGTCCGTGTCGCTGCGCATGGCCAGCGACAGGATCGTCGCGGGCCAGGTGGCGGTTGGACGGGTTCGGGTGCTCAACGAGTCGGCGCGCCGCTCGGGGGCGACGCTGGTCGAGGTCGCGATCGGGCGAGGCAGCGGTGAGTTCATGGTCCCCCCGATCGCAGGAAACGGGACCTGGAACGAGGCGTTCTCTGTCATGACCAAGCGCCGCGGGGTCATCATGGTGGGTCCGGCGCGTACCGTGCGCATGGACGGGCTGGGCCTGCTGCGCCGCGTGCGCGAGTGGGACGAGCCGATCCTCGTGCACGTGCACCCGCCGACGGTGCGTTTCTCCTTCGATGCGACGGGCATACAGATGGATGTCGAGGGCGTGGCCAGCGAGAAGCTGACCAGCTCGGACGTGTCCTTTCATGCCCTGCGCGACTACGAGCCGGGGGATGACCGCCGCTCCGTTCACTGGCCGTCAACGGCTCGCTACGGGCGCCTGATCGTGCGCCAGTTCGAGGAGACCCACCGCTCCCACCACATGGTGGTGCTGGACACGAGGATTGACTCGTGGGATCGACGTTCCTTCGAGACGGCCGTGTCAGTGGCCGCGTCCCTGGCGATCGCCGGATCGGGTGAGGCGCGCACCGTGTCGATGCACACGGCGGACGAGTGGATTCCCACGAGCAGGCCCGTGGCGATGCTCGACGCGCTCTCGGAGATGGAGACCTCGACGCGATCGGACTTCGCCGGGGTGGTTCGCCGCTGCGTGATGGAGCGAGGCGGAATCTCGGTCCTGTCCATCGTGGTGGGCGAGAGCGTGGATGACGAGGAGGCGGCGCGCCTGGCCAACATCGCGCCGATCGACGTGTCCGTGTCCGTCATTCGTGTTGTGCCCGGTCGGGCGAGGAGGCGCCGGAAGATCACGCGCGGCGTGATCATCGACTGCCCGTCGCTGGAGGACCTTCCGATGCTGGTCTCGCGGGGGGTGTCGGTGTGAACGCGCGCTCTCGCGGGGCGGCCCCCGTGCGTCCCGGCCGCTCCTCCGCGCAGGAGACGACGATGGGTGCGTCGGCTCGCCGCGCCGCCATGCCCTCGTGGTCCCTGGCCGTCCTTGCGCTCCTGTTCGTCGGGCCGGTCGCCTCCTTCGAGGCGGTGTTCGGCGCAGGCCAGGGGGCCATCGCGGCCGCCGCGGGTGTCGCCGTGGGCCTGGCCCTCGCGTGGGCCGCCTCCCGGTGGCGCTGGGATCTCCTGTCCATCACGGCCGGCGTCGTGGCCTCGTACTTCCTGTTCGGCGGGGCCGCTGCGCTGCGCGAGACGACCCGTTGGGGCGTGATTCCCACCTCCCGCACCATCCAGACTCTCGTGATCGGCGCGGTCGAGTCCTGGAAGGATCTGCTGACGCTCACCCCGCCCGCGGCCTCGTACGTGGGGCCGGCGCTGGTGCCGTGGATGACGTGCCTGGTGTGTTCGGCCGTCGCGGGCGTCGTGACGGTGCGCTTCGGGCGCCCCATGTGGGGGTCCGTGGCCCTGGTCGTCGCCGGCGCGGTCGCGACCATGTGGGGTCCCACCGCCAAGGCGCCGGGCATCGTCTTCGTGGCCGTGTGGTGGCTTGGCCTGATCATCTGGTGGTCGTGGGCCTCGGCGATCACGAGGGCCCGTTCGGGCGCGGACATCGTCATCGGCATGGCCTCGTCGACCACGTCGGCGTCGACGACGATGGGCGGGTCCTCCCGCCAGGTCGTGCACGTGTGGTGGCGCGTGGGCATGGGCGCGCTGATGGTCGCCGTGATGGCGGCGGCCGCGATCCCCGCGGGCGCTCTCCTGGGGCCAGCGGCCTCGGATCGCCTGGTGGGGCGCGACTTCGTGGAGCCTCCCGTGGACGCCCGCGAGTACCCCTCGCCGCTGTCGAGCTACCGCCACTACAACAAGGACCTGGAGAACGATTCCCTGATCCGCGTGTCCAACATGCCCAAGGAGTCGCGCGTGCGCCTGGGCGCCATGGACGTCTACGACGGGACGACCTTCGGGATGGGGGTAGCGAACGAGGACGGCACGGCCGGATACCGGCGCGTGGGTTCGACGATCCCCGGCCGCAGCGCCGACACGGCGCAGACCGAGACGAGCGTGTCCACCTCCGGGCTGCTGGGGCCGTGGGTGCCCACGATCGGCGAGGTGTCCGTCCTGCGCTTCGATCCTGCGAACGCGGAGTCGGCCGCCCAGCAGAAGGGCCTGAACTACGACCTGTGGGCCGAGACCGCGCTCACGACCGGCCCCGCGGGCCAGATGAACTACTCGCTGAGCACGTCGATGCCGCGCGCCCACGAGGACCCGGAGTACGCCAGCGTGGACGCGCAGCGCTACGCGGGCGGGGACACGAACGTCCCGAAGGACGTGGATACCCTGGCCTCCGAGCACTCCTCGTCGGCGCGCTCGGACCTGGAGAAGGCGCGCGCGATCGAGTCCTACCTGCACACGGAGGGCTTCTACTCCAACGAGGACACGATCGACTCGCGCCCGGGTTCGTCCCAGGATCGCATTCAGCGCATGATCGGGGCGGACATACTGGTCGGGGACGACGAGCAGTACGCGACCCTGATGGCGCTCATGCTTCACTCCCAGGGGATCGCCGCCCGCGTCGTCATGGGCGCGTATCGCGAGGGCGCCTCGGGCAGCGTGGACCTGACGGGCTCCGACATGCACGCCTGGGTCGAGGTGGAGTTCCCGGGCGTGGGTTGGGCGACCTTCGACCCGACGCCGCCGCGCGACCAGCAGCCCACCACGAAGATCAACAAGCCCAAGTCCGTGCCCAAGCCGCAGGTTCTGCAGCCGCCCGAGCCTCCGGAGCCGCCGGTGGAGCTGCCCCCCGCCACGCGCGACCAGGCTACCGACCCGCAGGATCCGAGCGGGCTGCACATCCCGTGGATGCTGATCGGCTCGGTGTCCCTGTCCGTCCTGGTGCTGCTCGGACCCGTCCTGTTGGTTCTCCTGCTCAAGGCCCGCCGCCGCACGGTGCGCCGCCGGCTGGGGGCCGCGCAGGCGGTGCGTGGGTCGTGGGATGAGCTGGTGGACACGGCGATCGACTCCGGTCTGGTGGTCGAGTCTCACCTGACCCGCCAGGAGGTCGCGTGGGCGCTGGCCTCGCAGTGGAGCCCCGAGCAGGAGCAAGAGCAGGCTGAGGGAGGCGAGCCCGGCCAGGACACGCAGGCGGGCAAGGGCCGCAAGCCGCGGGCTGCCCGAAAGCGTTCGGCGGCGGACGTGCGCGTGCCCGGCTGGTCGCTGTTCTCCGGCAAGGTGCCCCGCGTCGTCACGGTGGCCCGCCGGGCCGATGTCGCCGACTTCGCCTCGGGTGGGGCGCGCGAGGAGGATGCCGAGCGGGCGTGGAGCGACGTCGATGAGCTGCGTCGGCAGTGGGCGTCGTCGGTGTCCGTGTTGGCGCGCGTGCGCGCCGCGCTGTCGCTGAAGTCGCTGCGCTGGCGTCGCCGGGCGCGCCGCCAGGCTGCCTCGGGTCGTGCGCGCCGTCCGCTGGCCTCGAGGTTGGCGGGCACGAGGAAAGGGAAACGCTGATGGAGAGCGACGCTCGCGTCGGAATGGTCCCGGTGCTGCCGGGCTACCAGTGGATTCGTCCCCTGGGGTCGGGCGGCTTCGCGGACGTGTACCTGTGCCGTCAGGAGCTGCCCAGCCGTGACGTTGCCGTGAAGGTGGCGCGCCGGGATCGGGGGGCCGACGGCGAGGCGGGGATCGCCCGCGAGGCCGACGTGATGGCGCTCGTGTCCGGTCACCCCGCGGTCGCCCAGCTCTACGGGGCGGGTCGCACCCCGGACGGTCGCCCGTTCCTGGTCATGGAGTATTGCCCGGTTGCGAACATCCTCGATCAGGTGCGCGCCAATCCGATGGCCGCCGACCGGGCGCTGTCGATGGTGATCCGCATGTGCGGCGGCGCGGAGATGCTGCACCGCGCGGGCTACGTGCATCGCGATATCAAGCCCAGCAACATTATGATCAACGCCTTCGGGTCGCCGGTTCTCACCGACTTCGGCGTGGCCGAGCCGGTGGGCACGGACCCGCGAGGCGGGCGCGACGGTTTCTCGGTCATGTGGGCTCCCCCGGAGCAGATCGCGGGCACGGCGCGGGCTCACCCGACGCAGGACGTGTGGGCGCTCGGCGCGACCCTGTGGACGCTCCTGATGGGTCGGTCGCCCTTCGAGGTTCCCGACGGGGATAACTCGGCGAAGGCGGTTGCCCAGCGCGTGGCCGCGGGGCGCGTGTCGCGCATTGATCGTCCGGGCGTGCCGGATGCGGTGACCGCGGTGATCCGGCGGGCCATGAGCCTGGATCCGGAGAATCGCTTCGGTTCGGCCGCTGCCCTGGGCTACGCCCTGCAGACGATCGAGCGTGAGATGCATCGTCCGGTCACGGAGATGAAGCTCAGCGTCGTGGCCTCGTCGGGGGCGTCCTCCTCGGCGCTGGCCCGCCCTGCGGGCGCCGCCCTGGATGCGGAGCGCACGCGCACCAGGCGCGGGAGCTTTGCCGACGGCGCCGCGCCCACCATGAACGAGGCGTGGGACGGAAACTCGACGACCGGGCGGACCGGCCTGGGCGCTGGGGAGTCGAAGCGCCCGGTGTGGGTGCTGCCGCTGCTGGCCCTCGTCATGGTGGTGGCGACGGCGGGCCTGGTGGTGGCGATGCTGACGGGCGGCGGGCACACCGTCCACGTGGGCGGGGGAGGCGAGCCCTCGGGTGAGGAGACGGGCGGCGCGACCGGTACGGTGGCTGACCCGGGCGGGGCGCCCCCCGACGCGGTTGGCGAGGTGCGCGCGACCCAGGTGGGTACGGAGATCCTGTGGGAGTGGGATGTCCCCCGCCAGGCGCAGTTCCGGGCGGATCAGCTCGCGTTCAAGTACGTGCTGACGCGCCCGGGCGAGGCCGTGGTGGCCGAGACGATGCGCCGCAACAGCCTGACAACGACGGCCGTGAGCGGCGAGAATTGCCTGACGGTGAGCGTGGTCGTGGATGCGTCAGGCCGAGAGTCGGCCCCCGTGACGACGTGCGTGACCGTCCCGTAGGTGATTCGTGATTCCGGGTGCGGGCCGCGCCTGCGACAGGTCTTTCCCGGGGAGTTGACCGGGTGATAAAATGGCGCGTTACGCACCGCGAAGACACGAAGGCAGGGACACATGAGTGAGCACACGAGGCGCCGGTGGCGCCGTGCGATGGTCGGGGGAGCCGCCGTGGCGGCGGCGGTTGCCGCGGTCGTGGTCCCGGCCGCCCCGGCCTCGGCGGCGGATCCCGCTATCACGGCGGCCGAGCAGCCCTTTTACGCCTACTACTCGCTGGGGAAGATCCACTCGGCGGGATACACGGGACGGGGGGTGACGATCGCCCTGATCGACGGACCCGTGAACACCCGCATCCCGGAGCTGACGGGGGCGAACATCGAGGACTCCAAGCCCTGTTCGGTTCAGTCACAGGACAAGTATTGGGACCACGGCACGGTGATCGCCCAGGTCATGGTCGCCCCCGATTTCGGGGTCGCGCCGGGGGCGCACCTGAGGTCCTACAGGCTCTCGTTCGACGGGGATCAGGCCGGGTCGGATTGTGCAATTGGCGACTGGGGTCGCGCGCGCTCGGACCTGGCGCTGTTGATCGAGTCCGCGCTGAATGACGGGGTGGACGTGATCACGACGTCGTCGAGCTATCCGAGCAGCTACGAGGGGATGCGGTGGGCGCTGGCTCGGGCGATCACGCGGAAGGTCCCCGTGGTGGCGTGTACGGGCAACGACGGCGTGCGCAACTCTGCGGAGTGGCTGCCCGCGTGGTCGGGCGTCGTGGGCGTGGGCGCGATCGAGGAGGACGGGACGACGGCCTCGTACTCGAACGGGGGAGACCCGGTGTCCACGGCCGCGTTGGCCAGGCCGAACTACCGTTCCGCGACCGATGGGCAGCGCTACCGGGGGTGGGGCACGTCCTATGCGACCCCGGTGGTCGCGGCGTCCCTGGCGCTGTCGATGCAGCGGTGGCCCAGGGCGACGGGGGACCAGATCTTGCAGGGCCTGGCGCGCACGGGCGTGGGCGGCGGCGGGAAGTGGAACCCGTCCACGGGGTACGGGGCGGTGGATCCGTACGCGATGCTGATGACGGATCCGACGCGTTTCCCGGACGAGAACCCCTTCATGGACAAGGGGGCCGAGCCCGTGCCCTCGCGCCGGGATGTCCAGGACTACGCCGATGGCGTGGTGGATCCGAGCCGCATCGCGGGGGATGATTCCTACGCCTACCTGGGTTTTGACGAGTACATCGCGTTGCGCGCCAGGCACGGCTACCCGACCCACCTGGGGGCCAGCCCGCGCTACCACAGGCGGTAGGCGCCGCCCAGCTGGGGTAGGGGCGCCGCCCAGCCGGGGCGGCGGATGCCTGAGCGGGCGAGGGTGCGCGGCTACTTGCGGTGATACCTGGGGCTGGTGCCCAGGTGAATGGTGATCTTCTTACCGGTGTCGGCGAGTTGGAGTACTTTCTCGTCGGCGCCCCGGTACGTATAGGATTCGCCGAGCACGGTGTACGTTGGGTCGATGAGTCCGTCGCCGTAGTCCTGGACCTCCTGCGCCTTGGGGGCCGAGCCTCCCTGCTTTTGGGCCAGGGGGTTCTCGTCGGGGTACTGGGAGGGATCAGTGTTCACCAGGTCGGCAAGGCTGATTGCCCCGTAGCCGGTGTACTTGTTCCACTCGTGGTTGGGGTTGAGGCCGGTCGCCACCAGGACCTGGAGGATCTGGTTGGCGGTGGCGTCGGGCCACTTCTGACGGGCCAACGCCAACATCCCCGCAGCGAGAGGCGCAGCGTACGATGTGCCATAGGTGGTTGTGTTTTGTCCGGTCTCGTAGTCCCGGCGTGTGAAGGGCTCTCCGATCGCGGCGGTGGTGACGCCGTTGCCCCACGAGGAGTAGTCTGCGAAGGAACCGTCGCTCTTGATCGCGGAGACACCGACAACTCCGGACCACCATTGAAGCCCAGTATCGTTCTCGTCGGTCTTGTTGTTGCCGATGGCTGCGACGACGATGACGCCTTGGTTCATGGCTCGTGCGATCGCCCACTTAACGCTGTCCCTGTGATCGCTTGAGGACCGAGAGTAGGAGATGATCTGGGCGCCGTCATCGATAGCCTGATTGATATGGTTGGCAACAGAATCAAGTTCTTCGCCTCCGACAGTGCAGGTGCCACTGGACGGGTCACTGCTTTCTGAGGCGTAGTAGGTGAATAGGGTTGCGTCGGGTGCGACTCCGTAGTTGGGTGCGACCAGGAGGGATGCCATCAGCGTCGCGTGCTGCTTGGCACCAGGAGAGGAATCGGGGGTGCATGTGCTTTTGTTGACGATGTTTGCGCCCTTGAGTTCGGGGGCGCTGGTGTCGACGGTTCCGTCGATGAGGGCGATGGTCACGCCCTTACCCGTGTACCCCTTCGCCCGGGCAGTGTCCAGGTGGTAGTAGGAGAAGTACTCCTGTGTGGTGATCACGTCCTCCGCACGCGCAGGGGCGGGCACCAGGGCAAGAGCACCCACAGCCAGGGCCAGGGCCGAAAGACCCGTGGTCAGGGCGTGCGCGGCGCGCCCCGCCCACCCCACACGAACGTGAGGCAGGCGAGGCGACAGGCGCGGGTTACGATACGCGTGCATCGTGCTCACTTGCGGTGATACCTCGGACTCGTTCCCAGGTGGATGGTGGCCTTAGTGTCCGGGTCGAGCAGGAGGAACTCGTCTGTTCCGCGGTAGGTGTAGGACGCATCGGTGGTGAGCTCGTCTGGGGTGGCGAGGCCGTCGCCGTAGTCCTGGACCTCCTGGGCCGTGGGGGCCGAGCCTCCCTGCTTCTGGGCGAGGGGGTTTTCGTCGGGGTATTGGGAGGGATCGGTGTTCACCAATGCACTGGGGTTGACTGCCCCGTAGCCGGTGTACTTGTTCCACTCGTGGTTGGGGTTCAGACCCGTGTGGGTCAGGACCTGCAGGATCTGGTTGGCGGTGGCGTCGGGCCACTTCTGACGCGCGAGCGCCAGCATGCCTGCGACAAGTGGGGTGGAGACTGATGTTCCCTGTGTCTGCGCCTGAGGTTGTCCCGTTGAGGTATAGTCGCGCACTGTGACGGGGCCGCCGAGCGCCGCGGTGGTCACGCCGTTGCCCCAGGAGGAGTAGTCGGCGAAAGCGCCGTCGGCGGTGATCGCGGAGACGCCGACCACTCCGGACCACCACTGTAATCCGTCCTCGTTCTCGTCGGTCCTGTTATTGCCGACGGCTGCGGCGACGATGACTCCTTGGTCCATGGCGCGCGCTATTGCCCATTTCATTTCGTCTTCGTGATCATCCGAGCCGCGAGAATAGGAGATTATCTGGGCACCGTCGTCAATGGCACGATTGATGAGCGCAGAAGTAGAGTCGAGTACCTTGCCGCCGGTGAAGCAGTTGCCGTCGGAACTGTCGGTTGTTGACGAGGAGTGGTAGGTGAGCAGCGTGGCGTCGGGTGCGACCCCGTAGTTGGGTGCGACCAGGAGGGACGCCATGGCGGTTGCGTGCCCCTTGGCCTCGGGAGAGGAGTTCGGGACGCAGGTACTCTTGTCGATGATGTTCGCGCCCTTGAGCTCCGGTGCGCTGGTGTCGACGGTTCCGTCGATGAGGGCGATGGTCACCCCTTTACCCGTGTACCCCTTGGCCCGGGCAGTGTCCAGGTGGTAGTAGGAGAAGTACTCCTGTGTGGTGATCACGTCCTCCGCACGCGCAGGGGCGGGCACCAGGGCAAGAGCACCCACAGCCAGGGCCAGGGCCGAAAGACCCGTGGTCAGGGCGTGCGCGGCGCGCCCCGCCCACCCCACACGAACGTGAGGCAGGCGAGGCGACAGGCGCGGGTTACGATACGCGTGCATCGTGCTCACTTGCGGTGATACCTCGGACTCGTTCCCAGGTGGATGGTGGCCTTAGTGTCCGGGTCGAGCAGGAGGAACTCGTCTGTTCCGCGGTAGGTGTAGGACGCATCGGTGGTGAGCTCGTCTGGGGTGGCGAGGCCGTCGCCGTAGTCCTGGACCTCCTGGGCCGTGGGGGCCGAGCCTCCCTGCTTCTGGGCGAGGGGGTTTTCGTCGGGGTATTGGGAGGGATCGGTGTTCACCAATGCACTGGGGTTGACTGCCCCGTAGCCGGTGTACTTGTTCCACTCGTGGTTGGGGTTCAGACCCGTGTGGGTCAGGACCTGCAGGATCTGGTTGGCGGTAGCATCGGGCCACTTCTGACGCGCCAACGCCAACATCCCAGAAGTGATCGCTGCGGCGTTCGACGTTCCGAAGGTGGTCTTGATCCGTCCCGTCTCGTAATCGCGGCCGGTGAAGGGTTCCCCGAATGCTGCGGTGGTCACGCCGTTGCCCCACGAGGAGTAGTCGGCGAAGGAACCGTCGACAGCAATCGCGGAGACCCCGACCACGCCCGACCAACGGCTCAACTGCTGAGCGTTGCTGTCCTTGCCTTCATTGCCCGCAGAGTTGACGATGATGACACCCCGGCTCATCGCTCGAGCAATAGCCCACTTGATGGCTTCATTGTCTTCACGTGCCGAAGAGGAGATAGAGATGATCTGGGCGCCGTCGTCAATGGCCTGGTTGATAATCTGATCGTAGGTGTCAAGTCTGTCGCCACCGATGTTGCATGAACCTGCCGACGTTGAGTTGCTCCCGGACATCTGGTAGGTGTTAAGTGTCGCGTCGGGTGCAACCCCGTAGGCGGGTGCGACCAGGTAGGAGGCCATAGCGGTAGCATGCGACCTCCCAGCAGGCGCCTCTTCAATGGTGCAGCGGCTCTTATCGGTGATGTTGGCGCCCTTGAGCTCGGGGGCGCTGGTGTCGACGGTTCCGTCGATGAGGGCGATGGTGACGCCCTTGCCCGTGTAACCCTTCGCCCGAGCCTGATCCAGGTGGTAGTAGGAGAAGTACTCCTGCGTCGTGATCACGTCCTCGGCCCGCGCGGGAGCAGGCACCAAGGTAAGAGCACCCGCAGCCAACACGGACGCGGACACGAGCGTGGTCAGGGCGCGCGCGG
>ERZ772945.1096-NODE-1096-length-20020-cov-3.818883_pt1 | contig 20020 bp, 21 predicted proteins | sample MGYA00511681_ERZ772945 | MGnify/ENA primary metagenome ERZ772945 (study PRJEB29015, sample SAMEA2737943) | human oral metagenome | biome: human oral; feature: human-associated habitat; material: dental | place: China | collected 2143 ...
ATTAGGATTAGGTTTACGCTGCATCTCAGTCATTTATCAAGACGGCGCCAAAACAGGATTTTTAACAATTATCTTTGTATTAATTGGTTGTTTCTTTTGTGATACGGGTGCCTATCTTTCTGGTTCACTCTTTGGAAAGCATAAGTTAATTCCTCATGTTTCACCAAATAAAACTGTTGAGGGCAGCCTAGGAGGCATTGCTTCAGCAGTCCTTGTAACATTTATTTTTATGTTGTTTGATAGAAACGTTGCCGCACCTCATCATATGTTTGTCATGCTTCTTTTCACAGTATTCTTTAGTATTGCAGGACAGTTTGGGGACTTGGTAGAAAGTGCGATTAAGCGCCATTTTGGAGTCAAAGATTCTGGTAAATTTATACCCGGACATGGTGGTGTGTTAGATCGTTTTGACAGCATGCTGTTTGTCTTTCCCTTGATGCATTTCTTTGGATTGTTCTAATGAGAAGGATAAAATGAAGTGGGACAGACTAACGTGATTGTTTTATAGTCACTCACAGAAAAATGAAATCTGAGAAGATGACGTAAAGAATCAATATTTCGCAAGAAATTGATTTTGTCATTTCACTTTATGCAGTTGACTAGGGGTTGGTCGTCATACCTTGCGTAGCAAGGGATTAGAACTGCCACTCAACAGTGATTGATTGGCACTAAAGTACCTAATCAATTGTGCATGGGAACTCTAAATTGACTAAAGTTAACAGAGTTTCTCACCACTGCGTTTTGTAGTAAAAATAATATATTGTAAGAGTCTGGGGAACGTTCATCCCAGCCTCTTTGTGAATGAACTTTATAAGGAAATCTTAAGCCGAGTGAAGTAATCTTGATTTGCTGGGTGCAATTCAGTAAGATGATCGTGTCAGAAAGTAGAAAGGTTGGTGTAATGCAGTCAGGTATTATAGGAATTATCACCTTTATCATTGTTTTTGGAATTATTGTGGTCGTTCATGAGTTTGGACATTTCTATTTTGCGAAAAAATCGGGTATTTTGGTGCGGGAGTTTGCTATCGGAATGGGCCCGAAAATTTTTGCTCATATCGGAAAAGACGGTACGGCTTATACCATTCGAATGTTACCGCTGGGTGGCTATGTTCGTATGGCTGGTTGGGGCGAAGATTCGACCGAGATTAAAACAGGAACACCTGCTAGTTTGACTTTAAATGAAGCAGGTAAGGTCGTCCGAATCAATCTTTCGGGCAAGAAAATTGATCAAACCGCTCTGCCGATGAATGTGACGGGCTTTGATTTAGAAAACAAGCTTGAAATCACTGGTTTGGTACTAGATGAACAAAAGACCTATGCAGTTGACCATGATGCAACAATTGTAGAAGAAGACGGTACAGAGGTTCGGATTGCTCCGCTTGATGTGCAGTATCAAAATGCTAGTTTAGGCGGGCGCCTCATTACCAACTTTGCAGGACCAATGAATAATTTCATTTTAGGGATTGTAGCTTTTCTGCTGTTGATTTTTATGCAGGGTGGCGTTGCCAATCCCAATACAAATCACATTCGTGTCTTACAGGACGGTGCCTTGGCACAAGCTGGTGTAAAAAATAACGACCAGATTTTAAAAGTTGGTCAAGCCGAAATTAAGAATTGGTCGGATTTGACCCAAGCTGTTCAGTCTGAGACGAAAAACAATAAAGGGCAATCAGAACTAAATGTGACGGTTAAAAGTGGAACTAAAGTTCAAGAGCTGACAGTTAAGCCTAAAAAAGAGCAAGGCAGATATTTATTAGGAGTGATGCCGGGCTTGAAATCAGATTTTCTGTCTATGATTGCGGGCGGATTTAGCATGGCTTGGAACGCTAGTTTCCGCATCTTTGGCGCTTTAAAAAATTTAATTTTCCACCCAGACATCAATAAACTAGGCGGACCTGTGGCGATTTACAAAGCTAGTAGTGACGCTGCTAAAGGTGGAATTGAAAGTGTTATCGCTCTCTTAGCTATGCTCTCTCTGAATATTGGTATTTTTAATCTCATTCCTATCCCAGCGCTTGACGGTGGAAAGATTGTGCTCAATCTTCTTGAAGCCATTCGTCGCAAGCCATTAAAGCAGGAAACAGAAACCTATGTTACTTTAGCAGGTGTCGCCATTATGGTGGTGTTGCTGATTGCGGTGACCTGGAATGATATTATGAGAACCTTCTTTTAAAAGGTGAATTCTAAATAATAAATAAAAGGAAGAATTTATGAAACAAAGTAAAATGTTAATCCCAACACTACGTGAAATGCCTAGTGATGCACAAGTCATCAGTCATGCACTTATGCTGCGTGCGGGCTATGTCCGCCAAATTTCAGCAGGTGTTTACTCTTACTTACCATTGGCTAATCGCGTGATCGAAAAAGCAAAAAAAATCATGCGGGAAGAATTTGAAAAAATCGGTGCGGTCGAAATGTTAGCTCCAGCCCTCCTTAGTGCCGACCTTTGGCGTGAATCAGGCCGTTACGATACCTATGGTGAAGATCTCTATAAGTTAAAAAATCGCGAAGGTTCAGATTTTATCTTGGGGCCCACTCATGAAGAAACATTCACCGCAATTGTACGGGATTCTGTAAAATCTTATAAGCAATTACCGCTTAATCTTTATCAGATTCAGGCTAAATATCGTGATGAAAAGCGTCCTCGCAATGGCTTATTGCGGACACGTGAATTTATCATGAAAGACGGTTATAGCTTCCATGCCAATTATGATAGCCTAGATGTGACTTACGATGAGTATAAGACTGCCTACGAGAATATTTTTACCCGAAGTGAGGTTGATTTCAAAGGGATTATCGGTGACGGTGGTGCTATGGGTGGAAAGGATAGCCAAGAATTTATGGCCATTACACCTGACCGTACCGACCTTACGCGCTGGGTTGTTCTAGATAAGTCAGTCACTAGCTTTGATGAAATTCCGACAGATGTACAAGAAGCGATAAAAGAAGAATTGACGAGCTGGTTGGTGTCTGGTGAAGATACTGTTGTTTATTCGAGTGAGTCAGGATATGCTGCAAACCTTGAAATGGCAACAAATGAATACAAACCAAGCAATCGTGTTGTAGCAGAAGAGGAATTAACGCGTGTAGAAACCCCAGATTGCAAGTCGATTGATGAAGTTGCTGCCTTTCTTCATATGGATGAAAGTCAAACAATCAAAACCTTGGTTTATATTGCTGATGAAAAACCGATTGTGGCTCTGCTTGTTGGAAATGATCAATTGAATGAAGTGAAACTGAAAAATTATTTAGGGGCTGATTTCTTTGAACCAGCAAGTGAAGACGAGGTTCGTGAGTTGTTTGGAGCAAACTTTGGCTCACTCGGTCCAGTTAATCTTCCAGAAGATGTTCAAATCATCGCAGACCGCAAGGTGGAGGACATTCGCAATGCAGTAGTTGGTGCCAATGAAGACGGTTATCATTTGACAGGTGTCAATCCAGGGCGAGACTTCACAGCAGAATATGTAGATATTCGCGAGGTGCGTGAAGGAGAAGTTTCACCAGACGGACAAGGCGTTTTGAAATTTGCACGCGGCATTGAAATTGGACATATCTTTAAATTAGGAACTCGTTATTCAGAAAGCATGAATGCGACGGTTTTAGATGAAAATGGTCGTGCAGTTCCTGTCGTAATGGGCTGCTATGGTATTGGTGTTAGTCGCCTCTTATCAGCTGTTATGGAGCAACATGCACGTCTCTTTGTCAATAAAACGCCAAAAGGAGACTATCGCTATGCTTGGGGGATCAATTTTCCAAAAGAATTGGCACCGTTTGATGTGCATCTAATCCCTGTAAATGTCAAAGACGAGGAAGCTCTTGCCTTGACAGAACAACTAGAAGCAGAGCTGGTCAAAGCTGGCTACGAAGTTTTGACAGATGACCGTAACGAACGTGCTGGTGTGAAATTCAGTGACAGTGACTTGATTGGTTTACCGATTCGTGTGACTGTTGGGAAAAAAGCAGCTGACCGCATCGTTGAAGTCAAAATCAAAGCAACAGGTGATACCATTGAAGTTCATGTTGACAATCTTCTTGAAACACTTGCAATCTTAACGAAGAAAGACAAATAAATAGGTCTGGAATAAGAACTAAATTATCATTCAAAAACAGACAAAATCTTAATTGGAGATAATCCAAAAGAGATTTTGTCTGTTTTTTTGAGTTGTCACTTTACGTCGACTTGTAGGTGTGGGACAAAGAACGACCGTTAAGGGAAATGTGTTTTATTTTTCTTTCATTTTTTACTATTTGAAGATAAAAAATAACTTTTTAGGGCGTCTTCTGAGGAAATCTTTGGAATATTTTATACTAAAAAGGTAGAAAAAGGAGTTGAAATGAGAAAGATAAAAAATATTCTTCAAATGAGTTTGCTAATCGTTCTGACACAGATTACCTTGGTACTGCTAACGACGCCGTTGTCCAAAACATTGACCTTTCAGCAGTCAAGTTTTGTATTTTTGTTCATTCTATTTTCTTGTGGCTTGCTTTATTTTCGCTATTTTTCCAGAGAATTAACAAATTTTAAATCAGAGATCTTAACGGCTCGTTACTGGCCCCTACTGCGATTATCCTATCTCATGATGGTATTTATCAATGCGATAGGAGTTTATCTGATGATTTTAGAAGGGACGGCTGCTGTTTCAGAAAGTCAACAATTATTTATGAGCCTGTTCATCCACTCCTATCTTTTTTTGCTGGGTGTTGATGTGATAGCTCTCGTGCCTGAGGTTCGGTCATCTATTATTCATCTTTTTGTTTCAAAAGATCAAGCAAGAACGAGTTTTGGTGATAGGGAGTTTGTTGTTTATCCTTTTACGAAATCCAGCTGATTTGACTTGTTTTATTGTTTATACAGGTTTAGGGAGTTTACTTTCTTTCTTGATTTTCAAGCCAACTCTTCGTTTGGAATTTTCCATTTTCAGTCATTTGGTGCGCAATAGCTTTTCTCTTCTTTTCTTGATTATTTTTTGGTAAATTGTTTTGTAGAAATCCCACTTCTATGATAAAATGAGAGCATTATAGATTGGATGAGAAGAGCAATGATACAAAAAGAAAAACAGTTAGAATGGTTGCAGCAGCACCAAACAAAAGAGCCACATTTGGGCTTAGAAAGAGTGCGACGACTATTATCGCTGCGAGGCAATCCTCATTTACAAATATCAGTCATTCATGTGGCAGGTACCAATGGAAAAGGCTCAACGATTGCACATTTACGTCAGCTATTGCAGGCAAAGAAACTGCGTGTAGGAACGTTTACATCGCCTTATCTTCTTAACTATAATGAGCAAATTGCAATCAATGGTTTGCCTATTTCAGGCGAAGACTTTTATTCTTTGTTGCAATCTTATCAAGAGTTATTAAAAAAGCAGGCAGATGATACGATATTGCAGGAAATAACAGAGTTTGAGATTATCACGGCATTGGCTTATGATTATTTCTGCCAGCAAGAGGTAGATGTGGTCATAATGGAAGTAGGTCTGGGTGGTTTATTGGACAGTACCAATGTGTGTCAACCGGATTTGACAGCTATTACAACAATCGGACTAGATCACACAGCTATTTTAGGTACGACATTAGAAGACATTGCCAAGCAAAAAGCGGGGATTATCAAGCAAGGTGTGCCGGTAGTGACAGGGAAGATTTCTTCAGAAGCACTGGCAGTTATTCACACTATTGCTCAGCAATATCAGGCACTCCACATACGATATAAGAAAGATTATCAGGTGGAGTCTGTGCAAGGCTTAGAAGAGGGAGAAAAATTTCGTTTTTCAAATGCATTTCGACGAAAAGAGGACTATCAAACTGTTCTTTTGGGCGTTCATCAGGTTGAGAATGCGGGACTGGCAATTGAACTGTGCGATCAATATTGCAGCTTGAAAGGTTTACCATTGTTGAGTGAAAATGAGGTGCGACGGGCATTGAAACGAACGTATTGGCCTGCTCGCTTGGAGAAAATTTCAAAAGCACCCTTGATCTTGCTGGACGGGGCACACAATCCTCATGCACTGAAAGCTCTGCTTGCTTCCCTAGAAAGCCATTTTCCAGATTATCAAAAAACGATTTTATTTACATGTATTCAAACTAAGGCGTTGGATGAAATGCTTGCTTTACTAAAAATGGTTCCCACATCTCGCGTACTTTTGACAACTTTTGAGGATTCACGGAGTTTTTCAACAGGAGAAATGCAATGTTTGGCAAAGCGAGAAAAGTTAGCATATGTAGAGTGGTTGCCTTATTTGGAGCAATACAAAAAAGCCAAGCATGGAGAGAAAGAGCTGCTGCTTATCACAGGCTCCCTCTATTTCCTTGCAGAAGTCAGAAAATATCTACTGAATGATAGATAAAAAATAATTTTCTAACTAAATAAAATATGATAGAATAAAAGAGCAATTCATTTGCACAGAGTAAGTGGTCTGCGTTAAGTGTGTATGGATGGGATGTTGCCATACAACGAAACATTTGTGCGGTAGGCCATTGCATCCGCTGTCATTTTGACGGCTCCCGAAAGAAAAGGAGCGAATATGAAAAAAAACTCGCCAAAGTTATCGGTGCAACTATTGGTTGCCCTCGCAATGATTGTGGCTCTTTGTTTTGTCTTAGAGAAGTTTTCAATCTTTGTCATCCCTCGTTTGCTGAAGCTGAGTCCAGCTTTTATCGGTTATACCCTTATGGGAAGTGTCGCTGGTCCGATTTTATCTGGTCTGGTTTCTGCCGTATATGATATGCTTTCCTTTTTCTTTTTGAGTCAGGGACAACCATTCATTATCTGGTTTACATTGATTGAAGCCTTGCAAGGTATTCTCTATGGTTATTTCTTTTATGGCAAAGAATTACGATTTGAACGGAAGAAAGACTGGCTTTGGGTGACGCTAGCAACTATCGCTGTTATGGGAGTGGGGACCTTTACTTTAACGCCCTTAGCTCTCCGTTTACAATATGGAGTACCCTTTGTTGCACTATACGCTACTCGGGCATGGTCTGTTTTTGAAATTCCTTTACGAGTAGTTGTGACGATGCTCATTGTTCCACAGTTGCAACGAATCCCCGAATTACGTAAGTTAATGGGATTAAACAATAAGTAAAAAAATGAGAGCAGAAAAAGGCTGAGACATCACTGTCCACAGCCTTTTCAAATATACACTTTTTAATAGTTTTTAATCAAATCAACGGTTGAGCGATCCAACTTCTTAACCAGAGCTTGTAAGAAAGCTTGTGCTTGCAAAAAGTCGTCCATTGCATAGAGTGTTTGATGAGAATGAATGTAACGTGCACAAACACCAATAGTTGTAGAAGGCACACCACCGTTTTTGAGATGTGCTGCACCTGCATCAGTACCGCCTTTGCCACAGTAGTATTGGTATTTGATACCTGCTTCTTCTGCGGTTGTCAAAAGGAAATCTTTCATATTTGGCAACATGAGGTGACCTGGGTCAAAGAAACGAATCAGAGTCCCTTCTCCGATAGCTCCTTGATCTCCGTAAATGTCGCCAGCAGGCGAACAGTCTACTGCAAAGAAAACTTCTGGGTCAAACTTAGTCGTTGAAACATGGGCTCCACGCAAGCCGACTTCTTCTTGGACATTGGCTCCAACATAGAGTTCATTGCCAAGTTTTTGTCCAGCTAGAGCTTGAACCAGTTCACTCACCATGAGGACACCGTAACGATTGTCCCAAGCTTTTGAGATAACGTTTTTCCCATTAGCTGTGAGAATAGCAGAGCTGTCTGGTACAATCGTATCGCCTGGACGAATGCCGTAGCTTTCAGCTTCTGCTTTATCAGCAAATCCACCGTCAAAAACAATATCTTCAATCCTTGGTAGACTTGGTCCACCTGTTCCACGAGTCAAATGTGGAGGAACAGATCCTGAAATGACAGGAATTGCAACTCCAGAGCTAGTAAAAAGTTTAAAGCGTTGGCTGCTAACAACGAGTGGATTCCAGCCACCAATTTGCACCACACGAAAAGTTCCGTCGGGTTTGATTTCACTCACCATGAAGCCAACTTCATCCATGTGGGCAGCTACTAAGACACGCGGTGCATCAACAGTCTCTGAATGTTTCACTCCAAAAATGCCTCCTAAGCCGTCTGTTACGACTTCGTCCACATGAGGAGTCATTTTTTTACGTAAATAATTGCGAACAGGCGCTTCATGCCCTGAAACGGCAGCAATTTCTGTTACTTCTTTGATTTTTGAAAATAATTCTGACATCATTAACCTTCTTTCTATTCTTATTTTATCATTTTCTATCATAGTTGGGTAGCATTCAAAGATAAAAAACAGTAGTGTTTCGATTTGTCCCAATTTATCTTTTGTGTTAAAATATTGTCATGAAAGCTAAAAAGATTCTATTAACAACGGCTGCACTTGCAGGAGTAGGGATTGCAGCTTATGCGACTAAAAAAACGTTGGACGAACGAAAAGAAGCTGAGCAGCGTGAGCAATTAGTTGCTGAAATTCGGAAAAGTTTGTCTGAGCTAGGCGATGTTGCCACATTATATGTGCAATTATACAAGTCAGATGAGCATCGATTGGTTGGTGGTGTGGTGTATGAAGATGGTCGGCACCTCACATTTGTGTATGAAAATGGCGAATTGACCTATGAGGAAGAACAATGATTATTCCAGCAAATATAGAAGAATTGGCATCATTTGTGAAACGCGAAAGAAAGACTGTGTTCTTTTTCACAGCCGAGTGGTGTGGAGACTGTCGTTTTATTAAACCTTTTTTGCCTGAGATTGAAGCAGAGAATCCTGATTTTACCTTTGTTGAGGTCAATCGTGACGATTATATGGAAGTTGCCAAAAAGTGGGATGTGTATGGGATTCCTAGCCTAGTAGTCCTAGAAAATGGACAAGAAATTGGCCGTTTTGTTAATCGCGAGCGAAAAACGCAGACGCAAATCAATGAATTTTTAGCCCAGTTAAACTGAAGATATAGGAGAACTAATGATTTTTACATATAATAAAGAGCATGTGGGTGACGTGCTAATGGTGATTGTTGCAGACGGTCAAGCTGCTAAGTTAGCTGCTGAACGCAAGGGCAACGTAGCGCGTGTTTATCGTTTGGACAATGGAGAAACGGTTGCTTGGAATATTTTTCAGATTTCTAATCTTGTTAATATTACCGAACGCGGTCAAGTCTTTTTGACAGATGAAGAAATTTCAATTCTGAATCAAGAATTGAGCCAAGCAGGTTTTGAGCCAGAATTGGTCAATGACCTTGAGCCGAAATTTGTGGTTGGTGAAATTGTGGAAATGGTAGCTCATCCAGATAGTGACCACCTTAATATTTGTCAAGTAAAAGTAGCAGCAGATAAAGTGGTTCAAATCGTAGCAGGTGCGCCTAATGCTAAAGTAGGTCTCAAGACGATTGTGGCGCTTCCGGGTGCTATGATGCCAAAGGGAAACTTGATTTTTCCTAGTGAGCTGCGTGGAGAAGAGAGTTTTGGTATGATGTGTAGTCCTCGCGAATTGCAGCTGCCAAACGCTCCGCAAAAACGTGGGATTATTGAATTAGCAAGTTCGGAAGTAGTAGGAACAGCCTTTGATCCAACTAAGCATTGGCAAGAGTAAAATAGAAATTAAGTTTTAATCGTGAATTTTCACGATTTTTTTCTTTTCTCTTACGAATAAATAGTTAGGAGGAAAACAAAATGTATAATAAAGTAATTTTAATCGGTCGCTTGGTGAATACACCAGAGTTAAACAAAACAGCTAATGATAAATCTGTGGCGCGTGCAACACTTGCGGTCAATCGTCGCTACAAAGGACAAAATGGTGAACGAGAAGCAGACTTCGTCAATGTCGTTGTTTGGGGCAAGTTAGCTGAAACCTTAGCAAGTTATGCGACTAAAGGCAGCTTAATTTCGCTAGATGGTGAACTTCGCACTCGCCGCTATGAGAAGGACGGAGTGACACATTATGTCACAGAAGTGCTTTGCAATGGTTTCCAGCTATTAGAAAGCCGTGCACAGCGAGCTCTTCGTGAGAATAATGCAGGTGCAGACTTGGCAGATTTGCTTCTGGAAGAAGAGGAATTGCCATTTTAATAAAGATAAGCTAGGCTGGACAAAATTCAGTTTAGCTATTTTTAGTTGGTGAAAAATAATCAACATTTTATACTTTTAACAAAGTACGAATAACATGCGCAAGATAGAAGTCAACAGTCTGAGAAGGTGTTGTATTTGATTTCAACTTGAGTTTAAAAACAAGGAAGTTAGGGGGATTTTTCAAGTTTTCACACTTCTTTTTTTTGGCGAGGTTTTGCTTTTTTGTATAAATATAATATAATAAACCTAGATAAAACAAAGTTTTCTGTTTAAGATTGCTGTTGATAAGGAGAAAAATGGGAGCAGGTAAAGGAAAAAAGCAATATCGCTATTATCGTAAATATCTATTATTTTTTCTGTTTGTCTTCGTCTTGGCTAGCTTAGTTTTCCTCTATGTAAAAGGGAATTCATCAGATAGCAAGCAAGTCAAGATAGGAGCGACCTATATGACGATGAACAATGATTTTTATAAAACCTTAAATGCTGAAATTGAGAAAAAAACCAATCAACAAGGAAGTCGACTTTATGTGCGGGACCCAGAATTAGACGAAGATAAGCAAAGTCAGCAGATTGATTATTTTGTTCAAGAAAGAGTAAATGTGATTGTTATAAACCCAGTTAAGAGTGACAGTCCAAAGATTCTGACTTCTTTAAATAAAGCCAGAAAAGCGGGAATCAAGATTATTGTTGTGGATGCACCTGTTAGCAAAGATGCTAAAGTTGATACTACTATTGTGTCAGACAATTATCAAGCCGGTGTGCTGATAGCTAAAGACATGATGAAACGTTTGTCAAGTGCGAATATCTTACTGTTGGAACATCATAACGCTGTGTCTGCGATGGATCGGATTCAAGGATTTTTAGATACGATTAAAGGGCATCCTGCTTATCAGGTGGTTTCTGAGCGGGAAACATTGGGGCAAACGGAAGAAAGTATGCCTCAAGTAAAAAAAGCATTGAACGAAGGAATGCAATTTAACGTCGTGATGTCTTTAAATGATCGTGCTGCTATCGGAGCTCTCGCGGCTATAAAAGATCAAGGTGTGACAGATAAGATCGCAATTTATGGCGTAGATGGCTCGCCTGATATTAAGAATTTCCTTGCCAATACCAATGATATTCAAGGAACGGTTGCCCAGTCTCCGATTCAAATGGGCAGAAAGGTGACAGAAGTGATTGAGCGCATGATGAAGCATCAATCTTACAAAAAGGAGTACCTGATTCCTGTTCATTTGGTGAATAAAGATAACATCGGGCAATATACAATTACAGGGTGGCAATAATGAGACGAAATAAAAGTATTTTTTATAGCAAAATTGCTTTAATGGTCATCAATTTTATTGCCATTGTTTATAATGCCTCTATTTATCTTTTTGCGACGAATTACGTGGTCGCAAGAGGTTATGCTCATTCACTATTGGGGCGTTTGGATGCTATCCCAGGCTCGCCGAGCTTTAGTTTTTGGATGTCGATTGCCTTTTATGCTTGCTTATTATTGGTTTTTTATTACCGTGAGAAACATCCAAATCAGCTATCTGTTTATGATAAAGTAACTATTATTGAGATTTTGCTGATGTTAGTTATCTTTTCTGTCTTGCATTCTTCTTATAATGGTTTGATTCTCTTGGTTTTTGCGGATATTTTTTACGGTTCTAAGGAATTTAACACCTCCAAAGATCGGAAATATTGGTTTTCTTTTATCGTTTTGAGCTTTAGTATGTTGCTCGTATCCAACTATGACTTGATGTCGCTTTTTGTTAAATTGCCTTCGTTAGATACTTATATTCGCTTTTGTCCAGAATCGATTCGCATGGCCCTCCTTTTTGGAAAGAATTTTCTCTTTTCACTAAATCTGGTTGTCTTTATGATTTCTTTGCTATTCTATATTTTATCTGCAATGACCGAAAAGCACCATATTGAAGAAGAGCTGCGGATGGCAGCGCAAGCCAATCGTGAGTTAAATAGTTATTTAGCCTTATCTGAAAAAATTGCGGAAGACCGTGAAAGAAAGCGGATTGCCAGAGAAATACACGATACATTAGGGCATGCTTTGACAGGAATTTCAGCTGGGATTGATGCGGTTAAGGTTTTGGTGGATATTGACAAAAATCGTGCTAAGGAGCAGTTAGAAAATGTTTCTGTGGTTGTGCGAGACGGTATCCGTGATGTGCGAGGCTCGCTCAATAAAATGCGTCCCGGCGCTCTAGAAAACAATAGTTTAAAAGAAGCGCTGCTCAAAATTATTCGAGAGTACGAAGCCATTTCTAATTTAGAAATTCATTTTCTCTATGAATGGGACACGATTGATCTGGATGTTGCAAAAGAGGATATTGTCTTTCGGGTGATTCAGGAGTCCATTACAAATTCGGTGCGGCATGGACATGCCAAGACGATTTGGATTGAATTGTTAGAAAAAGAGAATTATATCATGACCATACAAGACGATGGAGTCGGCTTTGATGAGCTTTACTATGGTTATGGTCTCAAACAAATGCAGGAGCGTTTGGCGATTATTGGTGGGAATGTTCATTTTGAAAATCGCAACGGTTTCTATACTCATATTGAAATTCCGAAAATAGGAGGAAAAAATGATTAAAGTTTTAATAGCAGATGATCAAGCCTTGATTCGTGAGTCTTTACAGATTATTTTATCAGCTCATGCAGATATTGAAGTGGTAGGAACAGTCGGTGACGGCAAGGAAGTGCTCGAAAAACTTCACCATGTACATCCAGATGTGATTTTGATGGACATTCGAATGCCTGTTATGGACGGTGTTCTCTGTACAAAGGCAGTCAAAGAACACTATCCAGATATCAAAATTATTATTCTAACAACTTTCGATGACGATGATTTCATTTTTTCAGCATTGAAATACGGAGCTTCTGGTTACATTTTAAAAGGAGTTTCTACTGAAGAATTGTATCAAGCTATTCAAACGGTTCACAAAGGCGGAGCTATGATTAATCCGAACATTGCTAGCAAAGTGTTTAAAATCTTTTCACAAATGGCGCAGTCCAATTTTGCTATTTCTGTTGCGGAAGAAAATGTAGAAGATATGAGTCAGACTGAGTGGAAGATTATCCAACAAATTGGTTTTGGAGTTTCAAACAAGGAAATTGCAGCGAAGTTGTTCTTGTCTGAAGGGACAGTGCGGAATTACTTGTCAGGCATTCTGACGAAATTAAATTTGCGAGATCGCACGCAATTAGCTATTTGGGCTGTGCAGACAGGTGTTACCCAACGTGATTTTAGTAAGGATAATGACAAATGAAGTGGCGGATGAGGTATTTGACGATGTTCGTCTCGGCTCTCCTTTTAGTGGCCCTTAGCTTTGTTTTATGGACTTCCAATCAAAAAAAGATTTTGCAAATTGAAGTGTATGCAGGCAGCAGCTGGGACGTTCCGAATAGTCGTGAGAATAGAGTGTTAGACAATATTATTCGCCAATTTGAAAAGTCATATCCAAACGTCAAAGTCGTCTATGAGAGCGGTATTCCTAAAAAAGACTATGACAATTGGCTAGCAGAAAAGATTCTAAAAGGTGAGCAGGCAGATGTATTTATGGTGCCTGAAAATGATTTTTCAATGTTGGCATCTTCTGGAGCATTCAAATCTTTGGATTCTTTGATTAGTAAGGAAGAAGCCGCGGCTTACTATCCAGTTGCCTACCAAGCTGGACAGTATCAGGGGCGCAGTTATGCTTTGCCGATTGAAAGTAACCCTGTCATGATGTGTGTCAATAAGGATTTGCTGGAAAAAGAAGGCATTTCAATTCCTGACTCTAATTGGACTTTAGAGGATTTATATGCGATTTGTCAAAAAGTAACAAAGGATACAGATGGTGACGGTTTGATTGACCAGTATGGCATTACGGATTATACTTGGAAGCAAGCCTTGGTGGCGTATAACGGGCATTTAAGAAATCAAAATGGTGTTAATATTGATAGTGTCGAAATGCATCAGGCACTCTCCTTTATCAGTAAATTGGATTCATTAAATCAACGGTACAAGGTAACGTCAAATGATTTTGATGAAGGTAAGGTAGCCTTTTATCCAATGAGTTTGGCTCAATATCGAACCTACAAACCCTATCCCTACCATGTGGCAAAATATTCTAGATTTTCTTGGACCTGCATTCCTATGCCGGCCGCTAAAGCGGGCATTCCTGCGACCCAAGTGAAAACATCTCTTTTTGCTATGTCTTCAAAGACAAAACAGGATAAATTAGCTTGGGAGTTTATGAAATTGCTGTGTCAAAATCAAAAAAATCAGCAAGAACTATTTGCAAAATCACAAGGGACCTCTGTCTTGACATCAATTGTCAAAAGCAGTCAGACGAAAAAGATGTTACAGGCAGATGACTTTGGATTGGATTCGCTGACATCGCAACGACTGGATCATATGATGAAGCATTCGGTGTTAGATATTAGCAGAGACTTAGATTATCATTCTTTGGAACGCCTAGATTATTTACTAGGAAATGCTCTCAAAAACAATGAAATAGACAGTATCTTACCAAGCATTCAAAGGGAAATGGAAGAAACAGGCAAATAGAGATTTAACGAAGAATAAATATCAAAATAGTCAGATGAGAGATTTAGCTCAAAGCTGGCTATTTTTCTTTTTGAAAAACTATATGACATTTGTCATATTTTAACTAACAAATGTCATCTTTACAAAGTGACATTTGACAATGTGAAACCGGTTCCATATTTAGTAAAATAAGGCTAGGAAATGAAGGAGGAAAGAACATGAAATATCTAGTACTAGTCAGTCATGGTGGACTAGCAGAAGGTGTGCAAAGCTCATTGAAGATGTTTGCTGGTGATAAGACCGACCAAGTCATTGCAGTAGGTCTAAAAGAAGGCAAGTCTGTTGATGATTTCGCTCTTGACTTTCGTCAAGCATTAGCCGGTCTTAGCACAGAAGATACGGTTTTGGTGTTGGCAGACATTGTCGGAGGAAGCCCTTTGACGACAGCTTGCAACGTTTTGTCAGAACTTGGTAAGTTAAACACGGCAGTCGTACTTGGTGGTCTCAATTTGACAATGGCACTCACAGGCTTAGTAATGAAAGATATGTTGGAAGGAAAAGACTTGGCACAAGCCATTCTCTCAGAAGCATCCGCAGCTCTGCAAGAATTTGATGTGACTGCTAGTGATGAAGATGACGAAGATGACATTTAAGAAGAAATAAAAGGAGATTTATCATGACAATTTCATTTGTACGTATTGATGACCGTATGATTCACGGTCAAACAGTAACTCGTTGGGCAAAAGAATATCCTTGTGACGGCTTAGTTGCTGTCAATAATGCTGCAGCAGGAAATACAGTTTTGAAACAAGCCTATAAAGCAGCTTCTGATAAAAAAACATTTGTTTGGACAAAAGAAGCATGGAAAGAAAAATCACAAAAGGTATTGGATTCCGATAGTCGCTATTTCTTGATTACTAAAAATCCAATTGATATGAAAGAAATACTAGTTGATCAAGGTTTTGTGCCTGGCGATATCAAAGAAATCATCGTTGGTCCAGCCAATGACCGTCCAGGAGCTATTAAATTAGGAAACAACCAATCCATCACACAAGAGGAAGCGGAAGCACTTGAAGCGATTCAAAAAGCTGGCTATAAAGTGAAATTCCAACTCTTGCCAGATGTGTCTATTGGCTACTGGGACGATTTCAAATCTAAATTTGGTTTTTAACAAAATATAATAAGCATTAAGGAGGCTTTATTATGACAATTTCGTGGTTTCAAGCCGCTTTACTAGGGTTATTTGCCTGTCTGTCATCTATGCCTGGTTTAGGTGGTACTTCCATTGGTAACTATACTCTTGGACGCCCACTTGTAGGTGGCTTAGTTTCAGGACTGATCCTAGGAGATGTGAAATTAGGTATTATCTGTGGGGTTGCTATGCAGCTCGTTTATATCGCTTTGGTAACACCTGGTGGTACGGTTTCAGCTGACGTGCGTGCGGTTTCTTATATTGGGATTCCTCTGGCAATGGTTGCCATTCAATCGCAAGGACTATCACTTGACTCTGCAGACGCTGCTAACTTGGCTAAATCAATGGGAACACTCGTTGGTACAGTCGGTACAGTTCTTTTCTATGGTACCGCTACTATGAACTTGCTTTGGCAACATATTGGTTGGAAAGCTGTTGAAAAAGGTGAATTTAAACGCCTGTACATGGTAGACTGGGGCTTCCCTTGGATTTCACACTTGGTATTCTCATTCTTGCCAACCCTCATTATGTGTAAATTAGGTGCAGATGCAGTTACGGCCTTGAAAACGGCACTTCCATTGGACGGTATTCCAATGAAAACCCTCTTCACAGTTGGTTCTCTTCTTCCATGTGTCGGAATTGCAATTCTCTTGAAACAAATTGTTGAAAAAGCTGTCGATTTCATTCCATTCTTTGTTGGATTTACTTTAGCGGCTTCACTAGGACTTAACCTTGTATCTTGTGCAGTCATTTCATTGATTTTCGCAGTATTATTCTATGAAATTCAAATGGCTAAAAATGTAAGAGCACAAGCAGCCGCAAGTGCAAGTTTTGATGATGACGACGATGAGGAGGATATTTAAAATGGTTAAATTAACAAAAAAAACATTAGGAAAATCTTTCCATCATTGGTATTATGGGAACTTAACTTGCTTCTCACAAGAACACATGCAAACATTTGGCTACCTAGCTTCAATGCTGCCAATCGTGGAAGAATTATATCCTAAAAAAGAAGACCAAGCCAAAGCAATGCACACTTACACTGCATTCTTCAACACAGAACCGCAATTAGGTGCTTTGATTGTAGGGATTACAGCTGGTCTAGAAGAAGCGCGTGCGAATGGCGCTGATGGAGTAGATGATGAAACGATTAACGGTCTTCGTGCTGGTCTCATGGGACCTGTTGCAGGGATTGGTGACTCATTGATTGTTGGTACCTTGATTCCGATTATACTAGGTATTGCTCTTGGTTTGTCAAATGGTGGTTCGCCACTTGGTGCCATTTTCTATATCGTTGTTTGGAACTTGCTCGCTTACTTTGGTATGAAATTTGCCTACTTTAAAGGCTATGAACTTGGAGACAAAGCGGTTGAATTTCTTGTCGGACCTCAAGGACAAGCTATCCGTAAGTCTGTTTCTATCATTGGTGGTATGGTCATCGGTGCAGTTGCAGCGACATGGGTACCTGTTAAGACAGCTTTCAAATTGAAAGACTCTTCAGGAAAGGCTTTCTTGGTACTGCAAGATCAATTAGATGGTGTTTATCCAGGTCTATTGACAGCTTTGTTTATTGTCTTTTGCTGGTGGTTGATGGCGAAGAAAAACCTTTCACCAATTAAAGTAATGTTGCTTCTCGTTGTAGTAGCCTTCCTTGGTGTATTGGTTGGATTCTTCAACCCAGGATTGAAATACTAAAAATAGGAGAAAATTATGACAGAACAAGAATTGATTCAAGGATATGAAACGGAAATTCAATATCAAAAACACATGATTGAAAATCTCGGACGTTGGTTTAGTCTCTTCTTTACCATTGCTAGTATCGGTCTTGTTCTGGTCTATTTTTTCCGTCAAATCAATCTCATTGCCTTTGTTCTTGGAATAATCCTAGCAGTGTTGGGAATATTAGCCATGCTCGTTTTTGGCTATGGTATTTATAAAGGACGATTGAATCTCAAAAAAGTCATTGATGATTTTGAAGAAAAATTAAGATTGGTTCGATAAAAATTTATTTGCTTTCCCCCTAAAAACTTTGTCGTTTGACAGAGTTTTTTTCTTGACTATTTCTGACCAAGTGATACAATAGAAAATGTAAATATTAGCACTCGCACTTGTAGAGTGCTAAAACAAGATATTGGAGGTAAACAAATGCTTAAACCATTAGGCGACCGTGTGGTCTTAAAAGTAGAAGAAAAAGAACAAAAAGTTGGTGGTTTTGTCATTGCAGGTGCAGGGCAAGACGCCACAAAGACGGCAAAAGTTGTGGCTGTCGGGGAAGGGATTCGTACACTCAACGGTGAACTCGTTGCTCCAAGCGTAAAAGCTGGTGATACCGTTCTCGTTGAAAGCCATGCGGGAATTGAAGTTAAAGACGGCGAAGAAAAGTACCTCGTTGTCAATGAAGCAAATATTTTAGCGATTGTTGAATAAATAAAAATTTATAGAAAGAGGAATTGTAAAAATGGCAAAAGATATTAAATTTTCAGCAGATGCAAGAAGCGCCATGGTGCGTGGCGTCGATATTTTGGCAGATACCGTTAAAGTAACCTTAGGCCCTAAAGGACGCAATGTTGTTCTTGAAAAATCATTTGGCTCACCACTCATCACAAACGACGGTGTAACCATTGCAAAAGAAATCGAACTCGAAGATCATTTTGAAAATATGGGAGCTAAGTTGGTGTCAGAAGTTGCTTCAAAAACTAATGATATCGCTGGGGACGGAACAACTACTGCGACTGTGTTGACCCAAGCAATTGTCCGTGAAGGAATCAAAAATGTAACGGCTGGTGCAAACCCAATTGGCATTCGTCGTGGTATTGAAACAGCTGTTGCAACAGCTGTTGAAGCCTTAAAAGCAAATTCTGTTCCGGTTTCTAACAAAGAAGCCATTGCGCAAGTTGCAGCCGTATCATCACGCAGTGAAAAAGTCGGAGAATACATCTCTGAAGCTATGGAAAAAGTTGGCAATGACGGTGTCATCACTATTGAAGAGTCAAAAGGAATGGAAACAGAACTAGACGTGGTTGAAGGAATGCAATTTGACCGCGGCTACCTTTCCCAATACATGGTGACAGACAATGAAAAAATGGTTGCTGACTTAGATAATCCATATATCTTGATTACAGATAAGAAGATTTCTAATATCCAAGAAATTCTTCCTTTGCTGGAAAATATTTTGAAAACAAGCCGTCCGCTTTTGATTATCGCAGATGATGTAGACGGTGAAGCTCTTCCAACTCTTGTGTTGAATAAAATCCGCGGTACTTTCAATGTAGTCGCTGTGAAGGCACCAGGATTTGGGGATCGTCGTAAAGCGATGCTAGAAGATATTGCTATCTTGACTGGCGGTACAGTGATTACAGAAGACCTTGGTCTGGAGCTCAAAGATGCGACGATTGAAGCGCTTGGACAAGCTTCTAAAGTCACTGTTGACAAGGATAGCACTGTGATTGTGGAAGGCTCTGGCAATCCAGAAGCTATTGCCAATCGTGTGGCCGTTATCAAATCACAAATCGAAAGTACAACTTCGGAGTTTGACAAGGAAAAACTGCAAGAACGTCTGGCTAAATTGTCCGGTGGTGTGGCGGTGATTAAGGTCGGTGCGGCAACCGAAACTGAACTTAAAGAAATGAAACTCCGCATTGAAGACGCTCTTAATGCGACTCGTGCCGCAGTAGAAGAAGGAATCGTATCTGGTGGTGGTACAGCCTTTGTTAGCGTATTAGATGCAGTAGCTGCCCTCGAATTAACAGGTGATGAAGCGACTGGTCGTAACATCGTCCTCCGTGCCTTGGAAGAGCCTGTCCGTCAAATCGCTTTGAATGCTGGTTTTGAAGGCTCTATCATCATTGACCGCCTGAAAAACTCTGAAGCAGGTACAGGATTCAATGCAGCGACCGGCGAATGGGTGAACATGATTGAGGCTGGAATTATTGACCCAGTCAAGGTAACGCGTTCAGCCCTGCAAAATGCCGCTTCAGTTGCTAGCTTGATTTTGACAACAGAAGCTGTTGTGGCTAATAAGCCAGAACCTGCGCCAGCAGCACCAGCTATGGACCCAAGTATGATGGGCGGCATGATGTAAGGCACATCAAAGAAAGTACAACTTTTTTGAAATCAATAAAGTAAAAAAGACTTCAAACTATTGATCAAAAACAATGGTTTGAAGCCTTTTTATTGTGCTATTAATGAGACAAAAACTTGTAAAATAATGAAAAAGCCTTAGATTCCAAGGCTTTTTAGTCATAC
>ERZ772945.1097-NODE-1097-length-19995-cov-14.704714_pt1 | contig 19995 bp, 15 predicted proteins | sample MGYA00511681_ERZ772945 | MGnify/ENA primary metagenome ERZ772945 (study PRJEB29015, sample SAMEA2737943) | human oral metagenome | biome: human oral; feature: human-associated habitat; material: dental | place: China | collected 2143 ...
CCTGTAAACAAAGGACTTCTAAGAGTTTCCTTTGTTCGCTTTTTTATGCCCTTTTTGAAGACCGCTAAAACGCAAAATATAGAATTTAATTCACGCATAAAATCAAACTTACATAGTGCCACAGAGCATCAAGAGGAGGAGATAATTCATTGTTTTAACAACTCTTCTTATGCTTTCGTCTCCCTCTTGAACTCTGTGACACGAAGTAAAGCAAGTGAGAATCATTTATAATAACTATTTTTTAATCAATAAAAGCAATGAGAAAAAAGCAAGAAAAGAAAGATTACGAACGACCCGAGTGTATCGTTCACGAAATGGAGACAGAAACATTTATCTGTACATCGGTCACTCCTAATGCGCCACAAACTACGGAGGAAGATTGGGAAGATGGCGGAATGGTAGACGGAGGAGCAGTAGACTTCTAAGCCACAGAGGTAAACAAATCAAAAGAAACAATTAAAACGACAACAATGAAAATCAAAAGAATTAATACAGCATTTCTGTTGCTAGCCCTTGTAGGTATGACACTGACAGGATGTAGCAACGAAGACATTGTCAACGTTAACCCACAAGAGGAAGGCACAGGCAACGTATCATTCTCTATCGTTGAAAAGGATTACGAACCAGCAGACAATACACCAAAGTCACGTGCAGCAGAGGAAACAAAGACAGAGGTACAAGACCTTGGCGACGGCTTAATAGCAGAGGTTAACCTTGTGCCTGACACTACGCACAGAGCAGAAGCACCGAAAACACGTGCGATCGCTACGCCAACCCATTATACTATCCAAGCCTTTCAAGGCGGCGTAAAGAAAGGCGAGTTAAAAGGAACATTCAACGGCTCTACTTTTATGCCTGATCCCGGTCAGCCCGAAGCAATTGGTCTCCCTCACGGCACATACGACTTTGTTTGCTTTAATGACGGAGTAACATCTAACGGAACAAAACTTACTGTTAATCTTGCTGATGCTGCTACAGCTCGTTTTGATGTGCAACGCAATGTTGTTATCAATCAAGACCCAAAGCAACAGATAAAATTCACGATGAAACATGCAGGGGCAAGAGTACAGGTTATAACAGATTATAGAAATTTTTCTATTACCTCTAAAATGACGAATGTCCAGTATATAAATGAATTAGGGGAAGCAGTATATAAAGGTCAATTTGACAATCCGTTAGAGAAGTTCAAGTATAACTTAGGAACATTGGCAAATGATGCACCCAGTACAATGGTCTATGACATTGCAACGAATAGCTATTCTTATCCTACAATGGGACAAGTTTCTGTGTCAGGTGAAGCAGAGACAGGATGGCCTGTGGCAGCGGGAGGAACACCTGGTGCGACGTTCGGAAACGGGAATAGTATCTTTAAGAGTGTTTATGTACTTCCAACAACTGATGTCGCAAAGCTGAAAGTAACCTTTACTTATGGTGAACTCTATGGCAACAGTCTAGTTGGGAAATCTATCACGATTCCTAATCACAAGCAGGTAGAGGCAAACAAACGATACTGGGTGGACGTACGTGTCTACATGACTAACCAATATCTGTATAGTGACGGCACAAGCGGTCCACTTGATAAGAACACAGGAAAGACACCTGTTGCCGTTATCTATGATTTGAGAAGTCATTTGGCAATTGCACTACATGATGTTAACAAAGGTGGTAGCGACCAAATTCAATGGAGTAATACTACTTCTCAAGAATCATCTGATCCTGTAACCAATTATCAAACACTTTTAGGCGGTACATGGGAAGGAAATGTTTCTGCAACAAATACAGCTACACAGGCAACAGCAAACTATACAGTTCCTTATACTGGCTCTACCCCATTAAACTGGAAAGTTCCTACAAGTTTTATGTTTTACGATATGGGAGATATCTTAGGGAGAATGTTAGAAAGTGGAAATAGCTACGAGTTATATAGTAGAAATAGTACGACTTACAAATTCTTAATTCCCTCTGGTGCAGCTGCAACAGGCTTTACTCCAGCACCATCTACTATTAATTTCCCAGCAATGGATATGACACATTTCAACGCTGCGTTTAAGAAAGTACACGGCACAGTTCCATCAGGTACGTATTGGATAAGTACAGAGTGTAAGGATGGGACGGAATATAAGCAAGCAACAATTACTATCTCTGGCGGTAAGTATCATTTAGGATTAAAGTCTAAGACGGAAACTGCGAAGATAAGACCATTTATTTATTATTAAAAAGATGTATCCTCCTATTTCCTAAATAAATGTGTATTTGAAAGGATGTTTGCTCTGTTAGATGCGTATTCCGTCGCTGCGCTCACCGTATCTATGCGCTGGTGGATGCGTATCTATGAACTGATAGATACGCATTGCGCAGCTGCTAGATACGTATCTGACGGTAACGCTCACCGCATTCAGCAGCGCCGATCACCGCATCTGTCAGCACGTAGATACGGTGAGCGCAGCAACGGAATACGTATTCAGCAGGAGAAAGATGAGAGAAAGGGGAAATTTAAGTGATGAAAGGCGGGAAATAAACAAAGAAAATAGAATAGGGCGGCATGAAGATGCAACGAATAGACGCGGAAGCGTGCTGCCCTACGCTATGATAAACAACAATAGTATTAATAATTTAAAAACCAAAGAATCATGAGATTTAAATTAGTTCAAAAGAAGAATCCGCAGAAGCGGGAGGAAGTGAAGTTTTATGCCAATGCGGTAAACGTTGGGCATAAGTCGCTGGATGACATTGCGCGTGACATTGCGGGGCGTTCGTCCTTGACACGTGGTGATGTATCGAACGTGTTGTATAACTTCATCGATTGTCTGCCTCATTATCTCCGTGATGGTTTTAGTATTCAGTTAGGCAATTTCGGTTCAATGCGTGTCACGTTGTCGAGTAAAGGTGCAGAAACAGAAAAAGCTTTTAAGACTGAGACGATTAAGCCGCGTGTGGTCTTCACTCCAGGAACAGAATTGAAGCACGAGTTGGGTACGAACTCTTATGAATCGTTGAAGAAGAAAGAAAGCCTCACCCCCGACCCCTCTCCAAATGGAGAGGGGAGTGGAGAGCACTCTGGACCGCAGGTAGGGTAGGAGGCCTCCCCAAGCCCCTCCAAGGGAGGGGATGTGCCTAACGGGGGCTAGTTAGGATATGATGCCAAAAGTAGGGACAGACGCCCTCGTCTGTCCGCATAAGAAGGCGAATTTCTCTAAGAAGTAGGGATGTTCGGGCGGACAGACGAGGGCGTCTGTCCCTACTACGAGGTACATTTGGGGGACGAAAAACTATCCCAACTAATTCCCGTAAGGTTCTCCTCCTCTTGGGGGAGGCTGGGAGGGGTTTCCAGACGAGGGCGTCTATATTGATAAGGGAATGATGAATATGTGCCTATGGGCATTATGTATCTTATATAAAAGGTATAAGTTTGTTATTGCTTGCTCTTCAATAGATCCCGAATTTCAGCAAGGAGCTTCTCTTCAGCTGTTGGCTTTGGATCAGGAGCTGGTGCAGCTGGTTCTTCAGTCTTCTTCTTTGAAAGTTTGTTGATACCCTTTACTAAAAGGAAGACACAGAAAGCAATGATGATGAAGTCTAATGTCGTTTGTAAGAAGTTACCATAGTTAATGGTAGCAGCTTCCATCTTTTCTATTCCTGGAATTTGAACTGCTGGGAGTGTGTACTTTAGATCTGTGAACTTTACACCACCAATCAACCAGCCAATAGGTGGCATGATAATGTCATCAACGATAGACGAAACTATCTTGCCAAATGCACCACCAATGATTACACCAACAGCCATGTCAACTGCGTTACCCTTAACTGCAAAATCTTTAAACTCTTGAATGAATTTACCCATGATTCTAAATGTTATTAATTTGTTCTTTCATTGATTATATATTCTTTCTATGCGCTTTGCTACATAGATATTACAAACACGGATTCTAGTGTTATCGTTGATTCTCTTGTGCTATTGAAACGAGCCATTTTTTATAATATTTAAACGCAAAGCGACTGCAAAAATAAAAAAAATATTGTATCTTTGCAATCGTAACATAGAAGAATGTTTAATTAGGAGGTAAAAAGACAATTGGTTTTATAAACTTTTATAAATAAATTAAAGTAAAAATGGTAAATGTAGCTATTAACGGCTTTGGCCGTATTGGTCGTCTCGCATTCCGTCAGATGTTTGAGGCTGAAGGTTATGAGGTTGTTGCAATCAACGACTTGACAAGTCCTAAGATGCTTGCTCATCTGTTGAAGTATGATACCGCTCAGGGTGGTTTCGCTGGCAAGTTCGGCGAGGGTAAGCACACTGTAGAGGCTACTGAGGACTCAATTATCGTTGATGGTAAGGAGATTAAGATTTCTGCTGAGAAGGACGCTGCAAACTGCCCATGGGCTGCTAATAAGGTAGACGTTGTACTCGAGTGTACAGGTTTCTATACATCAAAGGAGAAGGCTTCTGCTCACTTGAAGGCTGGTGCTAAGAAGGTAGTTATCTCTGCTCCTGCAGGTAACGATCTTCCTACAATCGTTTTCAATACAAACCACAAGACTTTGACTGCAGCTGATACTGTTATTTCTGCAGCTTCTTGTACAACAAACTGCTTGGCTCCAATGGCAGCTGCTTTGAATGCATACGCTCCAATCCAGTCAGGTATCATGTCAACAATCCACGCTTACACTGGTGATCAGATGATTCTTGATGGTCCACAGCGTAAGGGCGACCTCCGTCGTTCACGTGCAGGTGCTTGCAACATCGTTCCTAACTCAACTGGTGCAGCTAAGGCTATCGGTCTTGTTATTCCAGAGTTGAACGGTAAGTTGATTGGTTCTGCACAGCGCGTTCCAACTCCAACAGGTTCAACAACTATCCTTGTTGCTGTTGTTAAGGGTAAGGACGTAACTGTTGAAGGTATCAACGCTGCAATGAAGGCTGCTGCAACAGAGAGCTTCGGTTACAACGAGGATCAGATCGTATCTTCTGATATCATCGGTATGCGTTTCGGTTCTTTGTTCGATGCAACTCAGACTATGGTAAGCAAGATCAGCGATGATTGCTATCAGGTACAGGTTGTTTCTTGGTACGACAATGAGAACTCTTACACTTCTCAGATGGTTCGTACAATCAAGTACTTCGCAGAGTTGAAGTAATACCAACCGAAAGGTCATCTGCAATTCTCTCTTGCGTAGAGAGTTATTGACGGATAAAATATTAGTCCCTGTCAGCTTGCTGGCAGGGATTTTTTTGTTATCTTTGTGACATGAATCATGAACAAGCAAGTGAATTAATGTTTTCGAAAGATAGTCCAGCAAGGCGTATGATAACAATATTAGGTCCTACGGCTTCGGGCAAGACAAATCTTGCAACGCATTTAGCAGCTCGCCTCAACGCTGAAATTATCAGTGCTGATAGTCGCCAGGTGTATCGTGGCATGGATATTGGCACGGGTAAGGACTTGGCTGATTACATGGTTGATGGTCATGTTGTACCTTATCATTTGATAGATATTTGTGAGCCTGGTACGAAATATAATCTCTTCCGCTATCAACAAGATTTCCTTGATTGTTATGAGGATATACGAAGTAGAGGAGCATTGCCTATTCTCTGTGGTGGTACGGGGCTCTATATAGAGGCTGTATTGAAAGGTTATAGCCTCTCGCCAGTACCTCAGAATCCAGAACTACGAGCAGGGTTGGAAGGAAAGAGCCTTGAAGAACTAACTTACCTATTAGCTGATTTGAAGGAAAAGAATCATTCTGTTATGCACAATAAGACTGATGTTGATTCATGTCAGCGTGCTATTCGTGCGATAGAGATAGAAACCTATAACCTCACAAAGCCGACAGAAGAACGCCAGTGTCCGCCGATTGATTCATTAATAATAGGAGTGGATATAGATCGTGAAGAACGACGGAGAAAGATAACGAAGCGTTTAAAAGAACGTTTAAAGGCTGGTATGATTGATGAAGTTGATGGCTTATTAAAACGTGGTATACCAGCTGATGATCTTATTTATTATGGTCTCGAATACAAGTTTGTAACGGAATATATAATAGGTAAATTGACCTATGAAGAGATGTTTCGGCAATTAGAAATAGCAATTCATCAATTTGCTAAACGACAAATGACATGGTTCCGCGGTATGGAGCGACGTGGATTTACAATACATTGGATTGATGCAATGCAACCGATGAAAGATAAAGTGGAGAAAATATTAAGCTTATGGTAGACGAGAATAGATGGGGTATTATCTATTGCCCTAAGAATGGATTGCTAAGTAATCCTGTAAAGAAGTGGGAACAAGCTGAACGTTGTTTAGAGGCTCACCATATACAATATGATATGGTGCAGAGCGAACACCCTCGTAGTGTTGAACGCCTTACAATGATGATGATTAATAATGGGTATAAAACAATTATCATCTTTGGCGGTGATTCTGCACTGAATGATGCAGTTAATTGCTTAATGTCTTTGGAGCCAGCAATTCGTGAGAGTATTTCATTAGGAGTAATCCCGAATGGTGTAATTAATGATTTTGCTCATTTTTGGGGATTTGATGAATATAAACTTGAGCAGACCATTGAATGGCTTAGCAAGCGGAGAGTCAGAAAGGTAGACCTTGGTTGTATACGCTATCGCAATAGAAAAGAAGAAAGTTGTCATCGCTATTTTTTGAATTGTGTGAATGCTGGCTTGGTCGCAACTATCATGGGGCTTCGTCGTCGTACACGCCATCTTTTTGTTTCTCGCACATTGTCATTCATCTTTTCTAGTCTTCTTTTACTCTTCCAGAGAGTTGATTTCTTAATGCACCTTCATATTGATACAGAAGATATTAAACGCCGATTAATGACGGTTTGCATCGGTAACGCTTTAGGTTATGGGCAGACTCCTAGTGCAGTTCCGTATAATGGTTTGTTAGATGTCTCTGTTGTTTCTCAACCTAAAACCTTACAGACAATAGAAGGATTATATCTTTTGTTACGAGGTAGAATACTAAACCATAAGGGTGTACGAGCTTATCGCACAAAGGAACTAGAATTGCAAGTTGACGAACATACACCAGTTAGTGTTGATGGAAGATTACTTAACGGTACGCCTGTAGGAGTATGCAAATTAAGCGTAAAGAAAGAGGTTCTCAATTTTTTAATACCTGACCTATTATAAATAATAGGTGGATTAGGTCTGGAATTCTTGAAATTCTTTTTACGATGCAGAATCTTACTTTTACACCCTCATGTGGAAAATAATAAGCTCTATCTAGTGCCATTTCAAAAAAAAAGTGTATCTTTGGACTCCGTATAGAGTAGTCGTTGAAGACTACTATTTAATTAGAAGAAACCAAACAATATACATAAAACCTTAAAAGACATGAGCTACTTAAAATTAGAAAAGGGGCTAATGAGTAACCTGCAAGATTCGCTTCCTAGAGAGTTATTACGCACCAATCGATCTGGGGCTTATTCTTGTTCGACAATCGTTGACTGTAATACACGTAAGTATCATGGCTTACTTGTTGTGCCAGTTCCAGAGCTGGATGATGAGAACCATGTATTACTGAGTTCGCTTGATCCAACGGTCATTCAGCATGGTGCAGCATTTAACCTAGGATTACATAAGTATCAAGGTGGGAGCTTTAGTCCACAAGGACATAAGTATATCCGTGAGTTCGATTGTGACATAGTGCCTACCACTATTTATCGAGTGGGCGGTGTATTATTAAAGAAAGAAGTTGTTTTCCAGCACTATGAGGATCGCATCTTAATTCGTTATACATTATTAGAAGCTCATTCTCAAACTACTTTACAATTCCGTCCATTCCTTGCTTTTCGTAGTGTTCGACAGTTTACACATGAGAACTCGGCTGTAAATCGTTCTTATCAACCAGTAGACAATGGTATTAGTACTTGCATGTACACTGGTTATCCAATGCTTTTTATGCAATTCTCGAAGCATAATGAGTTCCATTTTGAACCTTATTGGTATCGTGGTTTAGAATATCCAAAAGAGCAGGAACGAGGCTATGACTCTAATGAAGATTTATATGTTCCAGGCTACTTTGAGATGAACATTAGTAAAGGGGAAAGTATCGTTTTTGCGGCATCAACGGCAGAATGTGACACGGCAACTTTACAAGATTTATTTGATAGAGAAGTTGAGACAAGAAGTCCGAGAGACAATTTCTTCCATTGTCTTGTTAATGCAGCTCATCAATTTCATAATCGTACAAAGAATGATGAACGCTATATCCTTGCAGGTTATCCTTGGTTTAAGTGCCGTGCTCGTGATCAGTTCATAGCATTACCAGGACTAACTTTAAGTATAGAAGAGCAAGATTATTTCGAGTTGGTTATGCAAACAGCAGAGAAAGGTTTGCGTGAGTTTATGGAAGGTAAAACTGTAAGTGTCGATATCTATGAGATGGATAAACCAGATGTTCCTCTTTGGTGTGTTTGGGCAATACAACAATATGCAAAGAAGGCTGGTAAAGCCCGTTGTAAAGAACTTTATGGAACTTTCTTGCATGACATTATAGACTATCTTGCCACAGACAAACATCCTAATCTTATTCTAGATGAGAACGGTTTGCTCTATGCAGACGCTAAGGGAGAGGCTATTACATGGATGAACTCTATGAATAATGGTCAGCCTGTTGTTCCCCGTTCTGGATATATTGTTGAGTTCAATGCTCTTTGGTATAATGCGTTACGCTTTGTAGCAACAATAGAGCGGGAATCAGGTAACGAAGGATATGCGGATAAACTGGACACATTAGCAGATAAGTGTAAAGCCTCCTTCATTGATACCTTCTTAAATGAGTATGGTTACCTTTACGATTTTGTAGATGGTAAGATGATAGATTGGAGTGTTCGCCCTAATATGGTTTTCGCCGTAGCTCTTGATTATTCTCCACTTGATCAGAAACAAAAACGAGGTGTATTAGATATTTGTACACGTGAATTGTTAACTCCAAAGGGACTCCGTTCGCTTTCTCCAAAGAGCGGGGGTTATAATCCAATGTATACTGGACCACAAGCACAACGTGATCAGGCATATCACCAGGGAACAGCTTGGCCTTGGTTGGAAGGCTTCTATTTGGAGGCTTGTTTAAAACTCTATAAGCAAACCCGATTAAGTTTTGTTGAGCGGCAATTAGTTGGTTATGAGGATGAAATGTTTAATCATTGTCTTAGCACATTACCAGAGCTATTCGATGGCAATCCTCCATTCAGTGGTCGTGGGGCAATCTCTTTTGCTATGAATGTAGCCGAAGTATTGCGTACATTAGAGTTGCTAGAGAAGTATAAATATTAAAAGGCAGAACAAGTATGAAAGTTTTAATGTTTGGATGGGAGTATCCTCCCCACGTATATGGTGGTCTTGCAACTGCGAACTTTGGTATTTCAGAAGGACTCCATGCGCAAGGTGATATTGAGACAATTCTTTGTTTGCCTCATCCTTTCGGTGATGAAGATCATAATTATGCTGAAATCGTAGCAATGAATCGTGTTCCTATTGCTTATCGTGAGCTTAGTTATGATTATGTGAAGAATCGCTTAGGCAATGTAATGTCCCCAGAACTTTATTTCAAGTTGCGTGAGCATATCTATGCCGACTTCAATTATATGCATGTTAACGAGCTTGGCGCAATGGACTTTGCTGGTGGTTATCCTTCAAATTTGCACGAGGAGATTAATAATTATTCGATTATAGCAGGTGTTGTTGCACGTACCTACGATTTCGATATTATTCATGCACATGATTGGTTGACTTATCCTGCTGGTATACATGCGAAACGTGTTAGTGGTAAGCCCTTGTGTATTCACGTGCACGCAACTGACTTCGACCGCTCACGTGGTAAAGTAAATCCTATCGTGTATGGTATAGAGAAAGATGGTATGGATAATGCGGATTGTATCATGTGTGTATCTGAATTGACACGCCAGACAGTCATTAATCAGTATCATCAAGATCCCCGAAAGGTATTCACAGTACACAATGCTGTTTATCCATTAGATAAAGAGATTGCTGATATACCACGCCCTGACCATAAAGGTAAAGAGAAGGTTGTTACTTTCCTCGGTCGAATAACGATGCAGAAAGGACCAGAATATTTTGTTGAAGCTGCTAATATGGTTCTCCATCGTACGCGCAATGTCCGTTTCTGTATGGCTGGTTCGGGAGATATGATGGAACAAATGATAACTCTAGCAGCTGAACGTGGTATCGCGGATCGGTTTCATTTCCCAGGCTTTATGCGTGGTAAACAAGTCTATGAGTGCTTAAAGGCTTCGGATGTTTACGTTATGCCATCAGTCAGCGAACCCTTTGGAATCTCTCCCTTAGAAGCTATGCAGTGCGGAACACCGACGATTATATCAAAGCAGAGTGGATGTGCGGAGATTCTCGATAATTGTATAAAGGTAGATTATTGGGATATTAATGCACTGTCAGATGCCATATATTCTATTTGCCATAACGAGAGTCTCTTCGATTATTTATCAGAAGAGGGCAAACGAGAAGTTGACCAGATTACGTGGGAGAAAGTTGGTGCATGGATTCGTGAGCTCTATCTCCGCACATTAGGTTGGCAATAAATGTAACGTTAAAAACCATAATCTTTTAAAAACCAAAATAATTAGCAATGAAGACAATTTGTTTATATTTCGAGATACATCAGGTCGTTCACTTAAAGCGTTATCGCTTCTTTGATATTGGAACTGACCATTATTATTATGATAGTTTTGAGAATGAACGTTCGGTAACAGAGATAGCTGAAAAGAGTTATATGCCTGCATTGGAGGCAATGTTACAGATGATTCATGAACATGGAAAAGCCTTTAAAGTGGCTTTCTCATTATCGGGTGTAGGAATAGAGGAACTTGAAATGCACGCCCCACAAGTTCTTGAGAAGTTGCAGGAGCTAAACAATACGGGTTGTGTAGAGTTCTTGGCAGAACCTTATTCACATGGTCTTGCTTCTCTGGCTAATGAGGATAGTTTTAAGGCAGAAGTGAAGCGTCAGGCAAAGAAGATCAAAGAGTATTTCGGTCAGACACCAAAGGTTCTCCGCAACTCATCCCTTATCTATAGTGATGAGATCGGTTTACTTGCTTCGCAAATGGGCTTTAAAGCGATGTTGACCGAAGGCGCAAAACATGTATTAGGCTGGAAGAGTCCACATTATGTATATAATTGTGCATTGAGTCCTAACCTTAAACTGTTATTGCGTGACATAAAGTTGAGCGACGATATATCCCTCCGCTTCAACAATTCAGACTGGGAAGGCTATCCACTGTTTGCTGATACTTACATGGATGAGATTGCGGCACTACCCAAAGAGGAACAGGTTATTGGTATCTTTATGAATCTCTCGGCTTTAGGTATCGAACAGCCATTGTCAAGCAACATCCTAGAATTTCTCAAGGCATTGCCTGCGTGTGCGAAACAACGTGGCATAACATTCTCTACCCCGACAGAGATTTGCATGAAACTAAAGAGCGTGGATAGTCTCTCTGTACCAGATACGTTAAGTTGGATGGATGAGGAGCGTGATGTTAGCACGTGGTTAGGTAATGCAATGCAGCGTGAAGCTTTCAACAAACTTTATGGTATTGCCGATCGTGTACGAATTGCCAACGACCCACGTATCAATCAGGACTGGGACTATCTGCAGGCTAGTGATAACTTCCGATTTATGTCAACCAAACCTTCGCGTGTTGGTATGAATCGAGGAATATATACGAGTCCTTTTGATGCCTTTACCAATTATATGAATATTCTTGGCGACTTCATCAGTCGCGTCAATAGCCTTTATCCAGCCGAGATTGATAATGAGGAACTGAATGGTTTGCTCACTACTATACGCAATCAAGGTGAGGAAATTGAGATTAAGACGAAGGAAATCTCTCATCTTCAAGGTAAGGTTGAGAAGCTAGAAGCACAGGAAGAAGAGTTGAGGGCAGAGCTTGCAAAGAAAGCTCCTGCTAAGAAGGCTTCAACTAAAAAGACTGTTACAAAGAAAGCAAAGACAGCATCTAAGTAGAAATCAAAGGCTTACTTAAATTTAATGATAGGTACGAAAACATTCATCTGTACCTATCATTTTTTGTATCACAACATCTTTAATTTTGTTTTGCTATTCCTTACAATCTCGGTCTCTTCCCTTTAATTGTACTGCGATGCGACAAACTTATGTTTGAGGAATATAGAGACAACAATATAGAACTCGAACCATGAACAAGTAGAGGGGCATCAGCCATATACTTAATGAACGAACACAGTCATACTTAATGAACAACTTTATACACGTTTGTATAGTCTATTATACAAACGTGTATAACTAATTATACAGACGTGTATAATCAATTATACAAGCGTGTATAATCAATTATACAAGCGTGTATAATATTATACTCTAACTTAAAGTATGATTGTAGTCTAAGTATAAGTACGATCGAGGTTTAAGTATAAGTTCAACTGATGATTAAATTAGAGTATAAATGACGACTAAGTTATATTCTTATCGTACTTGTAATTATTTGTCTATGCGAGTGCTTTAATAAGTGATAGTTATAACAGCAAATAAAGTGAAATTTACATTAGGGCTACGATAGGAATCAATCAAACTTGACTAAACTTATAGAAGCAATAAGAAGAGAAATCCTCTTCTAAGAACCTCGTGTTGTCTTCAAGTATTTTGTAAATCTTTGATGTTCTCTGTTTGGGAGAATCGTATAACAAAAAGAGCGGCCTCTTACGAGAACCGCCCTGATGAAAGGAGGAGTGGTACCACCAGGAATCGAACCGGGGACACAAGGATTTTCAGTCCTTTGCTCTACCAACTGAGCTATGGCACCATCATGTCTTTGCTATTCATATTTTAGCTCTTATTGTTGCTATTTCTGAATTGCGATGCAAAGGTAGTGCTTTTATTTTATTCCTCCAAACCTTTCTAAAGGAATTCCTTACAATTTAAATCCTTTAACAGATAACTTAATTTTCCTTTACTGACCAGCCTTGCGCCTGTAATTCGAACTCATTACCATCACGTGTGATGATATAGTTACCTAAACTTTCCTTTGTAATATAACCTATCTGTTTGATATTCTCTAACTTATCAATCTTCTCATGGTCTCCGATTGGAACAGTGAAAAGTAGTTCGTAATCCTCTCCTCCATTTAAAGCCGCAGTTGTGAGATTCATATTGAACTCTTCACAGGTTACTGCTGTTTGATAGTCAATAGGAATATTCTTTTCATAGATCCTGCACCCACAGTGGCTTTGTTGACAAATATGCTTTAGTTCGCTAGCTAAACCATCAGAAACATCAATCATTGAAGTGGGGTGGATTCCTGCTTGACGTAGTTGTTGCAAGACATCTCCACGTGCTTCTGGTTTCAACTGTCGGTCGATAAGGTATTCTTTTCCTGCAAAGTCAGGTTGGAAATCATCAATAGCAGCACGTTCTTTCTGTAAGGCTTTCAATCGAGCCTGGTCATTGTTCCGTTGTGCCTCCCTTACCTTATTATTATATTCTTCAACTTGTTGATAGTAGACAGACTTTTCCCTTTCAAGAATCTGCAAGCCCATATAGGCAGAACCAAGATCGCCTGTTACACAGATGAGGTCTGTCTCATTTGCACCAGAACGATAGATAATATCTTCTTTGGAGGCTTCTCCAATACAGGTGAGATTGATAGCAAAACCAGTATAAGATGATTTGGTATCCCCACCAATAATATCGACATTCCATTTAGCACATGCCTTATTTAAACCGGCATAGAACAATTCGATATCCTCAACCTTGAATCGTTTTCCTAAGCCTAATGAAACGATGAGCTGACGTGGCTGACCATTCATCGCAAATATATTGCTCATCGTTGCCATAGCTACCTTGTAAGCCAAATGCTCCATATCAATATATGTGAGGTCGAACTGTACTCCCTCCATAAACATCTTTGATGTTACAAGAACCTCCTTATTGGAGTAATTCAGTACGGCAGCATCATCTCCTATGCCCTGTTGGGTGGAGGCGTTTTGTGGGACAATGTTCTTTGTCAGCCTTTCTATAAGACCGAACTTACCGAGATCTTTAATTTCCATTTATTATCAAAAAACTTAGTGATAAATGTTGGACGTTCTTTATCTACACCTTATTATATATATGATAAAGAACGTCCAGGCAATTTTATGTATCTATTATTATGAACGCTTAATCATCTCGCGCATAATCTCTGTCATGTGTGGTTGTGCCATGTTAGCTGCTTCTTGTACTTCCTCATGACTAACTTCAACAGGAACATCAAAGCCACCTAAGTCTGTAATTACACTAATACCAAAGACCTTAATACCGCTGTGACGTGCAACAATAACCTCTGGCACGGTACTCATACCAACAGCATCTGCTCCCATCTTATGATACATGCGATACTCTGCTGGTGTTTCGAAGGTAGGACCTTGTACACCCATGTAAACACCATGTACTATACGGATGTTCTTCTCTTTAGCTATCTCGTCAGCCATTTGTATGAGCTTGTGATCGTATGCTTCATGCATATCAGGAAAACGAGGTCCAGTTGGGAAGTTCTTTCCGCGTAAAGGGTGCTCTGGGAAGAAGTTAATGTGATCAGTGATAATCATTAAGTCACCAATCTTAAACTCTGGATTCATACCGCCTGAAGCATTAGATACAAATAAACGCTCGATTCCTAACTCGTACATAACACGAATAGGGAATGTTACTTGTTTCATATCGTATCCCTCATAGAAATGGAAACGTCCTTCCATAGCCATGATGTCCTTGTCACCAAGCTTACCAAAAATCAGTTTACCAGCATGCCCTTCTACTGTAGATACAGGGAAGTTTGGTATCTCTTTGTAAGAGAATTCATAGCTATCAGTTACCTCTGAAGCTAATTGTCCTAGGCCGGTACCCAGAATGATGGCTGTTTTTGGACTTGTTGTCATCCTCTCTCTTAGCCAGGATGCTGTTTCTTGAATTTTTTCGTACATAAGAAATTATTTTTTCATTAAATGTCTCTTCTTTATCAAGCATGAATCTAACCTTGATAGGGAGTGTATATATATTGTCTTTTACTTTCTCGGATAACCCTTCTATATCAATAAGTCTTGCTTTATCTTTCTCTGTTGTTATTATTAATTTGGGTTCTTCCATTTGTGCAAAGGTCTCATTAATTTTATTGATATCCTTCGTTGTGAAAGAATGATGGTCAGGATAAGATAAGATTGTTAGAGCATTATTTCCTGTATATGTATTTAAATCTAATTCCAAGTACTTAGGAGTTGCAATACCTGCGAGCAATAGAATATTCTTTCCTCTGATCTCTGTTAAAGGTATATTTTCTCCTTCCTTAAATATAGGCTCTAAATCACAATAATCAAGAGTTGTGAAATAGAGTTGCTGGAAAGGGTAGAGTTCCATAGCTTTACTGAGCACTCGATAGTCTATTGGATTAAGACTCTTGGGGCATTTTGTAATAATCACGATGTCTGCCCGATGTTTCCCAGATAATGGCTCACGAAGTCTACCTGCTGGTAGTAATTTGTCATAGATAATGAGACGATGATAATCCACTAAAAGAATGTTGATACCTGGTTTTACATATCGGTGTTGGAAAGCATCATCCAGTAGAATAACATCTGTATCATTGGTTTTAGGATCGGAAGTTATGTTATTAATTCCTTCACATCTTTTCTTATCTACAGCTACATGGATATTAGGGAACTTTGTTTTCATTTGATATGGTTCATCACCAATCTCTCTCATTGGTGTGTCAGCATTGGCTAACACGTATCCATGGCTTTTACGTTTATATCCACGTGAAAGAACTGCTACTTTTACTTTATCTTGAAGTAGTCGGATAAGATACTCGACATGAGGCGTCTTGCCAGATCCTCCAACTGTAATATTACCAACAGATATAACAGGTATATCGAAGCTCCTTGTTTTGAGTATATTTAAATCGAATAACTCGTTACGTATGCCCACAATAAGCCCATACAGCCAACTGAAAGGCAATAGCCATTTGTTTATTTTAATGTGGTCACCTTCCATAGACTATTAGTGGATGTTAGGATAATAAGGTAAACGAGCTTGAATAGCACTCTGGTGATTGAGCGTCTTCAATAGTGTGAATGGTTCATAAAGATCTCCTAAGTTTGCACGTAATTGTTCATCAAGATAATTGTTAGGTGTTGATTCCTGTATTATCTGTTCAAACATACTCTTTTGTGCAGGATAAGAGGCTATGCTATGGTTCGATAACTTAGCTAATTGAGCCGCCTTCGTAATGGCTACATCTAATCCTCCTAGTTGGTCAACAAGACCAATCTTCATTGCATCTTGCCCTGAATAAACATGACCTTGCGCAATCTTTTCTATTTGATTATCAGTCTTCTTACGACCTTCTGCTACACGATGGCGGAAGAGCTTATAACCACGGTTGATATACTGGTTTAAGTATGCCATTTCTTCTTCAGAGAAAGGACGAGATTGAGTTCCGAAGCCTGAGAACTTATTGGTTTTTACTTCATCAAACTTAATACCAAGTTTCTCTGTTAATAAACCACTAAAGTCGGGGAACATTCCGAAGATTCCTATAGAACCTGTAAGTGTTGTTGGTTCTGCCACAATCCAATTAGAAGGAGCTGAGATATAGTATGCACCTGATGCCGCCATTCCTCCCATACTTACAACGACTGGCTTTAGTTTCTTTAATTCCATTATTTGATGCCAAATCTGTTCTGATGCATAAGCTGACCCACCACCTGAGTTGACACGAAGGACTACAGCCTTTACGTCTTTATCGTTGGCAAGTTTTTCTAAATCCTTACATACAACTTGTGCATCAATCGTATGACCTTGTGCAAATAGACCTCCTGCGGCACCATCAACAATGTCTCCGTATGCGTAATAAACGGCTATTTGATTATCACTATTATCTTCTTTCTCATCTTCTACACCTTGCATATCGTCAATTGACACTTGGTTAATGTCATCGTCCTTATCAAGACCTAGCTGTTTCTTTACAACAGCCTTTACTTGGTCAGTATAAAGCAAACCATCAATAAGTTTATATTTGAGATAATCTGTAGGTGCTGCAAATGTAATCATACTATCAGCATAAGCATTAAGAGAAGATACGGATATATTACGAGTAGCACTCACATCCTTTGTTATATTCCCCCATATACTATTCAAGTAAGCAGAAGTTTGCTCACGATTGGCATCACTCATCTTATCGCCTGTAAACATTTCAGTCGCACTCTTATAAGTTCCAACCTTCATCACTTGCATCTTTACTCCGAATTTCTTTAATAAATCCTTTACGAAGACAGGCTGAGACGATAAACCGTGCCAATCAATCTGACCTTGTGGATTCAAATATACTTTATTAGCAGAAGAAGACAGGTAATATGTTCCTTGTGTGTAGATATCTGCATAAGTGATAATCCATTTGCCAGACTTTTTGAAGTCTACCAATGCATTACGTACAGCTTGTAAAGAAGCATAGGAGTCAGCTGTGAAAGCACCGGCCTCTATGTAAATTCCCTTAATGTTCTTATTACTCTTTGCCTTTTCAATCGCCGATAGGAGGTTGTCTAATCCGATAGTTTCTATCTTTCCTTGCAACTGACTGATTATGCTATTATCTTCACTTCTCTCAGTGAGTTGACCTGACAGATTTAAAACAAGGACTGAGTTATCTTTAATTTCGTTTGTAGTTTGCGTTGAGGCTATCATACCAATAATCGTGATAAAAGCAAAACACCCCATAATAATACTGAAAAGGAGTGTTCCTACAAACGAAGCAAATACATACTTGAAAAATTGTTTCATAAAGGTATCTAATTGTGGTTTACCATTTGCAAAGATATATATAATAGATGTAACAGCCAAATAATTCAAGATTTCTTAATAACATTGTAGTCAAGAAGAAACGTGTTATTTTCTTAATTTAAGTTCCTCTATAGTCTTAACCCTTTACCTTCTTTCTGAAAAGAGTTAACCTTTCTGTCGCAAAGGGTTGACCTTTTTGGTGGAAAAGGTTAACCTTTTTGGCAGAAAACGTCAACCTTTTCTGGGAAAAAGGTCAACCTTTTGCGAGAAGAGCCTTATAGTACAATAAAACGAGGGTAATAAAAGTTAGGTTGATGTCCGATTTATAGCATGGTAATTTCCCTATATGGATTATAAATAGTAACTTTGTAGCCGTTTTTTAAAAGCTAAAAGATTGTTTTTTATGGACGAAAATCAGATGGTATCATCCAAAACGATCCTTCGTAGAAAGTTGGATCTACTCCTAAGGACAGGGCAAATATTAATGGAGAGTTCTGCAGATACAAGTCGTGTAAAGCGCAATATGGAGCGTACGGCGGCTTATTTGGGGCTTCCTAAGGAGAATCTACACATGGACATCGGCTATTACATTCTTCAAGTGAATGTTAGCGATGAAACCCATAGTTTCTCAAAAATGCAACGTTGTGACAAACACGTCATTAATATGCTTGCCATTCAGGAAGTTTCAAAACTCTCATGGCGAGCAATCCAGGAGGATTACACACTTGATAAATATGAGGAGGAATTAGATAAGATAGCCAATGGTCGACATTATTATACTGATTGGATGATTGCTATCGGAGCAGGTTTTGCTTGTGGTGGGTTCTGTATTCAGTTTGGTTGTGATTGGACGGCATTCTTCTATGCCTCTATTGCCGCTATATTGGGTAATAGATTACGAATGTTCCTCAATCATTCTGGTTCTAACCTTTATGCGAACTTCGCTTTAGCTGCTTTTGTTAGTACACTTATCGCTTGGCTATCATCTTATTTGTCTACTCCTGGTGTACAATCTGCTTTACCAGAATTTCTCCGTCCAATACTCTATACGTCCACTCCTTGGCATCCGCTCTTGGCTTGTGCATTGTATATCGTACCAGGAGTACCGCTGATCAATGCTGTGAATGATTTATTAGATAATCATATCAGCACAGGTTTGGTGCGAGCAATGAATACACTTCTCATAGTAGTTGCTATGGCATTTGGTATTGCAATGGCAATCAAATGTGGAAGTATAGACAACTTTGTGAAAGACTTATCTATGACACCACATCATAGTTTCGTAGAGTATGCTATAGCTGCGGCTATTTCTGCTATGGGGTTTGCCACTATCTACAATATACCTTATCGCTTAATGCCTTGGATAGCCATTGGCGGTATTATTTGTGTATGCTCTCGTAACTTTATTAATCTTGGCCCAGCAACAGGTAATATAGGATTGGGCATGGGCTTAATCGTTGGTTCGCTTTGTGGTTCTGCGCTTATTTCTATTATCAATATAAAGGCTGTACACATATTGCATACACCACATCAATGTATTACGATTCCAGCTGTAATCCCAATCGTACCAGGTGTATTGATGTATCGTGCCCTTTATGGTTTCTTGGAGATGCAAGGCGTAGTAGGCGAGGTAACCTTTGCAGTGTTTAATGCAATCAATGGTTCGTTAGTTCTATTCTGTATTGCTTTAGGTGTTGCTATTCCAAATATCTTTGCACGTAAATGGATAACCCCACATCGCAAAGCTAAGTTAGCTCGTATGATAGAAGAACGCCGCCAACGTGGTAAGTTCGTAGACTTGCATAACTTTGTTGTAGACTAAGTTCTATCATTAATATATGATTGCCCCCTTGTCGGTACTGCTTACTGGCAGACTGTCAAGGAGGCTATATATTATAAGGTGTAATCAGCCTTAGTTATCTTCCCCTCTTTCATAGCAGTAAATCCTTAGCAAACAGTACTATTCACTCCCCTCTCCTTTCGGAGAGGGGTCGGGGGTGAGGCTGTAGAGGGGTCGGGGGTGAGGCTTTTTTTTCTTCTTTTCCTTGCCCATTCAATTTATTCTTCTTACCTTTGCCGCCGTGAAAGAATTAGCAATGACATATCAAGTGAACGAAGTACTGCAAAGAATTATTCGATTCTT
>ERZ772945.1099-NODE-1099-length-19984-cov-4.516734_pt1 | contig 19984 bp, 20 predicted proteins | sample MGYA00511681_ERZ772945 | MGnify/ENA primary metagenome ERZ772945 (study PRJEB29015, sample SAMEA2737943) | human oral metagenome | biome: human oral; feature: human-associated habitat; material: dental | place: China | collected 2143 ...
TTGTTGCATCCTTTTTTCTCTCCCTCATCGCGTTGCTTCTTCCCCTTATTGTAATTTTTCGGAGACAAAAACACGCAATGAAAGAATTTATCAGCATCTCCCTATATATCATGTCGAATGATGTTACATGCTTGAATGCAATGCCTGAAACACAGTGATAGGAAAGGCCTCTTCATTATGCTGATAGGCGACCGATGGAGAAGCTACTTGTTGCATGAAGTGTCGCTTTATGTGTTGGAGCGCATATGGTTTCGATTGATGATGAGGTGCATGAGCATGGCGTATTTTGCACCTGCCATGTCATGTGCTTTGATTGCTTCCATGCATTGGCGATGATAGATAATCGTTTCCTTATGCAGGACATTTTCGGTGGCAATGATACTGGATTGGATCGAGGTGTAAATGATCGGGACGAGGTTTACAACGACCCGATTGCCGCTAGCTCGTGCAATGGAGGAATGGAAGGCGAGATCCTCCTCGAAGTAAGGCTTTCCTTTTACGATTAGTTTTTCAACAGTCGAACAGTTGCGTTCAATCTCTACAACATCATTTGGGGTTGCGGCATGCGCGGCCAAGGCAGCGATTTCTGGCTCAAACATCAAGCGTACGTCAATCAGATCTCGGAAGAGGGAAGGATCGGCTTTCAAAAAGGTCAGTCCCAAAGGGTCTTGGGGAATGCCGCGTTTTGCCGATACATACGTGCCGGATCCTTGCCGAGATTCGAGTATATTTCTAGAATTGAGTTGCTTTATGGCTTCACGCAATGTGCCCCTTCCAACATGAAGCTTTTGGATGAACTCCGATTCGGTCGGAAGTTTTTCTTCTGGCTGCAGATTGTTGTCCGTGATGTACTTTATGATTTGTTCGACTGTCTTGTCCACAAGGGATAGTGTGCGTGCGGGAGTATTCATTGCAAAAATCCTTTCTAAGCCATTCTATATCGAAGCAAGGAAAATCGCAATAGTATATAGTTTAATTCATACGATGGCGGATTGTATAATTAACTTCCACACGAAAAATCCATAGCAAGAATCCCTTGTGGCAAAATGTAATTTGCCCGAAACCATATGCACAAGGAGAATTGCCATGGATCTATTACAGCCTACCACAGAGCCGGCACGAAAAAAATATCGAAGCCCCGAAGCGTGCTTCCTCGAAGAGCTTCTGCTAAGATTGGCTTCTTAATCGGATTGCTTGGTGTTCAAGTTATTATTGCAATTCGGGTAATGCGTTTGAGAAATTATCCGTCTTTTATGCCGACATACTTTATGCCGCTGCCAGGGAAAGGAGATTGATTATGAATAATGCTTTAGCGACCACTTCTCATATGCCTTTGGCAGAAAATCGCCCGATGCCGGGCAAGAATAATGTCAATGTCAACAATCAGGACGGCGGCGTTGTTAATGACCGTGGCAATCTCACATCATTAGAAAAATCACCTTCTATTGTATTTGGGGAAAATGTAGAAGGCGTTCTGAGCGATAAGACTAATGCATTCGGATGTCTTGTTTGTTCTTTAGCAGGCATAGATGATATTATAGAAATGAAGCGTTGGCCACACGCTGGGGTAATACACGGGTCAAAAAGAAATGTTGCATGGCGTGTATTGGATACAAAATATTTTGGCTTAGCGCAGCAACGAAGAAGACTTTATCTTTTGGCCGGTGGAACAGATTTTTCCCTGAAAATGTGATTTTCGAATATCACTCAAATGAATTTATGGAATATCCATCTGCAGAATTGAAATTTGAAAAAGATGGACATAAAATGGACATAAATTTGAAGTCTTCAGAGAGTATACAGATTGCCTATATTCATCTTACGGGACGAAATGGAATGGAAATGCTGCAGCATATAACGGCTCACTTTTTATTGTTCAGGATGACCGAATAAGGAGAATTTCTCCTCTTGAATGCGAAAAGCTTATGGGATTTCCCGATAATTACACGGATTTGCCAACAGCAAAGAATACAACGAGATTTTATTTTCATCAGTAAGTTCATTCTATGGACTGTGTCTTATTTTTTATATGATACGAAATATTATTTTTCTCGCAGAACTCAACAACTTCTTTTGCACGTTCATTATAAAAGTGCTTGCTATCTCTGTACGCAGACACTGTTTTGCTGTAGTTTGTTCTGCCAAAAATAATTTTGTCCACAAAATTAACGCTTTCAAGTATTTCTTCTATATTTTGATTTATTAGATTCGGGGTAGGATATGGTTCTACACTTACCCATGTCTTACATCCCGCATTATGCAATGCCTTTAAAGCTATGAGTCTATCTTTGTATGATGCTGCACCGGGCTCCATTTGATGCCTGTATTTCTCATCAAGAGAAATCAAAGTAATTCCATATTCGTTAGCGCAATATAAATCTTTCAATTCGATGGGGAGTATTCCTTTTGTAAGAATACAGCATTTTATTCCTTCTTCATTGAGCTTTCTTATAGCAGCTATGCTCATGTCTTTTATTTCTGGATAACCATACATAAAAGGATCGGTAGTAAAAGAAAGTTGGACAGATTGTATCTTGCCTTTTAATTTTGGGATTTCTTTTTCCAAAAGTTCAAGCGTGTTCGATACAAGGAATGGTCGAAGCCATGCATCATAAGTCTTAATTTGGCCAAAGCGCTTTTTTAGCAAAAATGCATAACAAGGATATTTGCAACCATGAGAACAGCCGAGAACGTGGTTCATAGTGTAATCTCCATATTCGACACCTGTTTGGTAGAGCATACTTTTCCTTTTTATGTATCCAGCTACTTTCATAATTATACCCACCTTATGGATACCGTTTTGCCATGACTTTCTGTCATGAATGTAGATGGTTTGCCTTGTTCCGTGAACGCAGGAACCCTAATAATCTCTATGCGCTTATTCTGTTCGAGCCTTTTAAGAACTTTAGCAATATCTCCAGTTTTGCATATTGCACCATACTTTATAAAAAACATTGCTTGTGCTTCGGTAAGAGATATCCAATCAATATCATATTGTGCAAATAAATCACAAACACAATCGCTTATTTGACATTCGTTGATTATTTGATTGTTAACATCTTCTTGGAATAACGATATTTGACCATTATTTTGAATTTCCCTTAAAAGTTGCCAACGATTGCACATATTATCAGCCATCAAGACGCAGCCGGCCGGATGATTAGTCGCATGAATCATTCTATATTTTGGATGTTGCCCTTTGTGGATGCGAATTGGCATATTTAATACATATTTATAGCTTTCACCTAAACGTTGGCAATATCTTTCTGAAAAAAATTCTTCTGCTTGATAGCCATTAATTTCTTTATTTTTGTAACGGACTATTATTTCTTTCCAGTAATCACCTCCGGCTATGTGGTTTAACATACTTATAGATTTTTCTGTCGCATCTAACACGGTAGGCTCATATTCGATGAGATCATCAAAAAAACAGCTATCATCTGTAGTGAATTTTTCCCCCATAGCATTACAGGCTTCTCGAATAAACCCAAAAGAGTTCATGTTAATCAATAGCTCTATTGAATGAAATTGTCCATTTGCAAAAGTATCAAATCTCGAGCAATCAAGAGCTTTTATTCCATACGGATCTATATATAGAAAAATATTACAACCTGTTTTTGATTTTAAGAGTTCGTTTATGGAGTCCTCATAAGTGCCAGAAACAATTTTCGCTCCTTGATACGCACTAAGATTTATTTTCAGGTCTTTGGCATAGTTCAAATCGATAAATGCAGCATCAATGCAATTTTTACCAACTAATTTTGTTTCTTGTAGGCTACGCTGAAAACATCTAATGCTATAAGAGGTGAGCCAGGATTCCCATCATCAAATTTACCTTTTCCAGCAAAGCAATCAACATAAGCAAGCGGTTTGCGGGTATGTAAAATTTTTGCCACATAGGGTTTAAGATAGCAGCCTAAAAGTTCATCTTTAACCTTAGACCATGGTTTCTTTTCCACGAAAAAATCATCATTTTTCTTGGCCAAATTTTCTCACTCTTCCTGTTTTCACATACTATCATGGAATTCATACAACTTCATTGCTTGATTCTCATATAGTTAGTATCCAATTTAAACGCTTCATTCAAGCTGCGGGGAATCCCCCTCGGACCTCGCACGGCATAAATCCCGTATTCCTCTTTTAGCAACGCAAAGGAAAACTCGTCCGGCTCATACCGTTTCAGTAGCTTTATTTTCATGAGTGCCTTGATGGTCAGCCCCTTTTCAGAATAGTCGAAGGGGATATCAGTCTTGGTCACTTTGCACTTGTAGAGGATAGCCGACACGGGAGCTGCGGCGTAGAGAAACACTGTATCGCCCACGATAATGCCCCGTCCCTGTTTCCAGTCAATCTCGTCTTTATCGTCAAAGGCATGGGCGATGTCGTAGTATTTGGGATTTGCCGGGATAAGCCACTCCTTCGCCGGACGCTCCTTTGTTTTCGATACTTCTTCGCTGTGACGGCGTAGCTCTCGTCCAGCAGACTTTGTATTTCATTCATAGGAACCGTGCCGTTGAGCAGCACCGATACCCATTCCCCCGGCTGATGTGGTAGCCTTTGAAATAGCCTTCTTGGTGGATGAGCATATCGGCATATGAAGTGTCTGCCAGCTTCACATTGAGGACGTCCACTCGCCCCGTTCCGCGAAGTCCCAAATTCTCTCTCAGCACATCCATGATGAGTCCGTACCAATCCTCATGGCGAAGGACGGCATACCGGGGAAACCTGCGCCACAGATACTCCGGCTCGGTCTTGTACTTTTCCTTGACGAGCCTAAGCAAATCATCCCTCAATTTTTCCACCGTCAATCACCGCTCATGGAAAGTTCGCCAAATCCTACTCAAATCCTGCCTTATGGTCATTTTGAGAACCTTGCAAACGGTAAGCCGTACCGTACCCTACAAACGGCAATCATTTTTCAATGCAACCCCTGCGGATTTTTGAACGATCAAATCCTGATGCTCCGCTCCGAAAATTTCCTCTACGCCGCCAAGCAATAACCGGGCAAATTCTCGAAGTCCCTTATATCAAGGGCTTTCGAGAATTTTTCTTTGCCGTTTGCTTGTATCAAATAAGCTATTCTTTTGTCGTACAGCTTTGCCATAAAGAATGGCTCACAAATATGCTTCATGTCCGGGTCAAAGAGGATCGACACCATGAGCCGGATGACCTCGCGGGGCGTGAAATGCTCTCCGGCCGTTTCGTTGGACATCTCCGAGAAACGGCGGATCAAGTCCTCGAAAATATATCCCATCTCATTGTTGCTCACGGCTTTCGGAAAGGTCAACCTCCTCCGCAAATTTCTGCATGACCAGATACAGGAGGTTTGCCCTGTCCAAGCGGTCAATTTGTTCCGTATCCCCCTCCAAAATGATCAAACACATCTTGAAGAATGGTCTGCCATGAAGCACCACGATATTCATTGCCACGACCAAAATGATACTGGAGGGAAAGGAGCTTGATGTGCGAAAGGACAGCTCGGCGCTTGACCTGCCGATTGCGGTTGGTCTCCTTGCATTTTCCCGTCAATCCAATGTCGCGTCTGTTTACTTGTCGAACACGCTGAAGTCGAGACGATCGAACCCCTGCAAAAGCTCCTGCATCTTGTCCGCAATCTCCTTCACGCCGCCCTTCTTGCGGCTCTCGATATTGAGCGGCATTTGCGGATCGTGGAGCGAGAGGCGAAGCAGCGCCCAGCCATTTGGAAACACGAGACGCACGCCTTCATACGACGGCTTCGCCTCGCGGATGCCTGCTGCCTCGGCGCGCGTCCGAAGCGTCTCAAGCACGTTTTCGCCATAGCTGCGGAAGTCCTCTTCCGCGATCTTCATGCGGTACTCGCGCGCCTCGGCAGGCTCGCCGAGACCCTGCACGAGCGACGCGAGGCTCCTGCCCGCCTTCTTCGCCTTCGTCGCGGCGATGAGGAGCTTGACGGCGAGGTAAGCGCCGTCGTCGAGGTAGTAGTTCTCCGAGAGCGCCCCATGCCCGCTCGTCTCGATCGCGAGCGGTGAGACGGTGCCCGACCGGTTGAGGCGGATGCACTCGTCGATGACGTTCTTATAGCCGCGCTTGAACCGCAGGTGCCTTAGGTGGAGCTTGCCTTGCAGGAATTCCGTCAGCTCGTCGCTCGTGACGGAGTCGGTGACAATCGTGCTGCCGGGATAGTCGGGCGCAAGGATAGCCGCCATCATCGCGATGAGCGCGTTGCGGCTGATCTCCTTGCCGTTCGCGAGCACGGCGCTCATGCGGTCGACATCCGTATCGAAGATGAGTCCGAGATCGGCTTTTGACTGCAGCACCGCCTCGCGGATCGCCGCCATCGCCTGCTTGTTTTCTGGATTCGGGATATGGTTGGGGAACATGCCGTCCGGCTCAAGGAAAATGCTTCCCGACGTGTCCGCGCCGAGACGTCCGAGTACCTGCGTCGCGAAAAAACCGCCCGCACCGTTTCCCGCATCGACGACAATGTGCATGCCCTTCAGCGGCGTATCGCCCATATCGAGCGCCTGCCGGATCTTCTTGCGCAGGAAGTGGCAGTAACGGTCGATAAAGTCGAGCTTCTGCACCTTCGAGAGATCGCCTTCCTGCTCCGGTGCGCGCACGGCAGCCCGCAGGATCGTCTGAATGTCGCGCGGCTCCGTGCCGCCATCCTTCGTAAAGAATTTCAGCCCGTTGCGATTGTAGGGAAGATGGCTCGCCGTGACCATGATCGAGCCGTCCATCTTCGTCTCGGGCAGGACGATCGACATGAACATCGCCGGCGTGGACGCCATGTGGCAGTCGACAGCCAGTGCGCCTGCCGCTGTGAGCGCACGCAGGACGGCTTTCTTGATCGCGTGGCCGGAGACGCGCGAGTCGCGGCCGACCGCGATGCGGAGCGCGCTCTTTTTCTTGCCCGTCTGTTCCGCAAGGAACTCGACGAATCCCGTCGCGATACGGTTTGCCGCCTCTTCAGATAGCGTCACGGGCTCGCCGGCGACACCCTCGATCGCGACGCCGCGCACGTCGCTGCCGTTCGCCAGCCGCATCATCGTCTGTTCTGAAGTAACCATGTAGAAAACCTCCCCTGCACGCATAAAATCTTCTTATATTATCATACTTTTACTTATTCTCTGCAAAATCTCCATTTCCTGCCAAAATGCGTCTTCCCCAACTTCCTATCTTCCCACCTTCTCACCTTCCCGCCTTCCGTGTATCGTTGCCTTCACGCTCGCCTCTTTGTCCTTTCATCCCGATCCTTTCATCCCGCTTTATGATCCACGATGATTTCCCCCTGCTAAAATGCGCGCAAAAAAACCTCCGCCCGAAAGCGGAGGTCCTTGTCTGCGTATGCGCTTTGAATCCGAGGATGATCGGATCAGAAGAAGAACTCGACGCGCCCGAAGTACGTATGCGCCTTCTGGCTGGAGTTGTCGATGTCCTTGACGTTGCTATAGCGCAGCGTGCCGACGATGTTCTTGAAGAACGTGTAGTTTCCGCCGATCTCCCAGCCCTTTTCGCCAGCCTTGACGACATCGAACGTGTTGAACTGCGAAGCGTCCTGGCCGAGGTGACGGTATGCGAGCCACGCGCCCCAAGTGCCGGCGTTCTCCTGCTCAGCGCCCTTGTAGTCGTACTCGAAGCTGTAAGCCTGCGCGTTCTTCGTCTTGCCGCTTATCTTCGAGGACTTCGCATAGAAGCCGTTGATGTCGGAGTTCTTGTCGAAGCGGTAGTCCGCCTTAGCGACGCCTTCCTTGAACGTATCCCTGCTCGGCGTCTTATTGCTCTTCAGCGTATGGTAGGAAACGCCGCCCATGAACTTGCCTTCTGCGTAGTTCGCACCGACGTAGAAGTGATTGGCAGCCTTGTCACCGCTGAACGACTCCGAATCGTTAAGGTTCTGACGGCCATAGCCGAGGACGCCCTTGACGTTGTTGCCGAAGCTGACTTCTGCGCCGGACATCGTCGTATCGAAGACACTGTCGTTGTCGAGCGTCGCGAACTTGCCGAGCTTCACGGAGAAGTTGTCGTAGTCGCCCTGCGCCCAAATGCGCTTGAGCGAGACGTTGCCCTTGTCCTCGCCCTCGTCCTTCGCCGCATTGATATTGGCGTCGACACGCGCATTGACGTGCCAGTTGCTGTTGACCTCAGCCGACGGCTCGAGGCGGAAGAGGAAATTGTCGGTGTGGTCGCTGTCGGTATCCGCAGCGTCCTTATTGACGTGGCGAGCCATCGTGTACTCGGCCTTGCCGTTCCACTTGACCATGTCGGCATTGCGCTCGAGGTTTGAGACGCGGACGCCGAGGTTGTTGAGCTCATCGGAGAACTCTGCAGCGAGCTTGTCGATCATCGCCTTGTCTGCCGCGCTGACGTTCGACTTGGCCATAGCCTTTGCGACCATCTGCGCCATCTCATAACGCGTGATCTGGTTGTCGCCGCGGTACGTGCCGTCGCCATAGCCTTCGATGACGCCGTCTGCCGCGAGCTGCGAGACCGCATCATAAGCCCAATGGCCAGCCGGAACATCCGAGAACGGATTCGAAGCAGCAAACGTCGTGGATGCTGCGCCGACGACGAGCGCCGTCGTGAGTGCGGATACGAGAGTCTTCTTCATAAGAAACTCCTCCTTCATTAGGATAGAAATGAACGTCTTGTCCAAGTCACCGAAGGATTCCGCGAGTATCCATGTTTCCTCTGATTCCCATCGGTTCCTCGAACCATTGACAGGATAACACAGTTCGCTCGCAAAGGCAAGGGTTTTTCCATTTTTTCATCTTTTGTTCAGAAAGCACGGGGGCTTCACGATGCTCAGAGAACCTTTTGCAGATATGCCTTGATCTCGTCGGCATCCTCCATCTTCATGACGTCGGAGAGAACCTCCTTCGCCTGAATCGAGCTGACTGCGCGGAGCTTCTCCTTGACGCGCGGGATCGACGGCGCGCTCATCGAGAGCTCATGGATGCCCATCGCCATGAGCAGCACCGCCGCATTCGGATCGGACGCCATCTCGCCGCACATGCCAGCCCAGATGCCCGCTTCGCGCGCACTCGTGATCGTGCGGCGGATAAGCCGGAGCACCGCGGGGTTGAAATGGTTGTAGAGGTGCGAGATGCTCGCATTGCCGCGGTCGCAGGCAAGCGTGTACTGCACGAGGTCATTCGTGCCGATCGAGAAGAAATCGACGTACTTCGCAAACACCGGCGTCATGATCGCCGCCGCCGGCGTCTCGACCATGATGCCGACCTGCACGTTGTCGGCGTACGACTTGCCCTCGTGCGCAAGCTCGAGCTTCGCTTCCTCGATGAGCTCCTTGACCTTCTTGAACTCTGCGACGTTGATGATCATCGGGATCATGATCGCCGCCTTGCCGTAGACGCCCGCGCGCAGGATCGCCTTGAGCTGCGGCAGGAAGAGGTCGTGGCGCTCAAGGCTGATGCGGACGGCGCGGTAGCCGAGGAACGGGTTTTCCTCTTTGGGGATGTTGAGGTACGGCAGCGGCTTGTCGCCGCCGATGTCCATCGTGCGGATGACGCAGAGGTGTCCGCCGCACTTCTCGACGGCTTCCTTGTACGCCTTGAACTGGTCTTCCTCGTTCGGAATGTCCTGCCGCCCCATGAACACGAACTCCGAGCGGAAGAGCCCGACGCCCTCCGCGCCGTAGGAGAGCGCATTGTCCACATCCATGTGGCTGCCGATGTTCGCCATGAGGTCGATCTTGATGCCGTCCGGCGTCACAGCCGGCAGATCCTTGAGCGCCGCGTAGTGCGCCGCGAGCTCCTGCTGCTTGCGGATGCGCTCGTCGTAGCGCGCGCGTTCCTCTGCCGACGGGTTGACGAGGATCTCGCCGCGCTCGCCGTCGAGGATGACGTGGTCGCCGTCCTTGATCTTGTCGATGCGGTCCTCCTTGTTGAGTCCGACGATCGTCGGGATCGCGCGCGCCTTTGCGATGATGACGGCGTGCGCCGTCGTGCTGCCCGAGCCCAGGAGCACGCCTGCGATGTTCTCGGTCGGCATGCCCGCGATGACGGACGGCTCGATCTCACGGCCGCAGAGGATGACCTTCTCGTCCCCGATCTCAGGCTCCTTGACGCCGAGGATGAACTTTGCGACGCGCTTGCCGACATCGCGCAGGTCGACGGCGCGGGCCGCGAAGTACTCGTCCGCCATCTGCTCGAACAGGACCGCCTGCGCCTCTGCCGCCTTGAGGACGGCATGCGGCGCGGAAGCCGTCTCTTCGATCTTCGCCATGATGTTCTCTTCCATCATCGGATCCTGCACCATCATGCGGTGCGCTTCCATGATCGCCGCCTGCTCGACCATCCCCTGCTTCTTGAGGCGCTCAATGCTCGTGCGCAGGTTCTCCGCGACAGCCGTCAGCGCAGCCCGCACCTTTTCCTTTTCCTCTTCCTTGCTGCCCGCCTTGTAATGGACGAGATAGCCGTCGAGGTTCTGCCCGGCAAGCATGATCTTGCCGACTGCGATCCCCGAAATAACGCCCTTGCCGCGAATCACTTCTGCCATACCATTCCCTCCTGTATTGCTCAGCCATTCAGCCGATTTCTGTCCGCATGCTTCCCCATAAAAAGCAATCCTGCCGCAGGCATAAGCGAGGGCAGGACCGCATGTTGTTATTCCTCGCCGAACTTCGAGTCGACGAGATCCTTCAGTGCCTTGACGGCGTCCGCCTCATCGGGGCCGTCCGCAAGGATCGTGATCTCCGTTCCCTTGACAAGCCCCAAGCTCATGATCATGAGAATGCTTTTGGCATCGACCGTCTTGCCCTTTGCCTTGAGCTGGATCTTCGACTTGAACTTCGTCGCCGTCTGCACAAAGATCGATGCCGGACGTGCATGAATCCCCGTCTTGTTCTCAATCGTAACTACTTCCTGCGTCATAATGCAATCGCTCCCATCTAAAATAAAACGAAACCCAACCAACCTGCCTTTTACCGCACAGTGAACGGTTTGGCACATCTGCCTTATATATTACGCAAGAATCGTGCCAACTTTTCAGCTATCCGATAAAAATTTATTTTCACCGCGTTTCCGCAAGGATCGGCGGCAACATACGAGCAGCGAGCCATGCCAAACGATGCTTCTTCCCTGCACCTTCTTTCGTGGAATTGGTAAAACGTACCAATATCCTCGTTTTTGATGGTATATTTTACCAGCCTATGGAAAATTATACCAATCCGTATTTGCGCGCTTTTGCGGCGACGGTCTTGTGCGAGAGGTGAAGGCTCTTGCCTGCCGCGTTGAAGCTGCCGCAGCGCGCCAAGGCGTTCGCGATAATTTTCTTCTCATACGCTTCCCAGGGCAGCACGGAGCCTTCGGCGAATCCCTCGACCGCACGCGCGGCGATCGCGCCCGTGAGATACGAGGGAAGCGCAACGGGCGTGATGATATCGCCGTCCATGAGCGTGATGACGCTCTCGATCACGTTCTCAAGCTCGCGCACGTTGCCCGGCCAGCGGTAGCGCATGAGGATCTGCATCGCCTCGGGTGAGACGGCACATACCTTGCGGTGCGCCGCCATGCAGACCTTTTCCGTGAAGTGCGTGACGAGCAGCGGGATATCGGGCGCACGGTCGCGGAGCGGCGGCAGGAGGATGGGGATGACATTCAGCCGGTAGTAGAGGTCATCGCGGAAGGAGCCGTCCTGCACCATGGCCTCAAGGTCGCGGTTCGTCGCGGCAATGATGCGCACGTCGACGCGGATCGTCTCCTCGCCGCCCACGCGGTCGAACTCCTTTTGCTGCAGGACGCGCAGGAGCTTGACCTGCATGTTTTTGTCCATCTCGCCGATCTCGTCGAGAAAGATCGTCCCGCCGTCGGCAAGCTCAAATTTGCCGAGCCTGCGCCGGATCGCGCCGGTAAAGGCGCCCTTCTCGTGCCCGAACAGCTCCGATTCGAGGAGCGCACTCGGAATCGCGCCGCAGTTCACGCGGATGAACGGACCCGCCTTGCGCTTGCCCGCGTAGTGGATGCCCTCGGCGATGACTTCCTTGCCCGTGCCGCTCTCGCCGCGGATGAGGACATTCGCCTTGCTCGCCGCCGCCTTTGAGGCGATCGCGAGGACGTCGACGACCTTGCCGCTCCTGCCGATGTAGGCGGCGAACGCGCCCGCCCTGCGCTTCGTGCGCAGCAGCTCTTCTTCGAGGTACTCCGCCTTTGCGTTGGCGGCGGAGAGGCTCTCCATGAGGTTCTGCAGCTCCGTGATGTCGCGTATGACGGAGACGACGCCCGCGATCTCACCGTCAACGAAGATCGGGTTGACGTTCGCGACGAGCACGGTGCCGTCGCGCTTGCGGCTGATGCTGCCGATGCGCGCGATCCCCGAGCGCAGGACGCCCGAGCGGTTGCCGTGCGGCGCGGACTCGAAGACGTTCTGCCCGACGACCATTTCCTGCGAGCGGTGGACGATGCGCAGGTAGGCGGGGTTGACGTAGGTGACTTCGCCCGTCCGGTCGACGACGCAGATGCCGTCCTGCACTGCCTCCAAGAGCATTTGCAGCCGCTCCTGCATGAGCGCATTTTCCTGCAGGAGCGCATCGACGCCGCGTATTTCGCTCGCGCCCGTGAGCTCGAACCCGCTCTCCAGGAAGCGCACCATTTCGCCGACGGCCTGACGTCCGTTGTCTCCCTCGGCCGAGACGAAGACCGAGTCGCCGCATGCGACTTTGAGCGCAACGAGGCGCAGGACGTTCTGGATCTCCATGGGATCACTCTTCGCGCTGCGCAGGCTGAGCCTGCAGGCGTAGCGCTTCCCAAGCTCCTGCGCACGCCGCACGATCATCGCGGCGATCCGTGCATGGATGCCGCCCGGCTCGCCGATCACGGCCTCTTCTTCGTACCGCACGCCACTTCCCCCTTTTCGCGTATGCTTACATTATACTATATGGACGGGGAAAACGAAATCCAAGAAATCGAATGAACAAAGAAATATTTTCGCCCAGCGCATTCGGCAGGATATCGCCCCACTGCGTCGAAGATAAGAATTTGGCGAGTATGCCATTTGCATATTCTGCAAAAATGGGGCATAATACATACCAAGGGGGGTGTGCGCATGATCTATGTCTTGCTGACACTCGGCATCATGATCGCCAGCGTCCTCCTTGTGCGCGTCCTATGCCGCAAGGTTGGCATACGCGTCAAGCTTTCCTCGCTCCTGCTGTGTGCGGTGCTCTCCGCCCTCGTCACAGGTATTTCCATCAAGGCGAGCATGGTCCTTGATGTCTATCAGTACATGCGTCTCGCGGGTCTTGCGATCCTTGCGGCGCTCATCGTCACGGGATTCAACGAGCTGCTGCTGCGCCGCGAGGACAAGAAGCCTGCCGCATGGCCATCCGTCCCAATGCCTTGGGAGGAACCCGTTCCTAGGATGGATGCGCCGAAGCCGAAGGAGGGCGAAGCGCAGGAAGCGCGCGAAGAGGGCGCTCCTGCCGAAGTGCCGGCGGACGGGCTCCGCGCGGAAACAGCGGAGCAGGAGCTTGCGGAGACAACAGCGCCAGCAGGGTCAGCGGATCTGGCGCCTCCGAAGCCGCAGACAGACGAAGCAGAGGGCACAGCGGACCGGGCAGACGAATGCGTCGAGCCAGCCGGATCAGCGGGATCTGCGGAGCCAGCCGGGCAAACGCAGGCATCTGAGCCGGCAGAGATGCCGCACGAGCCGCTCGTCACGCCCGCCTCGGCGGAAGCACAGGAGAAAATCGCGGCGATGGAAACGCTCGACGATCTCCTAAGCTACGCCTACGCGCAGAAAGTCGATGCGCCGGGCGACTCGATCGCCGCCTACCGGGCGGCAATCGAGCGATATCCCGACGACAGCTATGCCCCGTTCCTCATCATCGAGCTCGCGGGGCTCTACAAGGAGCACGCGGCATACCAGGAGGCGATCCGCGCATACACGAAGGCGCTCACCTTGCCGTCTGTCACAACGCACGAGAACATGCAGCGCGAGTTTATGAAATCCCTCCGCTACCTCGGCGCAGTACAAGACATTCTGGCGAAGCACCGCGTCCCTGCCACGCCCTTTCAGGATATCCCGAAAGAGCTGCTCGACGAGATTGAAGCCGAGTTTTCCCAGCAGGGCGATCATGCTTAGGTTTAAGCTATCATTTTATATGGGGGAATTTCAATGAAGAAAAGCGTAGAGATCCTTGGCCTTCCCGTCATCAGCATCACGGAAGGCCGTGAGCTTGGCATGAGCAAGACACTGCTCATGGACGCGCGCAACGGCAGCGTCGCAGCCATCACCATCGAGGACGATGACTGGTATCGCGGCGTCAAGCTGATCCCGTATGAGTCCGTGATCGCCATCGGCGACGACGCGGTCACCATCACGAACAGCGAAAACATCCTGAAGCTCGACGATGCCGGTGACTACGAACAGCTTCTCGACGAGAACATCCGCATCATCGGCACGAAGGCGATCACGAAGTCCGGTACGATCCAGGGCAACATCACGGAAGTCTTCATCGGCGACGACGGCAAGATCGAAAAGTGCGAAGTCACGGCGCCGGACGGCACGACATCCGAAGTCACGAACGATCAGATCTCAATCTTCGGCAAGCAGGTCACGGTCATCGATCCGAGCGGGGAAAAAAAAACTGAATTTGTAGCATCCTCTGCGTGGACGGAAGACGACGGAACGCCCGTCGATGCGCCCGCAGCAAAAGCAGTGCCTGAAGCGGCTCCTGCGCCCGAAGCGCCGGCCAAGCCCGCATCATCAGCGCCGGCAAAGGAAGAGACGCCCGCTGCGCCTGCGAAAGAGGAATCACCCGATGCACCCGCCTCTGAGCCTGCGAAGGCGGAAGCCCCCGTTGCGTCCGCCTCCGAGCCTGCGAAGGCGGAAGGGCTCGCTGTACCCGCTTCTGAGCCTGCGAAGGAGGAGGAAGCACCCGCCTCTGCCCCTATAACGGAGGAAACGCCCGCCAAGGAGCCTCCCTCCGAGCCCGAAAAGCACGCGCCGAAAGCAGCATCCAAGGCAGCTGCCAAGCACGAGCCGACGAAGGACTCGAAGAAGGAATCCGCCAAGCAGGCCGCTGCCGACAAGGCAACGGAAGAGCGGCATCGCCGCTTCCTGCTTGGCAAGAAGGCAGCCCGCACCATCAAGATGGAAAATGGCATCGTCATCGTCGAAGCCGGCGCGGACATCACCGAGGAAGTCCTCCAAAAGGCAAAGCTTGCGAACAAATTCATCGAACTCTCCATGAACGTGCAGTAAAAAGGCATAAGAAAGAGGCATAGCCCGTGGTGCGGCTATGCCTCTTTCTTATGCTTTCCATGGATTCTCGGATTTTCGGGAGTGAAGCTCAGAGATCTTCGGCGCGGATATCCGCCATGCGGCCAACGATGCGGTCAGCGCCCGTGAGATCCTGCACGCCGGAGTTCGGATTGCGGTACGCGATGACGCGCATGCCCGCGCGCTTCGCCGCCATGATGCCCGCCGCCGTATCCTCGAGCACCATGCAGTCCTTCGGCGCGATCCCGAGGCGCTCGGCGCTCATGCGGTAGATCGCGGGATCCGGCTTGCTCGCGGGGAGCGTGCTTCCAGAGATTGCCGACGCAAAGAAGCGGCGTATCGCGAAACGGTCGAGCACCGTCTCCATCACGCGTTCCCACGACGACGTCGCGAGCGCGAGCGGCAGCCCTGCCGCGTGAAGGCGGTGGATGAGATCGACCGCGCCCTCGATGGGCGCGACTTCGCCGCGCTCGAATGCCGCAAGGTAGCGTTCGTGCTTGTAGCGCACGACGATATCGAGGTCGAGATCGCTGCGCCCGTTCTCGCGCAGGAGATCGCCGAAGAGCTCGCGGCTCGTACGCCCCATGTAGCGGCTGAACCGCTTCTCGTCGAAATGCAGCCCAAAGTGCGCGAACGTATCGCGCTTGACGCGAATGTGGATCGGCTCGCTGTCGATGATGACGCCGTCCATATCGAAAATAAATGCCTTTGTCTTCATGCGTCTCTCAGTACCAGCGTGTAAGCGGAAGGTCGTTGTTGTTGCCCTTCGTCATCAGAATCTGATGCAGGTCGATGTTGCCGACGTAGAACGAGGCGGCGCAGCCGCAGAGGTAGAGATCCCACATGCGGACGAACTCCGTGCCGCGCGCGGCTTCCACCTGCGGCTTTGCCTTTTGAAAGTTGCCGTACCAGTGCATCAGCGTCTTGTAGTAATGGCGGCGCAGGCTCTCGACATCGATGACGCGGAACTTCTCATCGTAGGCGATGTGAATGATCTCACGCAGCGACGGAAGCGTCCCGCCGGGGAAAATGTACTTGCGCGTCCACGCGCTCGTCGCGCGCTCGTCCTGTCCGCTGATGTAGTGGAGGAGGAACAGCCCGCCGTCCTTCAGCATATCGCTCGCATCGCCCATGTAGACGGGAAAGTTCGGACGGCCGACGTGCTCGATCATGCCGACGCTGACAATGCGGTCAAATGTCTTGCCGCTCCGGGCGACATCGCGGTAGTCGATGAGATCGATCGTCACGAGATCCTGAAGGCCGAGTGTTTCGATGCGCCTCTGCGCCTCTGCCCACTGCTCTTTCGACAGCGTGCAGCCATAGCCTTTGACGCCGTATTTCTGCGCCGCCTCGATGAGGAGGAAGCCCCAGCCGCAGCCGATGTCGAGGAGTGTCATGCCCTTTTTCAAATAGAGTTTCTCGAGAATGTAGTCGACCTTTTGGTGCTGCGCCGTAAAGAGGTCATCGTCCTCCTTCTTGAAGTACGCGCAGGAGTAGCTCATCGTCTTGTCAAGCCAGAGCTTGAAAAAGTCGTTGCCGAGGTCGTAATGCGAAGCGACCTGCTCCTTCTGATCGCTCTTCTTCGTGCTTGCGTGGAAGAGTTTCGACAGGGCGCTGCGATCGATGCTGTCCTTGCTGAAATGGGGGAGCAGGACGCAAAGCGCCGTAAAGAGATCGCCCTCGATATCGATGTCGCCGCGCATGTACGCTTCGCCCATCGCGAGCTCTGCGCTCGTCAGAAGCTCTTTCTTCGGAATGTCCTGTTTCACATGGATCGTGAAAAGCGGCTCCCCCGCGCCGATCGTATACGTCTTGTCGCGCAGGCGCACGCAGAAGCAGGCATCGCTGAACCGCTCCAAATAGTGGATCAAGAAGCTTTCGAGCAAATGTGTGAATGGCATAGTGACCTTCCTTTCGCCCAAGACCCGCCGGCAAATCCGGGTCTGTATGAAACCATTCTTATTATAGCATGTTTCCCTTAAAAACAGATAAAAAGCCCCGACAGGCAGAATCTCCTGTCGAGGCTTCTCCGTGCGATGCGTCCGCCGCAGCTCTTAAAGGCCGTTTAGGCGAGCGCCTGCGCCTCCGTGTTCTGGACGTAGACTTCCTTGATCCCGGTCGGCGCTGCGCCGTTCACGAGGATCGCCTGCTTCGCGATGATCTCGTTGAGGCACGTCTCGACCTCCGCCTTCGTGAGTCCCGTCTTCGGGGAAGCAAGCGAGAGCGTCACCGTCTTCTTTTCATCGAGCTTCATGACCATTTTGAGCGTAGACTTCATCTTTCATTCTCCTTTCCAAAATCCGTTCCAGTTCCGAGCAGCATGCGAGCAGCTCAGCCCGCGATGATGCTCGCAGCGTCCTGCCGGACGATGCCGCCGACTTCCTCGGATTGCAGGGCGGCGAGCTTGTTTCCGATCGAGAGGAAATCCTCGTCCGTGAGCGCGGGGTTCACGTTCGTGAACGTGCGCTGCTTGTACGTCGCCTTGCCCGCGGCATTCATGCCTGCCGCGATCTTGATCACGAGCTTGCTCATTGCTCCTTTGCGCGTTGCCATAGTACCTACTCCCTTTCTCTTTTCGTGTTGGTCCTTCTTGGGACTGCCGGCCGTCCCCGCAGGGGCATCGGGCTCCTTTGCCCGCCTCTTGCCTCCTGACACCAATGTACCTGCACGATAGGCACCGTCTTGCAACACGCGATGGAAAAACGGGGAAAAAACCTGCGTGAATGCGCTAAAAAGATGCCGCCATGAGGCGTTCCTCCTCCTGCAGCCGCGCGCGCAGGCGAAGGAGCGTGCACACGTGCAGGTAATCGCCGTAACTTAGGTGCGCCTCGTTGCGCTCGACCGTCCAGAACGATGCGATGCGCATGCCGTTTGCGAGGGTGAGCGCGGACTTCGCGCGCCCCTCCGATAGCGGCGCGAGCTGCACGGGGCGGCTCGCGTTGACATAGCCGAGCGTGCCGCGCTCGCCGTCCGCCTCGCGTACCTGCGTCGGTACGAGGATGAGCCACGGCGCGAGCATGACCGTCAGATTGCGCCGCGCGTTCTGCCCTGCTTTCCGCCTGCCCACCATGCCGCGGATACGCGCGAAGTGCGCCTTTTTGATGAGCGCGAGCGTGCGCCCCTCGCGCGCCGCGTAGTAGCGCAGGACGTACGAGACGCAGTTCGGCACCCAAAACGCCGCCCGCCGTGCGATGATGCGCGTGCCGTTCTCGCCTGCCGTGCCGCTCTCGGGCAGGATGGCAAGGAGCTCTTCTTCCTTCGGCATGGGGTACTTCTCCAACTGATTTTCCATTTGATCCTCCTAATCTCCCTGACCCCTAAAGCACGAAATTTCCTTAGGCCTATTATAGAACATACGTTTCAGTAAAGCAATCCTAGATTTGCCTTGGATTAAAGATTCTCGAACAAAACGAAGCCCATGCTTCCTTGAAATTTCCGAATCCGCCGCGATACGGCAAGAATCCGCGCCCCTAGCCACCCATCCCATCCGGTTCTCCCTCGCCTGCGGCGCGATTGTGCATTCGCGCCGCCCTCCGATCTTCGCTAAAATGCGAACTGCATTCGTTTTGCAAGGGAAAGGAGTGGTTTTCATGAAAAACGAAATCGTGTCCGCCGCGCGCGGCGAAGCGGGAAGCATCCTGCCGACAGAGGCAGAAAACGCTTGGATCCGCCGCGCGGCAGTGGGTGACCGCGGCGCGCAGGAGCGCTTGCTCGCGCAGTACGAGGGGCTCATCGTCAAGGAGTCGCGTCAGCCCTACCTGCGCGCCGCGCTCGCCGCCGACGCGCCGAGCATCGCGCAGCTGGCGTTCCTTGAGGCGATCCGCGACTTCGATGCGAGCCGCGGCGTACACTTCGCCGCCTTTGCCGCGAGCCGCGTCCACGCGGCACTCTACAACGCGTTTCGCCGCGCGCGAAAGCTTTGGGAACGGGAGACGCACCCCGATCAGAACGCGGATGCGGGCAGCTTTTGGGAGCGATACAGCGGCGCGGCGGATCGCGCGGATGCCGAGGACGAGCGGACGTGCCGCAGGATCGTCCTGCAGCAGGCGATCGCGACGCTTTCCGAGCGCGAGAAGAAGATTCTGCGCCTCCTCTACTTTGAGGACATGAAGGTGACGGCACTCGCTGAGCTGCTGCATGTCACGCATCAGGCGGTATCCTTCGCAAAGAAAAAGATCCTCAGAAAACTGAGGATCTTCATGGAGGGCGGCAAAGCGGCGCCTGCCTATTGACTGGATTGGGGAGAGATGCACGGTCGCTTCCAAAGCGAGGCGTCCGCGTATATCCATTGCGGTGCCCCTTTGATGCGGACACCCGATTCCGGCAGATGCAGGTCACGCGTTTGCTTCGGCTTTGCGCGCTCTGCTGCGGCGCATCTGAATCGCGAGGATGATGGCGAAGAGGACGAATCCCGGAACGTCCGTCCCGATGCCCGGCTTGATGAGCAGGAGTCCGGCGATGATGAGCACGATGCGCTCGATGCGCGTCGCCTTGTCGGCGAGGAAGCCAATGAGCGCCGAAGAGAGTGCGATCATGCCGACGAGCGCCGTCACCGTCGTCGTGATGAGATTCAGTGCCGTCGCATCGATCATGAGGAGGTTCGGCGACAGCACAAACATATACGGAATGATGAACGCCGCGATCGCAAGTTTCGAGGCGTTTATTCCCGTGCGCAGGGGATTGCCGCCCGCGATGCCGGCTCCCGCGAACGCCGCGAGCGCGACGGGCGGCGTCACGTCGGCGATGATGCCGAAGTAGAAGA